>Ga0193953_1000044_pt1 | contig 63788 bp, 43 predicted proteins | sample BB_4_MG_FD_140325 | JGI IMG/M metagenome (GOLD analysis project Ga0193953, IMG submission 140325) | Microbial mat bacterial communities from the Broadkill River, Lewes, Delaware, United States - BB_4_MG | ecosystem: Environmental > Aquatic > Freshwater > River > Microbial mats | place: USA...
CATGAAGAAACCTCACAACAAACAGGTATCTTTACTATCAACTTTCCACCAACTTCCATTATTCTTCCATCCGGTATTATAAACATTTCACGGATTGAACAAGCTATGCTTGCTTTATTAGCCTTTTTGACAGGATGCATCATTTTTCTATTTATAGTGGCTCATAAACGAAAAAAAAAGCTACGCGAACTGATGAATCACACCCCTGATCACTTTTCAAAATCATACGAAGAGAATAAAACAGATCGTCCCTTTGAAAATGAACCTTCTAAAGAACCCACTTACCCACTCAATCGTCCCTCCTCCATTGAGCTATTTGGAAGCTACCACATATTCAACCCCAAAGGCAAACAGGTTAATGATTCGTTTACTTCCTTTCTGGAAGAGTTCTTCCTGTTTCTGCTTGTTTCAGGTATTTTTCTGGATGGGAAAGGGATTACATCCGAAGAAATCAACCAGGCATTCTGGCCCTATCATGATGCCAGAAGTGCACGGAATAACCGAGGCGTTAATATCTCCCGATTGCGTAAAATTCTGATTGAGATAGATGGCATTGATCTCATCTTTGATAAGAACCAATATCAATTGGTTCTATCTGATGCCATTGAAATAGATCTTCAGGTGTTCTTAAAAATTACACACACAATTCTAAGAAAACGCACCCTATCAAAATCAGAGTTAACAACTGTCAGTCTGCTTATTGGAAAAGGATCCTTTCTGAATCACTTGACTACTTCGTGGTTGGATCCTTATCGGGAACAATTTGAACTATTGTTGAGTCAATTATTAGAAGTAATCATTAGTTCAAGCATTATCAAAGAGCAATTTGAGGATGTATTGGATTTTTGCAGGTTGGTGTTGATTCATGACAAATTGAATGAATCAGCTTTGCAGATTGTCTTGTTCATTCATGGTAACCAGCAGAAAAAAGATCTTCAACGTCAGGTCTATCAATCTTTTTCAAGAAATTATATGGAGGTAATGGGAGAAGCATACAGCCTGACTATTAAAGAGTGTATCTCATCGATGGAAAAGCAGATGGATACACTGATTCAATGAAGATTCTATTATCACCCAATGCACTTCAATGGGGTAAATTACATGAGAAACCTGTTACTCTCCCTCCTTATCGAGAATCGATTGATGATACTACCAGATTCATCTAATTAACCATTAACCTGGTAACTTTTTTTTGTGCCCCTTGAATCACTTCTAAAAGATATATTCCGGCTGGCACATTTTGCAATTGTAATGTATTGGTATTTAATATATCAGACAGAATCCATTCTTGTATAAGCGAGCCTTCCAAATTATAAAGTTGAATGTGCGCCGGTGATTCAGTATCCGACAATACCAGATTCACCACATCTTGTACCGGATTAGGATAAATCTGGAAAGTATTATCCAGCCATGAGAGCCGGTCATTGATTCCCTTAGCTTTTTGGACATAAACATAGTCTTCATAAACCACACTAGCCCCTTTCACTTCAATGGAATTAACAGTGAGCATCACGCGATAAATGCCACTTTCAGAATAAGTCACTTGAGGATTCTGTTGAGTAGATATGGATTGATCAGCCCCTTCAAAATACCAGAGCCACTCATCAGCAGGCGTAAATGAATGATCTGAAAAATTGATTTGTTCTCCGGGTTGTACGATGGATTTGTCGGCACAGAAATGAGCCAGAGAACAATGACCGGCCGGAAGAATTGTTTCCGGTCGACGACACATTCCAAACCCGGTGGTATTCATACCCGTACCTGTCTCATTAATTGAGAGCTGCACCCACCCATAATGCCAATTACCATTCTTCAGCACCCGTATTCCAGCATATCCTTCCTGCCCTGCCAAATCCCTATACCCTTGACCAAATGCCAGGTGCCGCCCCGGGAAATTATCACTCCGACTCTCCCAGGACAAATCTGGTCCAATTGCTGCGCCCCTATTCAACAAAATAATATTCTGAGTACCTGGCTGACATACCACCTGGTTGGTATAAACCTCCAGATACAGAGATTGATTGTCAGGATGGAACCATAAACCTCCCTTGATATCATCCATGAAATAAAAATCATTCCACGTATAATCCTCACTTACTGACAAAGTCAAGTATGACCCGGTATTGATTTCGTATGGATCTTCAAATGTCAATTGAATGGGTACAATTGAACCCTCTATTGCTGTTGCTTCATGGCTTTTGAAAGCCTCATTAGCAAACACCAATTCTAAATCAATCACCTGATCACTGGTGACTTCACGTGTGTCACCCGAAATAACTAATTGACAATGACTCTCATCCATGGTAAGAAGCGAAACATTTAAGTAACCGGGCAAATTATGAAGTGTATAATGTCGATTCATTAATAAGGTATTTGAAGTAAACAAGGCATCTCCATCCAGTTCAATATCTACCACGGATTCAAACATTTGCTTAGTCGCTGCATCATCACAAATCCTATCCCTGGAAAGTAAAATGATGCCCTCTGCCACTTCACCGGCATGAATGGCTTGTTCCGGAATATTCTGAATGGCATAATCCAGTAACCGGTAATTAGTACCATCCTCTGATACATGAAAACGCAACCAGCCATAATACTTGCCTTCTTCTTTCTCTACCTCAATGCCTGCATAGGCAATCTGACCAGCCCATGCTGTGAATTCACTACTGTAAACGATGTGCAAATCAGGGTAATTCCCACCTGCCACCCAGGTACTGTTTTGATCAATAAGGGCACCTTTTTTCAATGGGGTAAGATGCGTGCTGCCATTCTCACATACCATACGTTGTTGAAAGGTTTCAAAACGCAAGGTCGTTTCATCATTATAATCCATGTGAAAAATGCCAAATTTGCTTTCATGAATGTAAAAAGGATACCAAGGTTTTAAAGCATCTACTTTCTCATCCAGGTTATTCACATAATTCACATCTATCGCATCCCAGCAACTGATATCCAAACGTGGTGCACATCCATACAAATCCCTGCTATTTAACACCTTAAAAGCTGCATCTTGTAAAACAATATCAAATTCAGCATTATTGCTTCGTTCATGTTGATTCAACTGGCCAATTAGTGCAACACGAAAATGATTGGCGTCAATGACTGATAATTCTACTGATAACTCCTCAGGTAATCCACTCACCATAAAATCCTCACCTTCAATCAGTACCCCATTATCTATTATAAACTCACAAAAATACAACTCGCCATTGATCTCCTCCTCGAAAGTACCATTATTCATTTTACTCTCCTGGAAGGTATGATTTCCCCAAGTCAACATTGGAGTGGCTTGTTGACTCCCGGCAAGGATAGGCTGATCTAAATTCTCATTAAAAGCATACTCTAATATCGTATAGGCACTCCCATCTGCAGCTACCTGAATATGCACCCATCCATAAAAATAATGATCCCCACTAGCATATCGCATCCCTATAAAACCATCCTTTCCGTGCCACTCGCGAAAATCTGGTGTGGCAATATTATGCTCGTCAGGAAAATTATCGCCTGCTACCCAATTCATACCTTCATGAATAATAGTGCCCTCCTTCAGTGGTCGCAGATTACGACTTCCGTCAAAACTAACCCCTTCATCTTCATATAGCTCAAAACGAGTAGTATTGGTCTCACTATCAAACCAAACGCCAAAACTCGCATTCCGATATCCGAGATTATACAGCTTCCATGGTGATTCCCGGGAAACCGTAAAGTCCTCAACATCCTCATAAACTATCCTGTATTCATCCCTAAAATGAAATGATAACTTCATCGAAGAGTTTTTGACTAATTTTGCATCATCACTTCTGAAAGCTGCATTGCAAAATTTAACTTCCACTTCACAAGAGTCACTCAAAGCATGCTCCTCAGCATTTCCTCTTATGGATAAGCGGGCGTTATTAACATCATCTAAATACACTAAAAAATCAAGACCCACGGGCAAATTAGAAACGGTGTAGTGCGTCCCTTCCTCCAGGTATTCTCCAGTTTTTTTAGTGAACTGATCTGATAACAATCGCATGTTACCACACGTACTAATTGATCCATCATTATCATCGTCTTCATACCATTGCTGATGATCCACAATGATCTGACTTGCCGCAACTCCTGTCACTATGGGTTCACCAGGCACTGGATTATATGCCACACCAAGCACTTCATAAGTGGTTCCTTCGGCATTAACTTTCAGTTCCAAATATCCATAGTAATAGTGATTATCACCATTTATGTCAGATTTCCATAATTGGATTCCCACATAAGCCTTTTGCCCTTGCCAAATCGTATAATCATCACTTTTTAATACATGCAGATCCGGATATTCACCCGCTGCTTCCCAATTGCTTCCCGCACCAACAATTGCTCCTTTCTGAAGGAATGATACATTTCGGGTGCCAACCTCACAAACGATCGGTTTCTGATAGGTATCCAACATGAGCATATCATCCTGATTTTTATCTATGAAAGCACTATAATCCATAGTAAAATCAGGCACCACAAACCAACTATACATTTTACCATTATTTGTCGGGACTTCCACAATATCAAAAGGATGGTAGACAATTGGCAGAAAATCAATATACTGTACAGCAAATGAAAATGTCGGGTTTATCAACTTATCAAAGTCTGTACAGAATGCTGCTTCCTTAAATACAATATCCAGATTATCAATACTATTTTCTTTCAAATGTTTCTCCGCATTTCCAACCAACACCACCTCGGCAGTTGCCTTATTTTTAACGGTTATAATAGGCGTTAAACCGGCAGGAACATTTGCAACTTCATAATGTATGCCCTCCTCAAGCTGTCCGGAAGGAGCATATTCAATATCATGTAATGCCAGTTGAACGGGCCCTAATATACTGCCATCGTTTATCAAATTTTCTTTAAAACCTCCATTTAAGGAAGCGATTCGAGGTTCCTCAAAAATGAAGGTTTGTTGATAATTATCAACGGTACAAAGATTATTACGTCCTGAGACTGATTGACTCAAAGTATTCCGCATGTAATTAACCTGCCCTAGCGTGAACATACAGGCACATTGGGAGCCATTCATAAAATTCTGCACATTATCCAGTGTTCCACACGTGATACAATAAAGATCACAAGTGCCTCCTAAGCCATTACAAGCAGAGGTATCTTGAATTCCGTCATCCGCAGAACAAGCGGCCGGTGATCCTAACTTAGCTTCCCCCCAAACATTCTCCAGGCCCAAATAATGACCAATTTCATGAGTAAGAATGCTATAAAACCCAGGCGTTTTCTTTCCCAAAGCCCACTCAGAGATAACAATCCCATCGAGATCTTCACGCCCTGATGTCTCTGCCACCTGGGAAGGTAAAAAGGTCCAGGCGGAACCTGAAGCACCATCTGAACTGTACACCACCCAGATATTCAAATACCGATCACGCGGCCAGGAGCAGATTCGCTTCACTTCGGGATGTTCCCAGGACCCATTATAAGTCAGCCAAGATTGGTGACGCGTCACACCAGTAGTATGATTGCCATCGGGATCGATTTGAGCAAGACGAAATTCAATGCCTGCATTACCTTCAATCGCACGAAACGGCTTAGCAATATTATCTCTAAACGCATTATTCATGTTGAAATCTGCATTCAACATTTGAATAGCCTCCTCTACTCTTTGATCATTCACATACCCATCCATGCTTTGCGCTTCGTAGATATTATGAACCACCACCGGAATGATTAAACGAGACCGGCCTTCTAGTAGCATGGGAGAATTGGCCAGCCGTTCTGAGAAACCATCAAATGATTCGGACAGCTGATCTGCAGCTTCCTGCTGCAATAAAAGCTGCTGAGGATCCATAGAATACACTTTCTGCAGGTAATTCCGTAATTGAAACATCTCATCATCCGATTTAGCCAACTGCTGAGCATTGATCCAATTCAAACTATTAACACCCACCAGAAAGAGTGCCAAAAATCCTCTGAATAATTTTTTCATGATTTTTAATTTTGAACGGATTAGTTTTACTACCTAGAACTTGAATCCCAAACTTACAATCCTTTCGGTTAAAAAGACCTTAACCGTAACCTACCACCCACTTAATAGATGATTAATAAGTCCTAATCCAGAAACGATGCAATTAATAAGTGGGGTTATTGGATCATAAATAATTCGTTCAATCTTGACTGGTGGTATTCTACCAGTCGAATAAAAGTATCACCCGATCAGGAAAAATTAATAATCCCGATTACCATTGTAATAAGCAAAATACTTTATCAATCACTTGATTATACAAATGGTATAAGAAGCAAAGACCTTACAAAATGAAATAGAGCAAAAGCCTGTTTCATTCGAATAACGGTATTACTACCTAATGATCGGACTATCGAAAGGAAGACAGATTAGTAGAGATACTAAAATGGTTAGATGAACCAGCCAAATGATAACGCGCTGATCCATATGCAAAATGAAACTTATAAACACGAAAGCCGAATCCCCAGGAAAAACCGGTAGTGGACATCTTAGATTCAACACCCAACTCTTGCCGGCGGCGATGGTTATAACCAAACCCTACATGAAAATTCTTAGCCGGCAGAAACTCCAACCCTAAAACCATGTGACGCATCAGTTGATCGAAACCATTGGCATCGTTTCCAGCATCATCTACCACTTCATCGTTTCCATCTTTCACCTCGTACTTAGTATCCCAATCAAACAAATGTTGAGCCGTGATTGAGAATCGGAAGGGTGCATGTCGTAATTTTTTGGAGATGCCAATTTGAAAATCTGTTGGTACAGATTCATAGACATCATTATAGGTTGTTAATTGCGCCCCGAAGTTTTTCAATGTAATACCAGCCGTAAAAAGACTATCAGCTGATTTATACATTAAGCCAATGTCAGCCGTCAGTCCTGTAGAGTTATAATTCTCAAAGTTTGATATAATCGGTTTCACCGCCATCCCGGCCGTTAATTTAGGAGATAATACTTTTGAGTAAGCGATGTGGATGGCGTATTCAGCTGCTGAAAAGGTTCCATTGATATTACCCTGCTCATCTGTGCGATCAAATGACCCGTAATTGATGTTGTGCACACCTAAACTAAATGTTCCCAACTTATTGAAATGATGTGCATACCCGGCATAACCATATCGGATATCACTCACATAGGGTACAAAATTAAAAGTAGCATGCTGATTGAGATTGGGATTCAATGCAGCCGGATTATGAAATACAAAATTCAGATCATTCACATCCATTCCCACCTGATTTCCTCCTAATGCACCTACTCTGGCAGAATTTGTCAAGTTCAGAAAATCGTAGGTATACTCACCAGCCCGTTGCGCTGAGACATGAGTTTGTCCGGCTAAAAAAGCCAACACTATAATTGCTAATATGCTCTGATATATCTTAATCATTGATATTTTAAAACGTCGAATTTACCGTTTTAGTGTAAAGGAGCCAATCTTATGCATTTATTTGTCATAAATTGGCTTCAATTTCTCCACCACATCCCATACGGCTGGGCAGACAAAAGTGTTTCGATAAGTCAAATTAGTGATTTGGAAAAAGCGCTTCCGATCGGTATGTGGATACTCCCGGCAAGCCCTTGGCCGTACCTCATAAATCATGCAATAATTATCCGGCATCAAAAACGGACAAGGCGATGTACGATACACATAATCACCGTCCTCGTCCAACTCCAGGTATTGTTCAATGAAGGCAGAGGGTTTCATCTTCAGATGACGCGCCATCCGATCAATATCGCGATCAATAACAATGGGGCTTATCGACTTGCAGCAATTGGCGCAGGCGAGGCAATCGGTATATTCAAAGACTTCATGGTGCAACTGATGCGTTTGATCATCCAGATCCTTAGGTTTCTTTTTCCGCAGTCGGGTCAGAAAAGCTTTGTTTTCCTTACTCTTATTTTGTGCTTCCTGCTTCAGCTTTTCCGGATCAAACTTCATGGCGTTTCCTTTTTATTTGCGAAATAAATACACCACCAATCACGATAACGATTCCAATAATCTTTTTTACAGTTAGTGCATCGCCTAATATCCACCACGCAAAAATAGCAGTAAACACAGGAATCATATTCACAAATACGTTGGCCTTTGTAATACCAATCTTTCGCATACCATAGGTAAAAAAAATAAATGCCAATGCAGAAGCGAAAGTAGATAATTGAATGATGGCATAAACTGCCTCTTTTGTGATTGTTGTATGGATAAAGTGATTCCACTCAAAACCGATAAACAGAGGCATAAAAAAGAAGATTCCAATGGTATTCTGATAAGTAATGATGCTCACCGCATTGTAACGAAGCGGAATTTTCTTCAATACTACGGAATACCCCATTGCTGCAAAAACAGCCAAGAATACCAGCAAGATTCCGTGAATTGGGGCTGATAAACTAAAATCATCTTCAAAAATAATCAACAACACCCCCAGAAACGACACAGTAATACCAGCCAGGTTAAACCAACTCAAGCGGGATTTAAAAAACACTCGATCCACAATGGGCGCAAATAAAGGGATGGTTGATACAATAACAGCTCCCATGGTTGATGGCACATATTTCAGCCCAATACTCTCCCCAATAAAATACAGAAAGGGCTCAAAGAAAGCCAATAAAACAAACCATTTCAAATCCTGTATTTGCATGGGAATAAGCCGTTTCATTAGTTTGAGGATAACATACATCAAGCCAGAGCTCAACACCAACCTCAAAGTAACAATGGTCATCGGTTCAAACGAAGCAAACGCCTGTTTGATCCAGACAAACGAAAACGCCCAGCACACCATCGATAACAACAAGCTAACAAACACCTTAAATTGATCGGACATTTCTTTCCTTTTTAGTGCGGCAAAGGTACAATTTTTGCTAGTTGCCGATGTTTAGCCGGAAAGAAAAATTTACTTTTTCGAAAACCGGACTTTTATCCCCCCTTCAGTTACCAATATCTAAAGCCCTTCCATCGAATGCAAAAGTCTCAAATAGGTAGCAGATCACTATTCGGTACCTTTGGGATACCACCTAATCTAACTTTTTATCGTTTCTACTGAATAATTAAAACACCTTCAGCTGTCCTGCTTGCAATCAATAAACTGGACAATTTCATCACGTGTTAATACGATATCTTACACCTTTTTGACCATTTCATCCCCATTGAAACTATCTTCGTCCTTTATTTTTGCAGACAGCAAACAGACTTGAATAATAGAATATGAAACGTGCCCGTCGAATCATTCATCATGGCCTGATTTTAACAGCCAAACTAATATTGATTTCCACAGCAGGATGTCACAAAAGGCAATCCACCATCAGCGAAGGAGAATTTAAGACCTCGAGAATTGAACGCGGAAATGTGGAAACTTATGTGTTAACCGAAGGCGTAATAGAACCGGCCAATGAAGTTATCATACTAAGTCCGGCTGCCAGTATCATCAAAAAAATACATAAAGAACCAGGCCAACAGGTAGAGAAGGGTGATGTTATCGTGCAACTGGATACACGCGAAGTGGAAGCACGCATTGAAAAATTGAACGATCAATTACAAATGAAGGAAAACACCTTACAAAAAACACGGCTGAATGCCCGCAGTGCTAAAATTGATCTGGCCTATAATGCAGAAGTCAAAAAATTACGCATTGCCTCCATCAAATCGGTGCTGGCCGACCAAAAGCAACTGCTGGAAGTCGGTGGTGTTTCCCCTGCCAAAATAGAAAAGACAAAACAGGAACTGGTATTGGCCGAAAAAGACCTTGAGCTAATAACTGAAAAAAATGCCATTCGCCTGGCACAGCTCGATACTGATGAAAAAGGCTTACTGCTGCAGATAGAAATGCAACAGAAAGAATTACTAGACCAACAGGAGTTACTGGAGCGCATGCAGGTAAAAGCCCCCTCCAACGGAATTATCCTCACTGTTGTGGGGAAAGAAGGTGAGAAAATTTCGGCCGATAAATTACTGGTGAACATGTCGGATTTAACGCGCTTTAAAGTACGGGCGACCATTGATGATGATTACAAAAACCTGTTGGTGACTGGTCGGAAAGCATATGTGGCTTTCGAAAAAACGCGCCTGGAAGGGCGCATTGGTACCATCAATCCCACTTTGAAAGAGGGCCGGATTTCTTTTTATGTCCGACTAAGCCAAAGCAGTCACCCCCAGCTCCTTCCTAACCAAACAGTTGCCCTTCAAATAGTGGAACGCTCCCGAAAAAATGTCTGGCGCATTCCCAATGGGGAGGCCTTTGGAAAACAGAAAAAACAAAACGTGTTTATTATTCGGGATGATTCAGCCTTTCGTCAGGAGATAAAATTTGGATTGATGACTGATGACTACCTGGAGATCAAAACAGTTCTGGATAGCACGTCGCAGATTATCATTTCCAATACCTCACGTTTTAAACACCAGGAGTCCGTTTTAATTCAAAAAAACTAATTGCAAGAACGATATGTTGAGACGAATGACACGCTGGTACCTGCTTGTATCTTTTGCTACCCTCTCGTTTACTGCTGCCGGTAACGGGAAAGGTAAAATACAATTATCCCTGCAAAATGTGGTAGATCTGGCTATCCACCAATCCTCATCGGTGAAATATGCGCAGAACAGGTATGAAAACTACTTCTGGCGATGGAAGAATTTTCAATCGCAGTTCCGGCCCCAATTAACCCTGAACGGTGACCTGCCCAACTATACACAAAAAACAGTGCCTGTCACGCAGGAAGATGGAAGTGTCAAATTCAGACAAGTTTCAAAACTGGAGACGTTTGCCAATTTGTCACTGGCTCAAAGCATTCCCCAATCGGGTACACGAATCTATGCCTCCTCCTCCCTTTTTCGCATTCAAAACCTCATCAACGACGAAATTGGCTTCTCAGGTGATCCATTCGTGATTGGATTTACGCAGCCACTCTTTTCTTATAATTGGATGAAGTGGTCAAAAAAAACGGAACCACTCATTTACGACGAAGCGCAGAAAAAATTTGTGGAGTCACTGGAAGAGATCTCCCGGGGCGCTACACATCGTTTTTTCCGATACCTCAAGGTCCAAACCAATTTTAAGCTGGCTGAAAATAGCTTATCCAACAGCCAGGATAACCTTCGGATTGCAGAAATGAAAAAGAAGCTGGGAACCATCAGCGAAAATGATTTCTCGCGTATAAAACTATCTGTTTTATCAGCCCAAAAAGCATTGACACAAGCTAACATGGATCTTAAAAATGCCGACTTTGAACTCAAATCCTATGTGGGCCTGGATCAACTTGTGGATATCGAATTGGTGATGCCCCTGGAAATGAAACTATTTGAAGTGGATCCACAAATCGCTTTACGGGAAGCATTAACTAACCGTAAAGAAACCACTCAATATGAAAGACGACTCATTGAAGCCAATCGTGATCTAACCAAAGCCAAACGTAACAATGGACTGGCAGCGACATTACGCGGAAGTTACGGCCTTTCCAACAGTGCTGATGAACTATGGGGTGTGTATGACGAACCTCAGCGTCAGCAACAGGTACGCTTATCACTGGCCATCCCGATCCTCGACTGGGGAAAATCAACCTCCAATGTAAAATTGGCAGAGAGCAAACGTGACCTGGTCGTGTTTGATGTGGAGAAGGACCGCGCTGACTTTGAACGTTCTGTCATTGTACAAGTGGAACAATTCAAATTACTCAAAGCACAGTTAGAAACTACCTTCGAGGCAGATAATGTTGCTGGAAACGGATACCTTATTGCCCTGAAGAAATTTCAAAATGGTGAAATCAGTATTACCGATTTAAACATCTCCCTCTCCGACCGGGAAAAAGCTAAACGGGACTACATCAAATCTTTGGAAACCTACTGGATAGCCTTCTACCGATTACGTGAACTCACCCTTTACGACTTCGAACTGAATCAGAAAATTATGTATGAAAATCCCTTGCTGGATGGATTGATTAAAAAGAAAAAGGAAAAATCATAAATCATTAGATGATATTAAGACACAAAACTCCATTCATTTGTTACCAAACAGCAGGCTTATAACCATATTTCCAGATAAGGATTTTATGGGAAAAGTACTGATAACCTATAAAGATACTACCTCACCTGTACTCATACACATTCGAGTTTTTCTTTCGCTATAAAAGAAAATAATGCTCCTTAAAAATAAAACTGGTAACTTAATGGTATGGGCAGGAGTTTTTATCGTACCCTGACCAGGGGTTAAGTACCATTGGAAGAAGCCCCGGAGACATCTCAATTAAAACCAGGTAAAATGAATAACCATTTCATTCCTGTCTGTTTACTATTTTTAGGTTGTGTGGTGATTAGCTGTAACCCCGCTGATCAACAGCAAAAATCGAATAATTTCTCCATGAATTCCATCGTGGCTGCAGGTAAAGATATTCGTATTGGTCACCTGTCTCCCACAATCTCTCACCAGATTATTGACTCCACAAAAGTGGGCGTCACTGTAATCGATACCATGGCCTATCGCAATAAGCTAAAAGCTCTTGCCAATGGTGACACAACGGGATTGTGGCCCGTAAAAAAACAGCCCTACCCTTTAAAAGGAGCTATTTTACCTTTTAAAAGGATCGTGGCCTATTATGGAAATCTCTACTCAAAAAGAATGGGTATATTGGGTGAATATCCACCTAAAAAAATGTGGGAACGATTAAATCGTGAAGTCAAGACCTGGCAAGAGACCGATACTACAACACCCGTACAACCAGCCCTTCATTACATTGCTGTAGTAGCACAGCGTGATTCTATGAGAGATGGCAGGTATTGCTTGCGAATGCCCGACAGTCAGATAGATTCAGTCCTAAGAATAGCTAAAATGGGAAATGCCATTGTCTTTTTAGACCTACAGGTGGGTCATAGTAATGTGAAGTATGAAGTTCCATTATTAAACAAATATCTACGGATGCCCCAGGTACACCTGTCCATTGATCCTGAATTTTCGATGAAAGAAAACCAAATACCTGGTCGTAAAATTGGAACTATGAATGCTAATGACATCAACTTCTGCACAGAATACCTGACCAAATTGGTCAAAGAACACAACCTGAACCCTAAAATCCTTATTGTACATCGCTTTACACAAGGCATGGTTCGAAACTACCAACATATTATCTTACGTCCCGAAGTGCAGATCGTGATGAATATGGACGGTTGGGGTGGACCGGCACTTAAACGCAGTTCCTATACTGATTACATCTATCAGGAACCGGTACAGTTTACCGGATTTAAGCTGTTTTACAAGAATGATCTGAAAAAACCACCTCATCGCCTGCTAACACCAACGGAACTCATGCAGCTGAAACCTCAACCCATTTACATCCAATATCAGTAAATGAATCCGGGTTGACAAACAGAGTTGGAAGTAACCCTTTCTCTGGCTCAAGTTATCATTCAACGGCATGGCTCATCCATTGAATATTCAATGGTTAATAAACCAGCCATGTTCACCAATTCCTCGATCCAGCTATTGTGAATGGCATTGCGCTTTTAGTGTTTTACACATTTCACCAGAAAACACTTTAAAGGCACTGAAGAAGGCAGGTGCTTAATCGGTTCTTCAAATGGTCGGTATTCCACCAATCCAAAATCAGAAAAATCCTGTTCAATGCTCCTTTCGTTATAGAAGAACACACTCAGTCCATTCTCCAACAAATAGAAATCGGGACCTATGCAGGTTCCCTGACTATACATGTCCGCTTGTGTAGAGACTACTACAAAATACATCATCCCATCATTTGCCAACTGTTGATAACACGCTTCAAGAATCTGTTTCCGCTGCAATGGTTCAAACAGATGAAGCAAGCAATAACAAAAGATGCCATCGACCCGCTCACTATCGAAGGGCATATCGATGACCGATCCCTGCTGAATTGGAAAGTTAATACCGTTATCCCTGGCCAAAGCTATGGCCTCCTGAGAAATCTCAATCCCTTTAACCTTCAATCCTGCGTTCATGAATGGGATGGCATTTCTACCATAACCCACGCCTGGAATGAGCACTCGCATTAGCTGCTCTTTTTGAAAGACATTCGCAATGAGCAAGGCCGAATCTGACGGCTCCATGCCCCAGGAAGTTCCATTTTCACAAAACAACGTATCCCAGTTAAATTTCTCCAAATCAAACTATATTAATAATGTATTTCTCATACGAACCATAACATAATCTTCTAAAATACAAGTCTTCTGGCTGTGCTAAAATAAACCTTCTTAGTCTCATGTAACTTAATTTTATATTTAGAAGCCTTCAAACATTGCACTTCTCGCCTGGTATCGTAAAAAAGAAACTCGTGCCTTTACCCCATTGGCTTTTACAGCTAATAGTTCCTCCATTCTTCAGCGTAAATTCATGGCACAGTATCAATCCCAAACCAGTCCCTTTTTCCCCGGAGGTACCTGTGGTTTTGTATTTCACATCAATACGGAAGAGTTTCTCCAGGTTTTCTTGCGCTATACCCACACCCTGATCCCGCACTTCTACCTCCAGAAATTTTTCCAATTTCCTGGCGCTTACCACCACTTGTTTTCCTGATTCAGTAAACTTAACTGCATTGTTCACCAGGTTGCGTAACACCGTGCTAATCATCTGCCTGTCGGCATAGGCACTGCAATTCTCACACACCTCACTTGTCAATCGAATGCCTTTTTTCTCCGCCGCGATACTATGTAAATTAATGTTCTCCTGAATGAGGGCTGAAAGATCGAATTGAGAAGGATTGTATTCCATACGGCCACTTTGAGATTTTGACCAGGTCAGCAGGTTCTCCAACAAATTGTAAATCAACTCGGCCGATTGATGAATTCGTTTCAGGGCGATTAGCTTGTCCTCCTCCTCCAGATTCTCGTAATTTTCGTCAACCACCTGGCTCAGGGAGTAAAGGCTGGCAAATGGGTTCTTTAAGTCGTGTGCCATAATGGAAAAAAATTTATCCTTGGTGGCATTCAGTTCATCCAGCTCCTCTTTTTGCTGCCGCATGCGTTCTTCAGCTTGTTTCCGTTCGGTGATGTGGCGTGAAACAATAGTAATGCCAGTCAGATCGCCCTGTGCATTTCGACGAGGACTAATCTTCGCATTGTACCAACACATGCCTTTATGGTTCACACAATAATCAAACTCCAGCACCTGATCACTCTCTTGAAGCTGCTCAAAAGCGGTCTGCAATTCCTCCTCCACCCTCAGTGGAAAACCAACTTCCTTATAGTGTTTATTCAAGAAAAATTCTGGATTCTCATAGATAGGATCCAGATTTCCTGGATTGTAGAATTCTCGAAACACCCCCTCCCGATCGAGTACAAAAACCAGATCGTTAAGTGAAGAGATGGTCGATTTTAATTTCGCTTCACTCTCCTCCAACCGGTTCTTTTGCAAAGCAATTTCAGTCGTCCGCTCCCGGATACCATCTTCCAGGAGGCGTTTCTCATTCTTCAAGTTGCGTTCCCTCAAACGAATGACACCTATTACCAGAAGAAAACCCAGTAAGATATAACTCCCATAAGCATAATCACTTCGCCACCAAGGAGGTAGTATAGTGATATCCATTCTGGTGGGTAACTCATTCCAATGCCCATCGTTATTGGTACCTTTTACCAAAAAGGTGTAATTCCCACTGGGCAAATTGGTAAAATGAACAAAATGGCGATTCCCGACTTCCTCCCACTCATCACGAAGACCTACCATCTTATATGCATATTGGTTCCTAAAAGGCATCGTATAATCCAAAGCAGCAAACGAAATAGTAAAAGCATAGTCCTTATAAGATAGTTCTAATTCATCGGTATACACATTAAGATGTTGCTTTTGACCGGCCCGTTCCTTCACAAAAGATGTGATTACCACGGGGGGCACAAAAGTGTTCTCTGCCAGTGAATCAGGATGAAAGGCAATCAGACCATCCATTCCGCCAAAATACACATCCCCATTATCAGCCTGAAAAACAGCCTTCAAATTAAATTCACCCCCTTGTAAACCTTCATTGATAGAATACGATTTGAATGTGTGCGAGTATGAATTGAACATGGCCAGCCCACTCCCCGTGGAGAACCAAAGGTTGCGATTCTTATCCTCAATAATGTCATAGATGATATTGCTGGGTAAGCCATCTTTCATGGAGAAATAAGTGAAAAGAGAATCCTTTTTATTGAAGCGATTCACCCCGGTACTGGTCCCAATCCATATATCCCCTTTGCTATCTTCGCAAAGCGAAATGGTGAAATTATCACACAATGTATTTTGTTGATCATGGGAATGTGTAAAATGAATCATCTGTTGTTTACCCATGTGGTAACAGTCCAAGCCATCAAGGGTCGCAATCCAGATATATCCATCATTATCCTCCAAAATTGAATAAACCAGATTGCTACTGATGTCATAGGGTACGGCGGCTCCCATCCTATAATTAGTGCTTGTTTTTGTCATGGGATCAAAGGCAAATATTCCGTTTCCGGTACCAATCCAGATCTCTCCATTGACGAGCGCGGTAATGCAATAGACCCTGTTATTGACAAAAAAGCCAGTACTATCCATTTCAAAATGCTCTTCAACAGGGGTGAAACTTTGTGTTTGTGCATTATAGATGCACACTCCGTTGCGTGTTCCCATCCAGATTCGTGACTGACTATCCTCGAACAAGACATGAACATGGTTATTGGGAATGTACCGATCAGCTTCAAATTCTGAGGAATAGTGCACCATTTCTTTCGTTTGAGGATTATAAATATTTAATCCCTTACCCCAATTTCCCACCCACAAACGTTGGTGCTCATCAATGTATACTGATCCAATAATATTATCTAACAAATTCAGGGAACTAGGGTCATCCGTCTTTTTATAACTTCGAAACATTTTGGGTTTCAGATCTGTTCGATCCAGACCGGCAATCGTACCAATCCAAAGGTTGTGTGAACGATCCTCAAAAAGTGAATAAACAATGTCGTGGCCTATAAAATCCTTGTAGTTGGCACCGCTCTTAAACAGCGTTAACTCAAAATTTCCATCATCCCAACTCCAATCCAGCCGATTCAGCCCTCCTTCATCGGTTCCAATCCAATACACCCCATAGCTGTCTTGTAAAATGGAGCGAATGAAATTATTACTGAGTGATTCGGTGGGGTTTTCTTCATCCTGAAAATGAATAAATCCTTTCATCTGAGAATTATAGAAATTAAGTCCATTTTCAGTTCCAATCAAAATATTCCCAATCATATCTTCATAGATTGCTGTAATATGATTATTAGAAATAGAATGTGGGTTAGAAGGTTCATGACTGTAATTGAGAAAAGTTTTTGTTTCCGGATCGAAAACGCTCAGTCCATCAGCTGACCCCACCCAAACCATGCCATCACTACACTTAGTTATTGGAAAACCGATGTCGTGAAGGGCACTATCATAGGGCTGAGTATTGGTATAACTCTCCAGGCTATCCGTTCGGTAATTGTACCTTGACAGTACCGGAGGTATATTGATGTAAATGTATGTTTCATCAGCCATCAGTCCATACACAAAATCATCCGGCACTACGGCGTCATTCAATTTATGAGGAATACGTGTGAACCCACCCGTTTTTTTGTCATACCGGTTAAGCCCCTCCTTAGTCCCGGACCACAAGTGGCCCAGGCTATCTTCAATTACATCAAATATCCAGTTGTTCGAAATAGATTGCTTATCTGTTGGATCATAAAAGAAATTCTCAAATCGATAACCGTCAAACTTGTTCAGTCCATTCTGAGTCGCCAACCAGAGATAGCCTTCCGTATCCTGATAGATGCATTTTATTTCACTTTGTGAGATCCCATCATTCACACCATAGTGTTTAAAAGTAACCTGTTGGGCTAGAGCATTTGTCACATAGCACAACAGAAAGCTGTACAACAGAAATACTTTGAGGATTCCATAATTCATAAGCACATATCAGGTGATGAGTTTAGCTTAAGTAAATTACGCTATTTTTTGTCGCTTTGTAAAGAGAGAAAAAATAAAGCCGGGAATTATGAGCAGGGGTTGGAAGAAGTGTATTATTACCGAGATTTAATAATCAAAAAACCCTCCAGATTTTCTGGAGGATTTGTAGTCCCGACGGGACTAAAACATAACCTGTAAACATGCTATATTTCAACATCTTAAGTCGAACACTTTTTCGCAGTTCACCGGATAGTCAACATTCTTTCCGATTTCATTTGGAACTGTTTATAGTCCTTCGACAACTATTAAGATAGCAAATGACACAAGCTGATGTCAACTAACATGACTAAAAAAGTATAAGTAAGAGAGAGAAACTATCTTTAGTATTAAATTGATTGATGGGAAAATAAATATCCACATTTTTTTTAGTATTTCCCATAGCTTTATATAACAATGACTATTACTAAATGTGAGGCTATTTATCGATTCAATGATGAAATTATTTTAAATATGGAATGTTTTTTATACATTTGATTCAGAGGCCCATAACCAATAATCACAACCCTATGAGAATAATCGTTTATTATATGCAAAAACAAGAAAACTTTTTTCTCTTGAAAGTCCCTATATAATTAGCTGTTTTCTTAAGATAAATTAGAATTTTGTTCTAAACACCAATACACTTATGCAGTCATTATCATATGACATTTTATTACCTTCCATTAGACTAGAAAATGAATATTTACTACTACGAACTACCTGACAGCGGTCCAGATATTTTAAAGTGGGCAACTTTCTTTGTTGCCTTTTTTGCTGTTCTTGCTACTTTTTTAGGACATTATTTGAGTGTTAGAAACACTAAAAGTCAGTTGAAATCCACTTCGGAAAATATTTTAAAGGAAGTTAAAGCAAATTACACTGCGGATATTCAAAAAGAGTTACTTGATATTACTGCTGAATTAATTGCTATTATAAAGCAAGTAACTAATAACTATTCAGGTGGTTATGACCTTAAGGAATTGATCTTTAAATATGATACTATATTGAACAAATTTGAATTACGAACAACTCTAAAAGATAGGGATATTATTAACGAATATAAAAATCTCAAAAGGAAACACTTACTTAAGAGCAATGAGCCTGACCTATACAATGTAAAGATTGATAATGTAATCGAAATTACTAGAAATTTCATCGACAACTATGGAAAATAAAATATTATATAGACATCTCCTAGAGTGTTCACCTTTTGATGAAAACGTAAAGCATAATATAGATAAGCAATTCTTTTACAGAAACTTATTAACAATAACAAAGCAATTCAAGTCTGCTAAGCAAAACCTGTTGAATGCTTTAGATCCTAATAAACTTGAATTTCGAAAATTTCTTTTATTGTATGGTTACAGTGGTAATGGAAAAACAACCTTTATTAACTGGTTTATTGACATAGTAATTGGGAAAAACTCAGTTTTAAGTAAAAAATACAAACCAATATACATCAGCCCATTAGAAGATATTACATTACCTGAGATTGGAACAAATCTTATTATTGAAACTGTAAGACATAAGTTAATTGAAGAATTAAGGTATGGGGAATTAATTGATGACATTAAAATTAACTCACATATTTTCGAACAGTATTTTGAATTTGAGAGTTGGAAAAGCTTTAACCAACTTTTTACATTGAGAAATGAGAATTCGGCCACATACCATGCATATGAAAATTTCATAAAAAGTATAACGCTTAATGAGATATTAATCTTGTTTTGCATGAACTATATTATAAAATATTACGAATCAAAAAGAAGAATTATTTTCTGCTTTGATAATTTGGATGGCATAGAATATGAGTATCTTACCAAGGAATTGTGGGTCTTATTTTTAAAGCTATATGTACAGCTAGAAAAAATAACACGAGAATACTTCTCTGATCTATCAGATTATAAAAAGAGAGTAGGTTTTATATTAGTTCTAAGAGAGGCTAATATAGCAAAATATCATGCTGAAATTAATGATAGGCATGTATTAAGAGATGTAGGAAGAGAGAAGTTTTTGATTGGCCTTGAATCAAAGAATATTATTGAGAAAAGATATCATTATGCACTGGAAAATGAAGTAGAATTTCAAAATCAGGATTTAGAAGCTATTTCTGATGTTGTCTTTAATTACGACAATAACTATTTAGAACAGGTACTAACACCCTTATTCAATTACGATATAAGAGCTCTTACACAATCTTTATCTTTTATTGTCCAAACAAAAATAGTTGATGATCTTCACAAGAAGATTTTAAACTTTAGTGTTCTGGATTATAAAAAACTATACGAGAATGAAAAGAAGCTGAATCTTAATATATCATACCCCAAAAACGGATCTAGAGGAATACTCTATAATACATTTATAACATTCTTAATAAAGAGAAATCTAATCCAATTTATCTCGGATGACAAAGGAGATATTGATATAACCAAATACGGGTTAATAAGACCATCTAGAATTATCTTAACCAATATTTACAATCAAAGTTATCCCAATGGAGTAAATGAGAAAGAAATAACTAATTACCATAAAATAAAACCAAAACAAATTGGATTGTATGATTTATATCGTGGAATTAATCTATTTAACTATCAAATCTTTTTGAAAAGAATACTTGAACTCTTCAAAGTACGAGAACTTGGAAGTTGGGGGCATTTAATTACGATATATAACAAAGATATGAGTAAAGGCTTTTCAGAAGAAGCAGATCTTTTTAACGAAATTGAAAACTCCGATATAATAAACTATAATGAAAGGGAAGAGAAAATAAATACTCTTAATAATATAAAAATATGTCTTAATGCAGGAGGCTATGTATACCTAAGGTATGTAATTAAACATTTTGAATATTTTAACTGCTTATCTGCTGAAGAAGAGGGATTAAGAGCTAAACCATTATTTCTATCAACAGATATAATCTTTCCAGACGATAATTCAAATAACTGTGTCTTTGAATTTGAACTAATTATAAATAAGGTTTTTAAGAAATTTGAGGATTGTAAAAGGCTTATGTCAACTTACCTTAATAAAGTTGTTATCTCTGATGAATATCCCATTGAAAGACTAATAACAAGCAATAGTGTATTTAAAGATAAAAGCGGTAAAGGTTATTTGTATAGTAGTCGTATTATAACAACACATATAAGATACTTAGACGATTTTAGAGAGTATATATGGTATTCAATAGATGCTCAAAATAAAATAAATACACATGTGAAAAATCACAAGAACTTAAATCTTAGGAGCATGTTAGAAATACAAGAGTTTATTATTGACTATATTGAAAAGTACAATGAGTTACTGTCCTCCAAAGACAACATAAATGACAAATCTTTATTGCCTGTTTACGAAATACATAAATCTCAAATATCCCTTGCAAGGAAACAAGTGAAATATGTCAATTTTACAAGGGAAAAATGGATTAGAATTTCAGCTCGGGAATATAATTAAAATCAAATTTACATTTAATGCCTATACTTTGTTTATACATGCAGGTTAGAGATTTTTTTTAATTAACAAGTAATTATTAATTCCCTATCAATTTAGTTCATTTCCTTACAAAAATAGTAAGGTTACAAACTAAAAATATGCTGTAAGAAATATGCCTTCGTTTTGCTCTAATCCGCCAGGTATTGATTCGCCAATTCCAGAGCTATGCTAGTGTAAGTGACTGGTGATGAACTGATGGTCCTCCTTCCCCAACCTTTCACGAATTTTCTTCAATAAGCGTCGACCTGACTTCTCACTCTTACAAGTGACGTGGTTGTGTATATTTTCTATTATCCAGACACATCCTCATATTGAGTACATGATTGAACCTGTAATTAATAGCTCAATGGTAATATATTTTGTAACTTAATAGGTTATTGGTACTACGTGGTTGAATTGGGGTATATGAAACAAAAACCGACATACGGGGAACTTGAGAAGCGAATCCAGGAATTGGAGGAAATTATTCAGCGAAATAAGCACTTGAGGTATTATATCAAAGTAAAGGATTTTGAAGAAGCAGCCCGAATAGGTTATCAAACACTTTTTTCGGAGGCCATCATTCCCATCTTTCTCATTGATCCTGCGGATAATTTAATTATTGATGTAAACCAGGCCACGGAACAGTTAACAGGATATGAAAGAAGTGAATTAGTGGGCTCCCACATTTCTAAAATCATTCAGGAGGATAAAAGTGCTGCCAATCTATTGATGAAACACGTAGAGCAAAAAGCTGATTTACGCCAATTTAATACGATCATTGTGACGAAGGACAAAAAAGAAAAGATCATTGATACCAATTATTCTTTTTACAATTACCTGGGAAAGAAGCTGATTCAGGTGATTGGTGTCGACATTACAGACCGGCGACTGGCAGAATTGGCCCAGGATAAACGGGAACGCGAATTAAACAGACTCAATACAGCCAAAAACATGTTTTTCTCAATCATCGGGCACGATCTGAAAAGTCCGTTTAATTCCATGTTAGGCTTTGCCGACATACTTTTGGAGAGCTTTGATGAACTTGATCCGCCCCTGCAAAAACAATATATCGGGTATATCCATGAAAGTCTCCTGAATACCTACAAAACTCTGGATAACCTTCTTTTGTGGTCACGATCTCAAATGGACCATATCGAATTTAAACTACAAAAACTAAATCTGTTTGCACTAGCCAGCGAAATCATTAAGCTTTTCAAATTCTCCTTATCTAAAAAAAACATTCGTGTATTTAACCAGGTACCTGAACAATTGAATGTGTATGCCGATAAAGACATGTTATCGTCCGTGATCCGTAATTTAATATCCAATGCCGTTAAATTCACGCCTGAAAAAGGAAAAATTCATATCACGACGCGCCTGCTGGTAGGTGAACGAAAAAAACGATTTATTGAAGTAAAAGTAAGGGACAATGGAGTGGGAATTAGTGCAGGAACTCAGTCGAAATTATTCAATATTGAGGATAAAACAAGCACCAGGGGCACCCAAAACGAACCGGGGACTGGTCTGGGACTGGCTATTTGCAGGGATTTTGTTGTGAAACTGGGCGGTCAAATCCGGATTGAAAGTGAATTAGGAAAAGGGGCTTCATTTATTTTTACAGTACCCTGTTTCGAATAATGGCCAATGCGCGGGCAACAAAAAACACTTTACAGAGGCAAACTTCACCCGGCTGAACACAATCGTTTAAGCAGTCTGCATGATCCTGACAATAAACCTTGCGGCCTTACTTGTCCAAGTTAATATGCATTTTCTCGGCCAGTTTTTTAACCAGTGTTCCAACATTGTAAAAGTCCAGAACACCTATTACGGTTTTACATTCATTACACCGCACCATCCTCAACTCAAAATTTGAATTGATGGGTTGTTCATTGACGACTTCGAACTTCGTGTTTTCACATTTTGGACATTTTGATTCATCATTCATAAGGCAATTTCATTTTGTTAACAATGATTCATCAGAAATATAGGAAACAACTACCATGCATCTTCCTCAAAGCGTTTACGTTTAATCTCCTTCACGCGTCTGGCCTCTACTTTCAAATGAAGCCAAACGAATATAAATTGTTTGCGAATTATACGCAGGAAACTAAGGTAAGAGAAATGCCTTCGATATGCTCTAATCCATGAGGTATTGGTTGATAAGCTCCGAGGCGATACCAGTGTACCTGGCGAACTCTTCAGTGGTGATGAACTGATGATCTTCCTTCCCCAACCTTTCTCGGATTTTCTTCAATAAGCGTCGACCTGACTTCTCACTCTTACCGGTGATGCGTTGCACATCCTTAGGATATATGCAAATTCGGTTCAATTTGACAGTCATAATACTGTATCTATACTTCATCCTTACTTTTAGGATACCTCTAAGATACTAAAAACCAACCTTTATATTGGGCATAATTTGCCAAAAGAACAAGATGTGGCCAGAACGGACAGTGAAACTTGGTTTGAATAACTGATGTGTCTAAATTCCAGTTGTTAACCAATTTTTATGTGTTATGGCAAGGCAGAAAGGTGTAATTAAACTGGAAGGGCGAATCGGAGATTTGTCATTCTACAAAAGTGGTGGCGAGTACATGGCTCGTACCAAAGGTGGTGTGGATGCGGATCGTATTAAATCGGATCCGGCATATGCCAGGACCAGGGAAAACGGCGCTGAATTTGGACGGGCTGGTAAGGCCGGAAAAGTATTGCGCAATGCTTTAAAAGTGGCAATTTCCCGTTCAGGTGATAAACGTGTGGCCAGTCGTTTGGCAGGTGAACTGTTGAAGGTTGTGCAGGCGGATTCAACCAATGTTCGTGGAGAAAGAACTGTGATGCAAGGTGACTTATCCCTTCTGCAGGGTTTTGAGTTTAACAATGCCATTGGACTGGAATCAGTATTAACGATGCCTTATATCCCTGTATTCACGCGTAGCAGTGGAACTGCAGCGATGAACGTTCAGGAATTTGTGCCTAAAAATGAGATTGCCCAGGTTGAAGGAGCCACTCATTTTCGATTCATTGTTGGTTTGGCTGCCATTGATTTTGAGAATCAAAGTTACGAGGTGGATGTAACGGAGAGCAACACGATGGAATATGGATCCACACCTATAGCAGGGCAAATTATTGAAGCGAATATCACGGCTGACAGTACATTCCCCGTATTCCTGGTATTCGGCGTGGAGTATTACCAGTCCGTGAATGGTCAGATGTACCCGTTGAATAACAAGGAATCTAATCCTCTGGCAATCGTACTGGTTGATCTGCTATAATACCCCTCCGACCTTCGGCCACCTCCCCTAAAAAAAAGGGGAGGGAAACATTGATAACTTCTAAATAAAAGGATGTATGACCGAACAACATGTGAACAGCGGAGGCAAAGCAGGATTTTTAGGTGGCAGCCTGGTGAGTGTTTTTATGAGTATCTCCTTTGGCGATATCCTGGAAACCATCTTTTACGCGGTTTTGGGCACCGTTGTCAGTTTCCTGGTTTCACTTTTCTTGAAGAAGTTAGTTCGACGATATTTTACCCGCCCAAAGGGGTGACTGGTTGTTTAAGTGGTTTGTGATGTGAAGCCTCTGGATTCGTCTGGAGGCTTTTTTATTTGTCGAAAGTAATAAGGCATTAGGCAGAAAAGAGCAATAGAGGGAGCAAGTTCGGAGCACAATGTCCGAAGTCCGGGCTGTTAAGTTAAGATTATGAAATAAGAGGAAATAGATAGAAATATGAACTCACTCCGTTCAAACAACTTTTCTTTCTGCCTTTGCAAATGCTATGGCAGACAAGTCTTTTCGCCACCATTCCTTCGTCCTTAACGCTATTGCAATAATGCGGTTCGCATTTTGGTGGGCAGTATTCGCACTATGAAATACTAACAATTGGAACACTTTTAAAAACTATGGCTATGAAATTAATTCAGCGTATTGGTGAATTCTTAACCGGATCCGGCACGAATATCTTGGATTCATTGTCGGATGTGGTGGATCGTTTTATTACCAACCCGGATGAGAAAAAAGCATTTGAGTTGGAGATCAAACGAATTGAGGAACAGCATCGTCAGAATCAACGACAGTTTCTGACTGAGATGGAACAACTTACCCAAAAGCGTGAAAATGAGATTGAGCAGACCATCTGGGCAGAACTGAAGGCCCAGGAGAATATCCTTGTGGCTGAATTGCAGCAAGGTGATCGTTATACCAAACGGGCCCGGCCTACTGTCATCTATGTGGGACTATTCTTCATCCTGTTGGAGCTCTTCGGCATTCGTCACATTGTATTGGACCAGCTGGACCTTGGTGACAATGCATTGAGTATTATCCAGGGATCGGATGCGATATTTAAAACGTTCCTGGCGTCCTGGGCAGGTGTTGTTGGTGTATATGCTGTCGGTCGTTCCATGGAGAAAAGAGGTACCCGCCAATTGTGGAGTCAAACTCCAATAACAGGAACCTCTCAATTTCAAGCCAAGACAAATCAGAGAGCTCAGGAAATAAAGGATCAACCCATAAACTCTATCCAATGGTAAAAGTAGTATTACATTGTTCGGACTCGTCATTTGGTAATGCTGCTTTAATTGCCAAGTGGCATTCATTACCGGCACAGGAAGTGATCCAAAATGATAAGCGTTACCAGGGGCGTGGTTGGTCAGGTATTGGCTACCATTATGTGATTTTGAATGGCTGGATCGCTTCCAACCTGTATCATCCCAATTTTAATGGTCATATCGAGACCGGTCGGCCATTGGATGATGATCCGGTTGTTTCCGGTCAAGAGATTGGAGCGCATGTGAAAGGTTTTAATCTTCACTCCATAGGTATTTGTCTGATTGGGAAATCCGGTCAGTTTACCCATGAGCAATTGAATGCTTCGTTGAGGTTGGTTAAACAATTGGAAAGTCAATATCTGGAAATTGAAGTTTTTCAACATAGTGACCTGGATAAACGAAAACTTTTCTGTGCCGGATTGGATATTGCTGTTTGGAAGAGGAATTTTAAAATCTATAATAGGATGATTAGCTGGACAAAGTAATGATTCATGAATTTCAATAACGGAATCGACAGGATTAAGTCCAAAGTCAGTCGTCCGGGAATGCGCATTATTTTACTCAAAAGTGATGTTTTTGGGAAATATAGTGCGCATTTTATATGAATCGTCTTTTTAATCAGCGTAAACATCCACCTCATCCGGGACGGTAAAAGAAATCAAGGCTTTCGGACGGTTTATTTTGATTCAAAGAATAAACACAATATCAAAACAAATTGGTCGAAACCCGGAGGGCAAGGCCTTTACTCGTTACCGGGCCGGTGTATATTTTGGAGGCTGATTTAAAATAGTACTCAGTGCACAGGATTTAGTGCATGGAAAATGTGAGTGTTTCTGCTTGAGGCACAAGGGTGCGGCGGACTGGATAAAGAAATGGTCACGTGATAATGGTGAATGGTCAATTAATGTGGATTGCCCGACAGCACGCTTGCATTTTGTTAGATTGTATATGATTTATGGGATTAAAAGGCTTGAATGGCTTTTGCCGGAATTGGGAATACCATAGATAATCAACAATAAATGACCAATGGAGGCAAAAGATCAGTTGTGCCTGGCTTGGATCATAAGGATAGCCAAGTTGTTTTCCATGAAAATGGATTTATCAATTTGAAAACGCGGAGTGGACAGACTGCAAGAGAGTGCAGCGAAGCGAAACGGTTTGCAAGCTGGCCACGGAGAGGCGCGAGCCGACGCGAGTGGAGCAAGGGTGACAGACCGGGAATGGTGAGGTACGAACCATGGAGGACTGGCATATGTAGAAACGGTTATACGACTGAGCTCAGGAATCAATGGGATGTTATATAGCTAGAACTTGAGTTTATAAAAAAGTACTAAACCATGCTGATTGGCCACAACAAAACCGATTTTGCAAGTAAATACGATACCCATAAAAATTAAGGAGTGAGTTTTCTACACGAGGCTACCGCTTTATAAGCCAGAGCGCAGCGGAGGCAAAATAAACACATCAGCCGAAGCCCGCAGCGACGAGCAGGCGAGCCAAACAAAGGCAGCGGTTGTGCTTTTTAGTGGCTGAAGAGAGGTACGAACGAAGTGACTAAAAACACAAAGGAGCTGCCATGACGAAGAGGAAGGAGCGCAAGAGGTGTGACAGGCTGGCGTTTTGGAAAATACGAGATTACAAGTTGTGTGGATTTATTAATTAAGGGATGGTGATTTGAACATGTACTTATTAGAAATTTATTATTCATATATTGAAACTTACATGACCTAGCTATTCACCGGATGATATGGAATGAGCCACCTTTGGCTTTGCAGCTTTTATTTAACCTTTAAAACAGGCCAGAAATAAAGGCTGCAAAGGCCTGGCACAGCTGTTGCCGACTGACGTGTGAGGAATGCCAATGGACCGCTTCATAAATGGACTACTATTGATGGGAGTTCAGGCTATACAAGTATAATTTATCAATAACACTATTCAACTCATATAAAAACCCACACAATATCATTTGAACTCGTTTAGCAGCTTAGGGTTATCGAGGCATTTATAAAATCTGGGATCCGATTAAAATAGAAAGTGCAGATACAATAATTATAACCCAGGTGATATATGAATGAGTCTTTTGTCTTTTACTACTAATTTTCTGATTTAAAATTAATTCTTTAATAAGCTTTGAGAATGTATCCTCTGTGTTTTGGATTGTTTTACGGATACCCTGATTATCTTCCTGTAAATTGGATACAGCAATAGAAAGACTATCTAATTTATCCGCCAGATTCATTGCTGACAGCTGGTCAATCAGATTTTGAAGGTTTGATGAGTAACTTAATATCGCATCAATAGTCTGGGATATTTCATGATGCTGCTTTTTTATCGTTGCAACAGATAGTTGCTGTAAATTGCTGATGGCATCATTACTTGCAACTTCAATATCACTTGTTGTATTTTTAAATCTTTCAAGCTCACCTTTAATATTTTGGAAGCTTTCAGTAGTAATTTCATCTATATTTCTCTCAATAACTGCAAGTTCTTCTGAAAAAGAAGTTTTAATACCATTAATCACCTTTAGCATTTCTGACTCTTGCTTCCGAAGTGATTCAGATGACAAAGCATTGACATCACTAATAACTGAATCCGAAATGGTTTGTATTCTTTTAGCAGATAGCTCAAATTTCTCAACTTTATCTTCAATACTTTTCTCGCCTTGAGTGAGTGAACCCTGAATTTTTCCTTCAAATAAACCAAGAGATTGGGAGAATTGATCTATGACTGATAGCGTTTCACTCTTTACAAGAACTGCAATTTTTTTTACTTCAACTGCAAGCTGATAAGTTGCATCTGTTAAATCATTATTGCCCTTGGTCACCTGTTCAACCTGATTTCTTGCTGACTCTAATTTACTCAGGTTAGTTTCGATTTGCGCTAATATCTGATTGATGTTATCGGTTTTCATTGCTGGGTGTATTTTTTTGTAATATCATTTAAGTATTCACCATGTAAGGTTAATGAGATTTCAACAGCTAATCTTTTAAGCATGTCATCATCTGAAAAAGGAGCAATAGCATCATTGAACTGATCAAAAAAAGACCAAAACTCATTGGGGGTATCAGCCTGTTGGTTAAGCTCTATCATTCCGTCTTTATAGCTATCTTCAAGCTCTTGCAACAAGTTCTCGTTATTATTAGTACCCAAGAAGAATAAGCAGAAAGCATTGAGCAGAGAGAGAGCGGGGTTTTTATCGGTTAAGGAACGGCGTATTAAGCGAACAGCACCTTGCAGATGTTTTACATTATCAATAGGTGTACCTACTCCAACAAGTTCATCTTCGGTTACCTTTAAATACTTAAAAACAATTTGAGAAGATGATGTTTTTCCTCTATCTGTATCAATGGTCAAGGAATAAGGTTCACCGTTTTCCGTGATATAATCTTCCTTGGCATATTTAGAGTTGAAATAGTAGTAAATAAAATCCTTCAGCTCCTCATTTCGAACTTTCCAGTCCTTTGATTCGTCGATACCAGCAATACAGAAGTTGCGCATATCATCAATTGCCCTCTTTCTTTTTTCTGATATTTTCTCGTAAACAAATTCAGTCAGATAGGCTAAACACCTGTATATTTCATTTTTTATTTTATAAACAGGATCTTCTTTAATTTTGTATTGTTTTGCCTTATTCAGCTCAAGAGTCGCCCTGGCGGGGTTGTAGTATCTTAACAAGAACCTATTGAGACCATTATAATATTCGCCTTCAGCCTTTCTTCTTGAGACAATGCGATATCTATTGTTTTTATAATCTTGGGTAAAATCTTCTATCAGTTCAATGCACGTCATCCGGTAAATCGCTTTGGCAATATCGATCTGGTTACCTTCGGTTTTGTTTTCTTTATCTTCACCAGTGTAAAAAATAAAAGAAACAATTTCTTTCCCCTCCTCAGCAGCCAACAGGCTTGATAAAAAGCCTTTCACCGTTTTAGTTTCAACGGGTTTCGTCTCCTTATCATTACCATGAAACATCTCAATTGAATCAGTACTCAAAAGGCTATTCATGAAAACTTTTTCAATCAATGCTCCTTTAAAGCTATTGTTATAGAAATACATCACAGCCTCATAGTCTGCATTCTGATATTGAAAGTATTTCTTATCTATTGACAAGTTGGTTTGAAACAATAACTCATCCAAATCTTTTTTATAGTGCCACCCTTTTGCTTCTCTTGGTACTTTGGCTAATTTACATTTCCTAATTTCAGTACATTCTGTCAGGCATTGATTAAAAGAAAAGGTCTTAAAGTCTGTACTACAAAATAAACGAGCAATATCATGCTCAGGCGTACAATAATCAAAATGATAATCCGGATTAATATCCAAATTATAATGATTGCAAATGGTTTTCAGATCGTCAGGAATAAACCATTTGTTCTTAATAATGGCAAGTGGGAACTCATTCCCAGAATAATCTTTGCTAATCCTGGCCAGCTTATAATCAGATAACAGAATAGTTGATAATGCCATTTTTCGGTCACGCCCGGCTCGCCCGGCTTCTTGTACAAAGCTTTCCAAAGAACTAGAGTAGTTCATGTTTACTGTAAAGCGTACATTGGGCTTGTCAATACCCATACCAAACGCCTTTGTGGCTACCATTATGGGTTGCTTGCTATCACGGAATAACTCCAAATTTTTCATTGATGTTTCTCCATCATCACCTCCAAAAAAAGTCCCTACATCTGCTATATATTCTTGTAATGCTACTTTATTTGTCTCAACAGAAATACCGGTATTTGCTTTGTGCGGACAAAATACGATTCCAGCTTGTTCGTACTCATCTTTCTGCTCAAAGTATGTATCTGGCATTTCAATATTTAGATCTATCTCTTTTAGTTCTATGTTCTGACGTTCAGCAAATGTGTTCTGAATTCTTTTTACGGCTTCATTCGTCTGCAAATCTTTAAGATATTGCGGTACTCTTGTAACATACTCTGTTAAGTAGTTACTCTTTGCCTGATGAAATGCTTTGTTATCGGCGATGGAAACAGCTTTAGGTAATCCGGGATCTAATTTTCCATACTTATCAAAGTACTTATCTGGCTGAAAATCCACATTAATTTTTTCAACGCGAAATTGCAACTCCAAACGGTTGGTATTTTCATATCTTACAATTGTATCGGCGTCTAAATCAAAAGCGCCTTCTCCGGATAATTCCCGCTCTACATCAGCCAGAACGTCAAAGGAAGCTGTGGCGGTAAGTCCGAATAACGAGATGTTACCTTCCTTGGCTTTTACATTCTTGTATAAATTACGGCCTAAGTGCAAGTATGAAAATCTGAAATCGTGGCCCCACTCTGATACGCAATGTACCTCATCTAATACCCCATATGCAAAATAGACATGGGTTTCATGCATGAGGCGCAATCGTTCCCTGAAGTTATATATTCCAAGTCTTTCAGGAGAAAGGAAGACAAATAACATTTCAGATCTCTCCATCTGCGCAGCTCGGTCCTCTTTATCGGAAACTGTTGAATTGATATAGGTACAGCAATCGATACCCGCGTTTATTAATCCATCGTATTGATCTTTCATTAACGAACTCAATGGATCGACAATGAGTGTCACACCAGGTTGTAACATTGCAGCCAGTTGGTAGGTTAATGATTTACCTCCTCCGGTGGGTAACAATCCTATAACACAATTATTCTGCAATGCCCTGTTGAGTATGGGGAGTTGTCCAGGTCGGAAATCTCGCTTACGGAACAGCAGCTGCAAAAAGAATTGAAGTAAACCTCTTGTCTCTTCAACATCAACATAATCTCCACGATCGTTTCTGATAACCAGGCTTTGATAGCTTGTTTTATCACTGGTATAAACCGTTCTTGCACTTCGGATTTCATTGGCAGATTGGATGTTGAAATAACAATGTTTTTTTGCTTTAAACTGACTGAAACTATTTGCTTCAATCTTGGTGCGATATAAAGTGGACGTTTCAATGACCAGGTCATACTCTGTTTTATCATGAACCAACTTTACTTCTTCTGAAACATTTCCTCCCAAATGCAGAGGGGAACTGCTAAACTCAGGATTACTGATGATATCCAGCTTTACTTCTGGAAATTTAAAATAATGATATTCCTGACTTAAGCTACATAAATTATTAAATAACAGCTCCAGATCCTTAAAAGCTACTGCCGCGCAGGGCACATCCTTTTCTTCAACCAAAATTTTCCATTGGTCTTGGTCGAAGCTTAACTTCTCCGTCATCAATGCTTCCAATATGGTTTTCTGTATACGAGCAATGGCAATGGGCGACAAAACATGCTGTAAGCTCGCTTTATCAACCTTTAAAAAATCAGGTTGTTCTCCATTATTGATCACCCGGTATAGCCATTGCATTACCTGCAAATAATCCAACTCTTTGTGCAAACAAAAAACGATATCTCCATTTGGCAGATCTTCTCTTTGGGTCAAACCAAAAGCTTGTTCAAATATAGACTCAATAAAAGGACTCGCTTTAGTTGGTAAGCCTCGTGTTACCATGTTATTGAGAACGGCCAAAACCGGATGTACATCATCGTATATACTTGCTCCAATATCAAAGGGTGTAGCCGTTTCAAAACAGGATAGCTTTTGGTAAAAGTCATTGATACTTTTCTGCTTTCCACTATCCATTTGTTTACGAAGAAAATTAACAGCATCCAACTGATAAGCACTCTGGAACTGAACTGCAGGATAAAACTCAATGGGTATCAGGTTACCTTCACTAGAATATTTTAAGTGAAAAGTTTTAATGTTACAGGTACATGTACTTCTACCTCCATAGTCAAACTGCAAATCATTTTTTTCGTATAGCGCCTCAACATCAAAATAGGCATGAAATGCATCTATCCGTTTGTTGCCATAGTTTAAAGGACCTACGCAAACGATATAATTATCATGAAGTACTGTTTCATCAAGTTTGCCAGCTAGTTTCTTTAAGTCAACATCCTTAATGTCAAGGATATTGGAGAAAAAATGAATGACTGGTCTACTACCATCTGTTATAAAGTCATTGATCGTTACTTTGTCCAAAAACTTATTGCATTTAACTATTTCACTGTCATTACCCAGAAAAGAATTTACATGTAATGCGGCCCTCTCTAATGCCATTAAGGATGGTTCAACGAGAGTTACTCTTTGGACATTGACATCCAAGTTATGTCTGTTTATATAGTCAATAAAAGACATGGTAGCCATGCCCTGGCCACATCCCCAATCTACAATATCAAAAGTGCCTTTAAAATATTTAAGTGGGAAGCCGCGCAAAGCCTCATGAATTTTTGCCTCATGCATATTGCCATAAGCAAACAGATATTGACACATCAATTCATGAGAATCCAGAAGATCAACCCCATGATTTAGATCTTCCCATAACTGATTCCGTTCTAATTTTGACAAATGATTGATGCTCTCTTTAGCGACCGTTCTTATTTTTTGAAAGGTGGGCTTGGAAAGATTTTGAATTTGAGTAATGTATTGTTGCATCGTTAAAGGCCAATGATGGTATCACAACCAGGGTTTGCATTATGTGTTTGATAGTTTTTATGAGCAACTGTTTTGGACGTATTGGCATAGCAGTACACACACTCATGCGGACAGGTATTATACTGGCCTATGTCTTTAGACATGATGCAACCACATAGTTCACGTTGCCCTTTGTCCTTTTTGTTTTTTTTCTTTTCAATTTTAGGTTGAGGATCAAAAAGCGAAGCCGGTGTTATTGTAACACCTAAGAATTTCATTAGCTCTTCATCGTTGGGAAAAAGTTCAATCATCAAATCATCGTCGACACATTTATTGTGCTCAATGCCGTATTGCACCAAAGGGATTTTTTCGGCACAGGTACCAATTTTAAACTTCCATTTCTCATTAAGTTGCTGTAACCCTTGAGCAAATTGATGCATGGTGGCTTCGGTGAACTCTTGATAAGCAATGTTTTCTTTTTTCAGGTTATTGGCTACTTTGGTATAGGTTGTAATATCGGCAAAGCTGAACACCATTTTATTGGTGTAGTTCTGCAACTGGTCACCAATGTTTTTAACTCGCTTTAATAATGTTTCAACCGTTATTTTATCAGTCAAAACCAAAGGATCAAAACGCCAGATAACATACTGTTTACCAATTTGCTCAGACAACTCTATAAAGGTTCTTATTCGATTCTCAACAGAGGGAACCTTTCCTTCATAACCTTCCAAATCGTAATCGTTGAGCGTAAACTGGAAGTAAAAGTTTTTAATATTTTCTTTCAGAAAGTTGATATGCTTCAACATGGGACGCGGATTCTTTGTCCAAAAGACAACTGCACGTGCTTTTCTAAAAGTGACATAAAGCGGTACTCCATTAAAAGGATTCTTCCATTTGATATAACCCTGTTTCCACCTTTCAACAAACCAATCGGCATAAAATGCCGGTATATCCGTGCTTCGACTGGCTGAAACAATAATGGGTGCCTGTGCACTTACTTTTTGACCTTGATCATTTGTTATATCTATTTTCGTCCAGCTCATTTGATGACTCTAAAAGTTAAGTTAATGCGCTCTTTAACTGGTAATTTTGTCTTTGGAACCTGGTGTTGCCAATAGTGTTGTAATTCACCTCGCATGATTAACAGGCTGCCATGTGTTAATTTCAACTCAATCTTTTCTTTGGTTTCTTTATGCCGTAATTGAAATTTTCGTTTTGCACCAAAATTAACGGAAGCAATGATTGGATTTGGGCCCAATTCCTTTTCCGCATCGGTATGCCATGAGATGGAATCATTGCCATTACGGTATAAATTCAGAAGTACGCTGTTGAATGTAGTTTGGGCTTTGGGTTCGATTTGTTGTTTTATTTGGAGGAGTGTATTGGTCCATTTTTTAGGTGTCAAAGTGATGCCAGAAAAGGAATAGGGTTTATCGTTATCACCATACCAGGCTGTCAACCTGGGAAAAGGAATGGTTTTACCGTACATGGTCATGGATTCTTGTTGCCATTCGATTTCATTCAGCAGAGTTTTAAAATGTTCATCTGCCTCTTGAATACCAAAAAAGTTGGGAACATATAAGTATTCACCATTGGTAATGCTAATGAGTTGTGGTTGAAGATCTTCTTGACTGAATAAATCGAGTTGTTCCATTGTTTATGATAAAGCAGAAAAATCAGAAGGTTAATGTGCCAAAGTATCTAATCCAATTCTTTAATTAACTGGTTCAACTCTTCTTTTTTCCGGATGACCAGTTTGAGGGTTTCTACTTTAGCCTCCAAATCAGCCCTTTCGTTTTGCAATTTTTCGATATCATTTTGTAATTCCGTTTTTACTTTTTTATGAACCTGATCAGCAAGATCTTCTATGTCAGATTTAGACATTTTTGCATAATGATTCATTAATTCCACTACATTTACAGGGGTTAAGCCCTTTTTAACTTCCAATGTGTGACCTTCATACGAGATTTCAAAAGTTGAACTTATTATTGGACTGTTGTAATAGTTAGGATTGGATTTTCTCTCGGGATTGTATTCTACAATTATACCGTTTATAAGTTCATACTTTAGAAAAGAAGCAATTGACCTGATAAATCCATCAGGTTTATTATCTTTTTCAAATGGCAATATTTGAAATATACCATCCTTTTGACTGTAACATTGATACATCAGATTTAATAAATTGACAGGTTATTAATTAATCTAAATCGAAATACTCTTTCAATAAATAATTTCCAATATAGAGATATAATAATTATGAAGAAATGATGCATGTCAAGACCTTTGCAGTGAGCAAGCAGAAAGATACTTTTAAAACATTAACTCAAGTAACTTCAGATATTAATATTTTCCATAGCATTCAGCTAAATAATAACTGGCCTAGTAAACCTATAAATTATGAATATATTTTAATTTAAAACTTGCGAGATACCTCAATAAAACTATTTTTGTTTATAAATATGCTAGGAAATGAAGAAGTATAAATTGATAGTTTCTCATTATGAAATCCTTAAAAAATCTAATATTTCTTCAATAGAGTTCTCTAATTCTATCGAAAAAATAGGAGTTGAAACTTTAAGTTTTTTGAACGATTATAAGCGTGTACCTTTGAATTCGAAGGTGGAGGATAAGGAGTATTTTGCCTTCGCATCAGGTGAAAAAATATCAAGACCCGTCAGGAAAGATCTATTTAGCAATAGTGAAAGTTTAATAAAAGCATTCTTTAATATGCTTGATAGCGGAGATTTCTCTGCAATGACTGAGGAAAAAATCGATAAAGCAGCTTATACTATTAGTATAGGATTTTGTTGTATGATAGACTTACTTAAATCAAATGATAAAAAAACACCTGGTACCTTTTTCGAATATTTTATTGGTTATTGCTACTTCAAGCGATTGAAGATAATTCCTAAAAAGAGTATAGAAGTTCTCAATCTTGATAAAAAAACCAGTTTACCAACTGATTACATTTTCGACTTGGGAACAAATAAACCAAAATTTCACTTACCAGTAAAGACATCAACCCGTGAAAGAGTAATTCAGGTTTGGGCTCACCAACGTGTAATAGATGGTATTTATGGTGTAGGAAGATTCCTGGGAACTCTTGTTTGTCTAGCTGAGACAAAATTAGCAGTAAAGAAAAAAGAGGTAACAGAAATTTGTCTACCTCAACAGTGGCAGCTATATCAATTATTCATTGCACAAATGAAACGAGTATATTATTTAGATTTGCCCAAATCCTATGCTGATCTAAACAATCAATATCCAAGAATCCACGTTAAACCATTCTCTAGTTTTTTCAAAGAAAAAGATGATGATCTTTTTTCCTAATTACTTTCCAACATATCAATAACAGCACGACCTATGACCTTTGCAAGTGGCGGAGGGACAGCATTTCCTATTTGCTTACGCACTTCACCACGGTTGCCAATAAATTCAAAATCCACAGGGAAACCTTGCAATAAAGCTGCTTCTCTTGCAGTAAGCGATCTATTGAATTTCGGATGCCCATAACGCCCTCTTGTAAAACTATCAAATCCTCCAGTAATGGTAGGGCACTGACCATCCCATTCCAATCTACCATAAACGTCAGGCCATCCTCCTTTAGAAGTATCCACTGTTTGATGACATTTTAACCTCAACTCAAACGGGATATCCTTCCAGCCTCCCCCTTGCGGAACATGAGAAAACCTTTCAATGTTTATGTCCGTAACCCTAGCCTTTTGATGGTTAAAAAAATCAGGATGAACGGAATAATCATCCGGTGGTTCCGGTAAGTTGCCTATAACCTCTCCAACTGTTCTTCGATTCCCATTTACGGTAATAGGGGCTGGTATTTCAAATTTCAGATTTAAATCCTTTCTTGTTCCTACAATTATAAAACGAACTCTTTTTTGAGCAAGATTATAATCAGAAGAATTATAAAAATTAGGATGCAGATCGTAGTTTTGCAATATATTGAAAACTCCATCTACAAATTCCCTACCTCGCTTTAAACCAAGCATATCAACATTTTCCAACAAAAATACTTTCGGCCTGATTTCTTTTACAAGTCTGGCAAAATCAAGTACCAGATTGTTTCTTTTATCACCATTATGAGCACCTTTCTTTTGTCTTGAAAACCCTTGACATGGAGGTCCACCTGCAAAAAGATCCAATTCTCCTTCAGCCATTCCAATACTCTTAAGAATTTCATGACCTGAAAGTTTTGTTACATCCTTTAGATAGCAGTGCTTATCTGTAAAATAATTGTTATACGAATTTACTGCCATCTCATTGTTGTCAAACGCATAGGATACCTTGAACCCAGCTTGCTGAAGCCCCAAAGACAAACCACCTGCACCACAAAAGGATTCTACCGCCTTTCTCATTTCCCTAATAATTATTGGAATTTAAATCTATTTTACCAATTTACTATTTTCTTGAAGTATTTGTTATAAAGTACAACTCACCACCTAAAAAATGGTTCTCCAAAAATGTAAAGATTGATCGCGCAAGATAGTAAAAGAGGATCAATTTTTATTGATCCTACTAAATGGAATGTCAATTGAAATAAGGTACCTAACTAATAACGACTTTAGTTCCTTTTTACTAATAAACGTTGTATTGATTCAAAGTAATATTATAAAGATTCAATGTTCATGTAATCCAAAACCAACTTTCTATCCAAAAATTTATTAATATTCTCACAACATGTTTCGGGAACCATAATGCAAGAATAGCAAGCTGCCATGTTTGTCGTCATAAATCCTTGCCCATTACTGGTTATGCATAATGGATCAGAAGAACACCATTTAGCTTTGTCAATTGCTTTACTTATTATAAGGGCAAACCTTTGAGGTTCACCTTTTTCAACTAATCCTCCCAGGGTGCCTTCAGCATCAGAAGTTGAAGTATACAAAAGAATACCATTCATTACCTTATCCTCGTTCGGCTTATTACAATAAATAATTTCAGAAAGTGATGAAAGACTATAGCCACTATCATTGGCAAGCTGCTGCATAATCATGTGAGAAAAAGTATGTAGCAAAACATAACGAGCACTAATACTACTTAATCCGTTTTCATCCCCAAAAGTTTCATAGTATTTACTTAGATTCGCTTTCATAACATCAAACCTAGATATAACTGATGGCCTTTTTTCCCATTCCACCAGAGCTTTATCAGAAAACTTTAGAAAGATTCCTTCACCTTTTACCTCAGTACAAGGCAATTCATTAGTTTTTGCAGGATATTTTCGAGCATCACAAATTCTTGAGTACTCATCCAATAAAGCTCCTTTTAGTTTGCTTTTATCTGTTTCAAAAATTAATTCCTCATTAACCAAAGGTCGTATCCTTGTAAATCCTTTAAATACTTTTAGTTCATTTATTTTATCCAGCAAAGTAATTTTGTCAATCTTAACATTATCCTTTAAAAAGTCATTTAATGGATTAATATGTCTTGCCTTATACCAAATGGACTTTGACAGGGTAATATTCGAATCATTGTAGCAGGTAAACTCCTCAAACCTTAAGTTTTGTTTTTTATCGATTATCTCGTCAATAACCTCTTCAGGAAAAAGCAAGCTAACGGCATTGTCAAACTCACTTTTAGAATATTTCTGCAAACTAGGAATATAATTATAGGAGCCCTTGAAGTGTTTCACCCAGTCTTTATTCGAAAAGTTTTGATAGTTATCTGGTTGAGAATTTTGAAGCTGAATTTTTAGCTCTGTAAGGCTGTTGATAAGCTTTTGGTTAATATTATTAACTCCTTCCGGCAATCTAATTCCTTTAAAAACTATTGGAAAGAATAAGTTATTGGCACCACGCTGTAAGGTCTTAGGATATTTTCGTTTAATTACTGATGCACATTTACCTGTAACTTCGCCATTTTCTGATCTTTGAATTTCACCAACAGGAGGTGCATCGATAACATTCATTTCCCATCCTGATTTTAGCCTGCCAAGCCATGGACGTGGAATCATGTTACTCACATACTGGAGGTACTCATCCCCTTCTGAAATAAATGTAAGATCCTGATTAAATATCTGACTCAGGTCGCACCGTGCTATTTCCTTTCCTTCCTCATTCCTACTTATTAAAGTAATGCTTCCTAATGAAGCAGATGAACTTCCAAACTCTAAATAGAGCTTAAATCCTTTGCCCCTATATTTTCTTTTATCTGGCCTACGATGTACGTACCAATCCCATGGAAAATCATCAATACACCCTTCTTCATTGGCGATAATAAATCGGGTTGGGACTAATTCTGTTCTGTTAATTTTAGCTTTCCCTTTATTGTTTTTTGCTGATTTAGCAGACCTACAGTTTTTATCTATACAATAATATGCTCTCATCCCCTTATCAAAAGTAAGACCATTTGTATTAGGAATAAGACCATGGTTATATTGTTCCAATTCATTAGCAAAATGAATTCTTCCGCATACAGGACAGTACATTGATAAAGGAAATCGAACCACTTTTACGGAGTTAGTTCCGAAACCTTCCAATGGAGGCAAGACAAAACTATCTATACCAAAAGCTTCAGTCAATCTTCTATCATTTATCAATCTACGCTTATTTACCTGAGCATTGTCCCCTAACTCATCTTCAGGTTTACCCCAATCATACTCTTCGTGATCATGAGATAAAAACATTACTGATACACCGGGAAAATCACCGATTGCTCCAGGTGCATAAGTATGAGCTATTTGTGATTGTCTTATACTAACTTTAGTCATCTTTTTTAATTACTACATTACATCCGGGTTCTACATCTCTCATTGTGCTAACTTTTGGAATAAGGTGATCAGCAAACTCTAATGATGTATAATCAGCTCTTATATCCAATACTTCTTTGTCTGATATAGTTTTTAAAGGAGAATTAATATAATCCCCAAACCCTGCAAAGCGTCTTTCTGATGGATTTAGTGCCTCCCATTTTTCTTTAATATTTACAATAATATCATCTAGGTAATCTTTTACTCCTTCTCCTAACCTGCTTATGATTTCTTCTTTTATTTTATCTATAAAACCAGAAATTTCACTACTGTAAGCAAAAGATTCATTAGAAGATTTTCTTTGAATTATCCAAGTTAGAGCAATGATAATTGAAGGAATAATTTTTTGCATGGCCGGTTGAGAATGAGGTGTAACACTAGCTGGCTCAACATATTTATAGAAAGCCTGATGGAAAGATTTGTAGTTCTCGTAATGAGACCTATCCCTGTTCTTTGTAGCACTATAAAAACTAAATATAAGGCCTGCATCCTCTCTGCCGACTCTTGAGCTGGCCTGGATATATTCTGAAGAAGATTTTGGATGGCCGTTTACAAGCATTACATTTAAACGTGATATATCAACCCCAGTGGCAATCATATTCGTAGCAGTTGCCACCTTAATAGGATTGTTGTTGTGGCTCTCGAAATAGTCTTTTATAATACCGTCAAGAATTTCCTTATTTGTTTTGTATTCCTCACTATAACTCAAGCCCAACTTTTCAAACAGATCAAAGTTCATTGATTCCTTCTTGTTTGTTGTTTCCATCCAGTCGAGATAACTTCTCACTCCCTTTTCCTTTAATGCAACTAGTTTTTCATCGTTTTTTAGTTCTGTTCGAAGTTTATCCTTCTTTAGCTTTTCAAGAGCACTTGTAACATCATCAGCACTCATTGCACTAGAAAGTTCAATGTCTCTCCCTGAATAGTTCTGATGGATTTTTAACATAACCTTAGAGCACAAGAATTTTCTATAGGCATAAATATCATCATCTATAAAAGTTCTGAATTTTCCTAATTCCTTCAACGAATTGAAATAAACCAGAAGAGTATAATATTTATCAAGCTCCAAGTTTGATATTTCAAATACATTTGGAGCTTCCATAAGAATAGAAGCTAATCGAATTATTGCAGTAGATGAGGAGAATCCTGAAGGCATAAAGCCAACATATTTTCTTGGCTTTTCGTCTTCAAAGTTCTTCCTCATATAAAAGGAATCATCTGCAGTTATTCCAGGAGGGGGAAACTGTATGAAATTTTTTCTGTGATATAACCTAGAGCATTGTTCTCTTGCATTTTTAACTGTTGCTGTTGCTCCAACTATTTTAGGCCTAATGCCATTTATTGAGCAAAGCTTATCAATAGCATATTCGAAAAGACCATAAATTGTTCCCAAGGAAGAACCAATTAGGTGTAACTCATCCTGAATAATTAATTCAGGACCAGGAAATAACTGTCTGTTGTTATTATGGATGTCCAGATTAAATAAACAAGCACTTTCACGTTTCCAGGCTATCTGAGCGTACTTATCAACTGTACCAAACAATAGGCTTGGACGCTTCTTATAGATTTCTTCATCAACTGTATAAAAAGGAAAACAACGATCCTCAACATCATCAGCTATCACTTTAGATTTATCAGTATAATAATGACATTCAGTATTCGTACATGAAATCAGATAGTTTCCTGATGGATTCTTTTTATCACGCTTTTTAAATGGCCTGAAGAATCCCCAATCTCCAAGCAAAATATTATCTTTTCTTTCCTTTACAAGTTTGTTCCCACAACATGGACAATTAAAAATAAAAGGTGCATAAAAGATTTTAGAAGAATTTCCATTTTCTACATTGTCGATGTAAGCATCCAAATTCGAATTATACCCATAATCATGACCACCTTGATTATCGGTATAGCTATTAGGAGTAAGACTTCGACCAACCCATATTCCAGAAGAATATCTTATCTTACCGTATAGATTTTCATTTTTACTTCTGATTATTTCACAAGCAGAAACAAGCAGGTTAGCACGTTGAAACTGATCAAGATTAAGCATCCTTAAAGTATATCGCATCATGACAGAAACTCCAGCTCCGTTGTCAGGACAATCTTCTCTTAATCTTCGAAAGAATAAAGTGAAAGCTATCAGACCCAGATATGCTTCAGTTTTTCCACCTCCTGTTGGAAACCAAATCAAATCAGTAGTATCTCTGTCTGAACTATCTGGTTTTACCATACCTTTAATCTGAGAAAGTAAAAATGCTAGCTGAAAAGGCCGCCATTTAGCACCGAAACCAAACTGTTCATCACTTTCAAATCTACCTGAAGAAGGTAATTCTGAGAATTCCGGTATCGGCATATTGCTATAGTCCTCTGTACCTGGAATTACACTCTTTTTTAGTGACCTCCAATTAGAAAATGCCCCCATAATTCGCTGCATAAACATGGCCCTATTAGCATCATAGAAGGCTCTTTTTACATTTATATCAGAGAAAATTAATTCAATTCCTTCTTCCAGTCGGGAGTATAATAATGTACATGATTCGAGGTTTCTAATCCCCTGCAATTTTAACTCCTCCACATCAATCCTATCAAGATTTCTTTTTTGCTCATCTATCCAATCTTTATACTTGCCAACAAAGTGAATAAGATCTTTTTTAAGATCTTTATCTCCAAACTGGTTACTATTGAAGACTGGACCTGAAAGCCGTTTCATTTCAAGAATAGTTGAGTCACCTGGAATATCAAATTTAACTCCATAAACATCCTCCTCAGGCATCACTTCAGTCCAGATATGTTTCGTTAGCGTGGATTGACATTCCCTATTATCAGACCAATTGACAGAGACTCCATGCCCCATTGCATATATTTTATAATCTCTGTATAAGAGTAAGTTATTTAAAGCTTCTCTATCGTTTGCTAATAGTTTATAATCAGTATTATCATGAAAGAAATCGAATACAGGGTTATTTCCAACTACCTCAAGTTTTGGCTGAAAAATACAGTTTTCATCATTACGTTGTGCGTTTGATTCAAGTCCATTTATTAAACTAATTGTAATAAGCTTCTTAGAGTCATCATTAAGTTTTGCATTACGAATAAAGAAGTTCATTTTGGCACGAAAGTTTTCTTCTTTAACAAGCCAACGTTCTTCTTGCTTCTGATTATCTATAAGAAGCGTATTACCTGATATGACACATTTGAACTCACTTTCAAAATGTTTTCGATACCAGTTATATTCAACATCTTTATTTGTATTCTTTTTATATCTACCAAAGCTAATTTTAATAATGAACTCACAATGATTGCTTACGATAAATGAAAAACCTAATGATGAAGGAGAAAAATTCGTAGCAAGCTTTAGTTCATCATCAGCTCCGTCATCCTCAATTGTGTTACTATTATCGCTACCTGAAGGGGTTACTTTAACACTATCTGACTCATCAGATTCTTTTTCACCAGTAATCTCATCATCTGGATTATAAATATTTGTAGATTTATAATTTAACTCGCATTCCTGAGTGGGTTGCGGGTATAGTATTCCTGTTGAATAAAGGTTTAATGGTTTATAAGTTATTCTTTCATCATCACCACTGTAAGGCCCAAGTATCAACCTTTTTATATTTTTTGCTAATTCATCTCTCATATTTTAGTCAATTATATTAGCTGCAAATTCATTATCTACAATTGATTTATACTTTTCATCAATTAAATAAACAAATTGGTATCGCGCTCGAGTAAAAGCATTAAAAATTATCTTCTTCTGTATTTCACTATCAGAAACATAGCTTGCAGGACCTACAAAAAGAATAAACTGGTTCTCTAAGCCTTTAAAAGACTGAGCTGTGGAAATCATTATTTTATTCTGGCTAAACAAGTTATGTTCAGTTATTTTGCAGAATAAGGAAGGCTTGAACCGTATTATATTTTCAATATTTCGATTATCATAACACAAGATAGTTATGTTTTCGAAGCTAATATTTTCATTTTTCTTTTGCTCAACAAAACTCAATATCTTGTTTTTTAAGTCTTTATTATCTGAATAATATTTTAATTCAGAACTTTTTACGGCTTCCTTAAAATAACAATCTTGTTTAGAAAGCCCAGTTAAATAGTAGGCTGTATCAGAAAGCATTTGAGGATTACGACAATTCTTTTTTAACCTCGAAACATAGCTAGGAAAGACACTTCTAAAATAGTCTTCAAATTCAGGATTGTTTTCCAGGAAAAAATCCTGAGTTTCATTATCCATACAAATCATGAACTTACCAGATTCAAAACCTCCTATGAGGAAACAACTTATTGCATCAATATGATACTCTGAAAAATAATCCTGAGCTTCATCCATTATAATAAAGTCATATTTGGTGCAATGGTAATCTTTAAAAACCTGAGTAATCCTTAATGGAATTTCTTTATTCCAGAAATCACTATCAATTTGGTTATGCTGATTAGAAGACCACTCTTCCTTTAATTGGTTTATATCTAAATTAAATTCCCTTTTAAGCATCTCATTATAGAATGCATCTTTATGCAAAACTTTAACATCATTGGCCTCCAAAAAAGCAAGTTGCCTTTTAAGATAGTATGCAAGATTTCTATTAAAGCACAGAAAAAGAACTTTTTTTCCGGCTAAATCAAGCCTTTTGGCATATTCTAGTGCAAGCCATGTTTTTCCTGTTCCAGCACCTCCCTTAACAATTGCTCCCATGCGAGAGTTATCCTCAAGCATCATTAAGAGTTGTTGTTGCGCGTCATCAGTATATCGCTTAAATTTTTCGTCGTTTCTTTTAAGCAAATCGGTCCAAGGGAATTCAAAAACAAGATCTTTTCTAATGAAATTCTTTATTTTGAACAACTCTTTAACTGAAATTCCAGTAGGGTTAATTCTACGATATGTCTCGTGGTTTTTCCAATAAGAAGTTAATTCATTAATAATCCTATCAAAAGTTTTGGTTTCAAAATCCTCATAATCGATGATTAAACGAGGATCATATTCAATATTCCTAATCTTTGAACTTGTAAAGAAATCTGGCTTAGTACAATCGGGAAAAAAAACGCAATAGCCAAAAACCAAACGACGAACTTCATTTTTACCACCAAGTAATTCCGGCAGTTTAATATCCCTGTAATTAAATAAATTCGATGCAGCCTGAGCAAAAGGATCTTTCTCCTTGGATCCATTCATTACCCACCATTTATTTGTTAAGGAATCGTATTTAACTTGGCCACCTTTTACTTCTATAAATAAAATTATATCTCTATCGAGATAGATAAAATCTGTTTCACCGATTAATTTAAAATTACCAGGAGTAGGATTTTTAACAGAATGAAATAAAAAACATCTGCTATTATTCCCAAACATTCCAGACTCTATAGCATGCTTGTATAACTTATACTCTGCATTGGAATGAAATTCGTCTTTAGATATAACGCTTGGATATATATTCATAGTTATCAGACAATTAATGATATCGTTTTAATATCCATGAACTGATACATTTCCTCAATTAATTCCGGAAAAATGAAATTCGACTTATAATCAAGATCATTAAGGTCAGCTACATGGTGCTTCCTAAGTTCATTAGGCAATGAGGTTTTTAGTTTTTTAGTTGTCTTTATCGCTTTTGTAATCTCTTCACTATTATGATTTTGAATAATTTCTAAATCACATAAAACTGAGATTAAATGATTGACATTTCTTGGCTCATAAACTTCACTGTTAATCCAATTTTGAACAGCTTGATTACTTTGAATTATATAACCCTCTTTATTTAACATTTCCCTGACTAAATCAATAGACTTATTGCTCCGACCAATATATACCTCAATGGCCTTTCTCCATAATAAATCTAACTCAAGTATTTTTTTCACATCAGGATAACATTCACTCACATTCCATATTAGCTTTTCAAATGCCTCAGAATCATGGTTCAGAATAAAAACTATACTATCCACGGTTAAGTCTTTTGCCTTAACATGACAATCACTTAAGGTTGAAATGTTATCTTTATGTATAAAGAAGTATTTGTTTTCATTTACAATCCTAGAAGTACCATCTTTAAAGAATAAACCCACACTTCTTATGTTCTTATCATTTGTACTGTACTTGCTATTATGTTTATTTTCTTTAAGTACATTAGCTACAAAGGCGTCCAAATTAAATTCTACTTCCACTTCCGTTTGATCATCCAAGGCATCAACTATATCTAAATTAAATACTTCAGGGATTTTAATATTTAGAACTTCTGCCAGTTTTTCTTTATCACTAAAATGAGGAATTATTTTGTCACCTGTTCTATTGTATAAATTTCTTTCAGAATCATTCAGAATGCAATAGATATTGTTATGAAAGATATTAAGGTTGCAAATGAAAGATAATTCTCTATTTAGATTTAGAATTAAAACACAATTAAACCTCTCTAACTCACTTAGTGGGTTTCTAATTTTTTGAGGGTTTAAAAAAGTAACATCGCCAAGCTTAAGAATTGATTTTATATACAGCTGATCATCTTCATTACAGTTGTATGATATAACACATACTGAGGATTCTTGCTCAATTGATAAATTCTTAACAACTGATAACTTAGGATTATTTAGATTCTGTCTCAGGCTTTCTAACAAACTATTCAAATTACTAAATAATTGATTATAATTACTGGAAAAAAACCAGTTATGCCGGACCTCCTCAATAGATTTACTCAAATAATCAATATCATTACCCAAAGTATTAGCATCATAAAACGAGTGATATCTTTTCTTTATTTCAAAAAGCGGCTTAAGTAGTGGCTCAATCAGATTTACTACATGTGTTTCTGAACATAGCTTCTTTATAGATGCTAAAGCGTCCTTAAACTCAATATTAAACTCCACATATTCAGAAAATAAAATATCAATCGCAGAAACGTTACCGTCCTCTAAGAATCCTTGTTTTTGATCTGCAGTTAAAAGAAAAGGAGTATAATTAAGATTAGCCTTTTGTAATATAGGAAATACTCCAAGATCTTTTTCATTAAAGATCATGTATATATCCTTAACAAGTCCCCCCTTTAGAGAAGTATAATAATTATTGGCTACTGTTTTTAAAACGTCATTCAATCCTTTTACATTCTTTGTAAAGTCAAAAATAAGAGTGTCAATCCACGGTTTTTTCTCTTTTATTGAATGAAAATCATCAAAATTTTCAAGTTCAGAAAACAACAAAAATTCATTAATCTCATTAACTCTTTTTCCAGCCTGACATCTTTTATCACCCAAAGGAGTAAATGAAATCTCTCCTCTACAATAGGACAATTTGCTGGTAGGAATAGTATTGAGGAAAGATCCATCATTTATTGTTATATCCCTGTACTCTTTGGATTTAAGAAATCTTGGATCATGAGTAAAAAACACAGCACCATGATAGGTATTCGAGTTTTTAAACTCTTCAGTATTCATTCTTTGAATCAGCTCCAATGGATTATCCCCAATTCGTACTAACTCCTTAAAGTCTTCAATTTGTTCAAAATATTTCTGTAGTTGTTTTATATAATTTGATCTGCTATTAATATACTTCAGATGTTCAAGCTCACTGAAGTCAATATTTGAAACTGATCCCCGCCCATTACTAATCGTTATATCACGGGAGGTAAAATTGATACTTGTCAATTTACATATCGCACTATTAAAATCCTGAACCTCTATAACTTTATTAGTAAAGTGCAAATTTTTATACTTAATAGTACTCAGAAAATTATCAGCATAAATCTTAAAAAGAGCCATCGAAAAGAATAAAGGCAAATAAATGATATCCTCATTTTTTCTCAGAAATACAGGTATTATTCTACGGTTCTGATCTATTGTATTGGTATAAAACAGGTAAGGTAATAGTCTATCTGAGATGAAATCTGAATTACAATCAGACAAAGAATCGAGGATAATTTTTCTAAGAAAAGGCATTTCCTTTTCGATAGTCTCATTAATTATGCTTTTAATATTCATATCCTAAATATCCTTTTAACGATTACGGCCAACTGCCTTGCAAGATATGGAGGTACCGCATTTCCAACCTGATGGTATTGTTGTGTTCTGGTACCACAGAAATAGTAATTATCCGGAAAGGTCTGAATTCTGGCAGCTTCTCTTACTGTCAAACTTCGACACTGGCTGGGATCATAATGTATAAAGTAATGACCATCCTTGGATATGTGACTTGTAACTGTAGTTGCTGGTTGATCGGGGCGCTGTGTTCTAAATCTGTCAGCAAACTTACCACCCTTCGCATTTTTATGCCTGGGCAATAACCAACCAGGGTAATCGCGAAGTTTTGGAAAATCTCCTTTAATTTTTAAGTGTATTGATGAAAATAAATACCTGCATAAATCTCCTTTTAAGTGAGTTCTGGTTTCATGGTTTAATACACCTTGCAGATTTTTATCTTTATACCATTTCTCGTATAATGGATTATTTCTTTCTTTTAATTGACAATGATAATAGTTGTTTCCCTGAGTAATTGGAAATGTATCAGGTATTGACAGTTGTGTATCCGGAAACTCTTTTCTTAATTCCTTATAGGACTCCTCAACCGCATCTCTCCAATTAGAAAATGTATTATCTATTTTTAAATAAACGCTTTTTCCATCTTCAATAATTATCTCTCGTCCAATACCACTTCTCAGAACAGGAAGATTACCAATAACCTTTTCTAAAGAAACCTCATCATCAGGTGTCAAAATATTTTTTCCATCATATTCAAGATCTTCTCTGACTCCTAATAGTATTACCCGGTGACGTTTTTGAGGAATCCCATAAGCTTCTGATTTTATTAAGAAGTCTCTATCATTGTTATATTCCGGAATATCATTTTTAAAATCATCAGGTGTTTTTACAAAAGAAAATACTTTGTATTTAGGAGACTCGAATTCCGGAAAAACATTTTGTGGATCTTTTAGGTCTTTTTTTATCAGATCAAAGACTTTATTCCCGTCTACCTCAGCAGATAGCAATCCTTTCACATTTTCCATGACAAATACAGCAGGATGGAATTTTGCTATTATTCGCAAGTACTCCTTATACAAATGTACTCGATGGTCATCATTTGAAATTCCCTGATTTCTGGACCTTCCAACAAGTGAGAAAGCTTGGCAAGGAGGTCCTCCTATTAATAAAAAATCCTGATCTTGCGGCAAAGCTTTTTTTATTCTTTCGTCGATAAGCTGGTGCCTTTCAATCATTTCATCAGGTGTATAGCCTCCAGTTTTCTCTCCGTTTTCATCATATTCGGCCGGATATGGCAATTCAATGTTCCATGCTTCCTCTTCAGCAGCAGCCCATTCATCAGGAAATTCTTTTTGCAACTGTTCCAAAAGAGTAGATTTCTTCTTAGAATTGTTTTCTCTTATATAGGAGTAGTATATTTCCGGCACACCACCTATAGGAAACTGCCTAAAAAAACTCCTCAATCGAAGCGTTTTATGAGCATTTTCATCTTTTTCTATAGATAGTTTTATCTTAAATTTACTTCTACCTTGCTTATCCAAAAGAGAAGAGAAGCCTTCTCCTAATCCGCCTGGCCCAGCGAATAAATCAATTATTGGAATAACCTTTTTCATACTTTTCCTTTCAGCTCTTGTTCTATCATCCTTAATCTTTCATCACTTGATGTTTTAAGCTGACACTCCCACACTACAATAACATCCCAACCTAATTTTTTAAGTTGACTGTAGTTGTAATTATCTCTCTGTTGCGTTGCTTTAATCTTTGATTCCCACCAGTCAGTCCTGGTCTTAGGAAGTGTAAAGTATTTGCACCTTATGTGTCCATGCCAAAAACAACCATTTACAAAGATAACGGTATTATACTTCCTCAGAACAATATCCGGCTTACCAGGTAATTTTGGGTCATGTAATCTATAACGGAAGCCTTTACTATATAGATATTTTCGCACAAGAAGCTCTGGCTTGGTATCTTTGCCTTTTATCTGAGCCATATTATAACTCCTTGTCTTCTTATTGTGAACATCCGTCATTTAAGCACATTTTGGAAGCATAAATATAGTAAATATGTTCATTTGAGGTTGTGATGAAAAACAGGTTTTAGAACATAAATTAGTAAATAGTTATAATAATAGATGTGGTTATCTGCGGCACTCGCAGAGTATGATCTCATGGAGTGTGCTATCTCCTTTTATCAACGGTCTCTTTTGGAAACAAAATCACATTCATCATCTCTCTTAATCGACTACGAACACGCTCACCATAGTACTTCTCGATGTCCTTTGAATTTAAGTTGGTCGTAATATGAGTGATGAGGCGATCGGATATGAACAGGGAGTATCGACTCGTTAAAATCTCAGCAATCGCATTACACTCGCTGCCAAAGTGCTTGATGCTTTGTTCTGATCCAAAGTCGTCGAGGCAGATGGTTATGGGAACTTTCCTGCCTGGTGCAATATCAAAACTACGTTTACTATAACGGTAAATGACATCGAAACCATCTTTCTGAAACTCGAAACTTATATCCCTGCAGTCCTTTACCTGGTACCGATATTGCTTTGGTAACAAAAGCTGCAGCAATGTCATTAATGATGTTTTTCCACATCCTGTTCGGCCGCATAACATGATACCTTTTCGGGGATCCAATCCCTGCGCTGTCATGTTTTGGTGATCGTTGATGGTGTAGGCAAAAAGTTTCCGGATGATGGGCATGTCTTCATCGTACAACCTAAAATTTGCACCGTAGATGGATTTACCTTTTTGCGTAATGAAGTCGAGGGACTTTTTAAAGTCGTAGACAATGGTGTTGTTTTGTATCTGGTAATGCATGGTCATAAGGATTAATGATTGTTGCACAGAGATTCGCGGAGGAAGCGCAGAACGGCACGGAGATAATTGTTAATTGAGTGAATACTGGCCGGTGATTGTATTGAGGCATTCGACTGGCGTAAAAAAGAAGGCCATGTGTTTGATAAATGCAATGATATTGGAATAGTATTGATGAATGCAATCTTCTATGGTGTAGCCATTGATGGGTGGATCAAAGGTGAAAGTATAATTTTGCCCCACCTGTGCGCTATAAACAAACTGGATTCGATCGTGAAGGTCAATGATCTCGCATAGATAAGATTGCTTGTCAAGAAAAAGCATTTGTTCGAAAAATGACTCGGGAAGATCTTCAATTTTTTCTATGATCTGATCGAAATCGTCAATGTTGAATTTACATTTTAGGTTCTGGTATAGTAGGTTTTTCATGATGCTATTTGATTTGAAAATTTGTTATTAAATGGGCTTTGCCCCTAACCCCACATCATTTCTTGTCTTGAAACAAGAAACGAAGCAAAGAAATTCAAGGCTGCACCTGCTTCACTCAAAAAACTACAGCTGCTTGACTGAAATCGTTTAAACTCGCTCTGGTCGTACCTCCCGTCACTCAAACAGAAAACGATTTTTAATTGTCAAATCAACTTTGTTTTTTGGCTCACCAGCTGAGGCCGATGAAAAAATTGAGAGTCCATACTAACAATGTGTTTATCGTTTATTGTGGCATTTCCGTATATAGAAATAACAGAACGCTTTTTATACCCCTCTACCGATAAACCGGGATCTCCCTTAAACTAGTGGAGACAATAAGGAAATAGTTTTTTAGAGTGGTTCATCGAAATTATCAGAGGGTTTGATCCCGGGTGGTTTGAGGGTAGAGGTGGTTTTTCCAGCTGCCTTGGCTTTTGCCTCATACCGTTTGATGTTGAGCATCCAATTGCGGGCAGCTGCTTTCCAGTTTTTCATTTTTTTGGTTCCTCCAACGAGCCAGCCTGTGCATTCATAGAAGTTATAAAAACGTTCGGCTTCGCTTAACGGCTGTTCTTTTTCTTCAAAGTAGATTTGCACCTGCTCCAGGTTAGGAGCTTTAAATTTTTTCCGCTTTTCTTTTTTAGGTATTCTTTCACCTGGAAGGGGTGTTTCTTCGAAGTCGAAAAGGTCCAGCTGCGGATCAAAATTATTGTTAACTATTTTCATGGGTTCTTCGGTTTTCTGGCTATCCTTTTTACTTGATTTTTGATTATCATAAAAATTGGATTCCCTTATAGTTATAGTATTGTTTGTATCTTTATTAAAAGGGTCCATTTTTGGGTCAGGTGCCGGTTCAGTTTTGGGATAGGTGCCTGACCAAAAAGTGGTCAGGTGGACTTCACTGCCCATATTGGAATCGTAGGATGGGTCATACCTTATGAAATTATGATTATGTAGATCTTTCATGGCCTTGTAATAGGTCGTTTTTGATCCGATCCGCGCCAGCTTCATCATTCTCTTTCGTGAAATGATGATTGGGTTTTTAAAGCGATTGTCGTTCCACTTCCGGAAAAGTGACAGGTACAAGGAATAGTGATAGGATTTAAAGGATGCTACCGTATCCATCTTTGAGAAAGCCGCCAGGTGATGCCGGATAAAGTTCATGGTGCTCGAATGGTCATGCTGTTAGTAATTTGTATTTAGTAACTCATGCATTGACGAAGGCCAGTAGGAATAAATCTGTCTATCCCAATTTCATTAAGCCTTGCCAGGCAGGCTTTCATTTTTTGTCATGACACAAAAAACGGAAACAAAAAAAGTCTAGGCTCCACCGCTAACCGACCCATCACGTTTTGCTCTCAGAAAAAGAATGAACTCACTCCTTCGTCGCTCAAACAGCATTCTTTTTTGCCTGATATCAAAACTATGGGGCCCCGGCTACACTGCTGAGGCCATTCTCCATATGTACAGGCATTTTCTTTTTCCCAAACAATAGGGCCAAGTGAAATGGGAATTCTTAATTGATTTTGTTTTTCTCAATCATTTTGTGGATGTCGGAGAAAGCATAGTAGATGACGCCACCTATTCTCGTATAAGGTAAGGTACCATTCTTACGAAGGTTTTGAAGGGTACCGGGAGAGATGTTTAGGATCTGCCTTACTTCTTTTGACTTTAACCATTTTCTAGCCTGGGTCACGGATTGACCTTGAAGAAGCTTCTGGATATCTGCTAGTAATTCGAGTTTGAATTCTCGCAAATCGTCGGTTGTGATAATCTCTGCTGCCATTGTTCTAAATTTTGGGGTTAATACTTGTTTTAGCGGATTGTTTAATTGATTGATTTTGATGTGTTACAAAGGAAAAGAAAATACAAACTGAAAAAGGGTTGTAAGGGTTGTACAACCCCCTACAACCCCACCTGATTATCAGCGAGATAAAAATTCTAAAAAGTTTTAGGCTCTTGCATTTGTATCCATTTAAGCAGGGCTAAAATGGTTTTTCTAAACTCCTCAATGGCACCTGCAGATGGATAATGGTATTTTGTGCTTAAACTGATCTCTGAAATGGTTTTCATCTTCTTGGAAGAGAAGTGACGACTAAAGAATCGAAACACCTCTTTTTGAGTAGAGGCCTCGAGATAATTGTTTTCGATTAATCCTTTAATCAGTAGGGATATCACAGGAACCGGTGTGATGAGCTTCAGTTTGCTTACTGACGTTTCACAATTATCTGCAGGAGGAGGATCATTATCATTGATGTGGCAGCTATTTTGAATAAAACCGATCTCAGCATTAAGCCATTTTATAAGAAATATTCGTATTGAATCGGAGTCTGGATTGTAACCCACAGGATTTGTTACCTGTACTTTCTCTATTTCTTTCAAGAAGATATTGAGAACCAACAACTGATCAAAAACACTACCCTGAAGGTTGACTAGCTTGGAAAAGAGTTCACTGAAGTAATCCATACATTCCGAGGAATTGAGATCATGTCGAATGATAAGAATACAGAGTAGTTTTACGAATTCCCTTTTTGATTGCGGCTTTTTACAAATTCTGGATAGTAAGGCCATCCATGAATTTAAAAATGCCATGTCGCAAAAAGAGTAGTTTTCCTTGTTGCTTTCCATAAAATCCTTAAAGGGGTGCATCACAACGCTTAGCAGTGATTTATTTACCTTTTTGTCATAAAGCATATCCCGAAGCATTCTCACCGGCTGTTCGATTTTCTCTCTATGCATATTGCAGGCCGTTAAGGGCATACTCAAGCTGTCATCAAAAGCTTTTGGAAACTGTTTCTGAAGAAAGCAGAGTAACTCAATCAGTGTATTGAGTGTTTTATTGACCAGACAAGCATCTCCGGAATGTTTTTCTTTACATGATAACCGGATCACATAAAGTGAATCGAGGGTACTAATTAAAATTGATTGATAGTGTTTGATGAGGTCCTTAAACGATTTACAAAACACCGGATCTGCAGGCAATGACTGCAGCTTTCGGCGGTGCTCCTTGGCTAATGAATTAAGTTTACAAACAATGGTTTTTACAGCAGTATGATCATGTTTACTGCAATGGTGGTTACAGTGATCGTTTTGAATCTGATCGACCACCTCAGTCAATTGGTCCAGGAGATTTTGCATCTGTTCAGATTTTATGGTTAAGGTTATAAATCGTTTCTCTTATTCAACCTAATTTTATACTACAACAGTTTTAATTATTTCATGGTATAATGTTATGTTTTTACTAAGACGCACTAAATGCGAATAAGTTGCATCAAAAACAATGCCTTTATATCAATAAATATTTCATTCATATCGTTTTGAATGAAAAAGTTCCTGTTTTAACTATTGTTAAAACAGGAACTTTTTATTGCATTTACAGGCTTTGAGTTATGTTCTATTTAGCTTCCTTTTTGTCTTCGGAATCTTTTTCTGTTAATTTTAAATGAAGCTGATTCATATCTGCACTTACCTTATTTTCGACCACTTGGGCGTAAACCTGCGTGGTAGCAATCCGATGGTGGCCCAAAATCTTACTGACTGTTTCAATGGGAACACCGTTACTTAATGTCACCGTTGTAGCAAAAGTATGCCGGGCCATGTGAAAGGTAATCTTCTTCTTAATGCGGTTGATATCGGCTATCTCCTTCAGGTAACCGTTCAATCGCTGGTTGCTCATCTTTGGGAAGAGGGTACCGGCTTCCTGTGCCTCCGGACTATCCTTGTATTTCTCAATTAAAACTTCGGCCATCGATAATAAAGGAATTCTTAATGCATTTTCGGTTTTCTTACGGGTGGCGAAAATCCAGTGCTTACCATCAATACCTATTGTGATATTATCGGGCGTTAACTTGGTAATATCTACATAAGACAATCCGGTGTAACAGGAGAACAGGAATAAATCACGCGTTAACTGTAGTCGACGCACACTAAAGTTTCGGGCTTCGATGCGATCCAGCTCTTTTTGAGTCAGGTACCGGACCTTTGTTTGTTTATAACTCATCCGGTAGGATTTAAACGGATAATCCGTCATCCAATCCAACTTGATGGCAAAATTAACCAGGGAACGGAGCCGGCACAGATGTTTCATAATAGTGTTATGACCTAATCGACGGGTTCCATATTTGGTTGGATGAGGTTTTCGAAGAAACGCTTCAAAATCGGTGATGAAACGGTAATTAATTTGCTTCAGATAGATATCTTCCGTCTTTTTCACTTCTTTGAGGAAACGCAGCAGATAATGCCGGGTGGCCCGGTAGGTAAATTTAGTCAAGTCGCTCAGGTTATCTTCATGACTGGTTTTATGATACTCAAGCAATTTTTTTAAGGTAAGACCTTCTTCTTTTATACCAAGGAATCGGTTTTTAATAATATCAGCAGTGATCATTTCATCTTTCAGATGCAGATCCTGGTAGATGCCCATTATCTTAGCCCGGTTGGCCATGATGTACTTGTTGATCTGGGTGCTTTTGAATTCTTTATCCGCTTTTACTCGTTCTTTTGCACTGTCCCACAAGTAAACAGGACATTTTAACTTGGTACTAATCTCGAGTCTTTCGGTGTTTATTGTTAAGCGGATGTAAATAATGGCCATGTCATGCCTTGTACTCTTGTGGCGTATAAAAAACTGTACACCAAATGTTTGTTGTTGATTCATGATGCGTTTTTTTAGTTGTTTAAATGGCTTTGATTCTTAATGACCCAAAATGGTCACCATAAGTCACGTTCAATAGCGCTAAACAGCATCAAAATCAATCAAAAATAATGTTTCAAAATCCGGCTAAAACACTTTCAGACACTAATATACAAAAAATCTCGCGACACCTTGTTAAATAGAACAAAAGGTCACCGGATAGTCCGCAAAAAAGGTGATTTAAGATGGTTTGAAATAATTTTGTTAAAAACACAAAAACCTGTAAATCATACGATTTGCAGGTTTTTAGTTTTCTATTTAACCGAAAAAGTAGTCCCGACGGGAATCGAACCCATATCTACAGTTTAGGAAACTGCTATTCTATCCGTTGAACTACGGGACTAATAAATTATGGCTGACAAAAGTAATTATTTCCGTGTAAAAACAAAAACATTATAAATTTCGGAGGCGATTGGCAGCTTCTCTCAATAGTTCATCTGGTTTGGCAAAATTGAAACGCAAAACTTGTTTCTTTACCTTCTCATGACAGAAGATGCTGATAGGCACTGTAGCCACTCCATGTTCCTTAATCAGACGCAAGGCAAAATCGCGATCCTTTTCATCGGAAATATTCTCAAAGCTGAACAACTGAAAAAAGGTCCCCTTGGTGGTGATTGGTTTAAAACGGGTGGTCTCCATCAGTTCCAGGAAATAATCACGTCGCTGCTCGTAAAAAGCAGCCAGTTTTTTGTACTCTTCCTTCTCTTCCATAAAGTCGGCCAAGGCGAGTTGATAAGGGGAATTAACACTGTACACCATCACCTGATGCACTTTCCTGAATTCTTTTGTAATAGCCTGAGGTGCAAGGCAACAGGCTATCTGCCAGCCGGTCACATGATAGGTCTCACCAAAGGAAGCAACAATAATGCTGCGCTCGGCCAGTTTGGGGTACAAAGCCACACTCTGATGGGACTCCCCGTCAAATACAATGTGCTCAAACGTTTCGTCACAAAGAATCACGATCTTAGTGCCGTTGATGATGCGCTGCAGACGAATCATATCAAGCTCACTCATCACCCACCCCGTTGGATTATGCGGTGTATTAATGATGATCATCCTGGTTTGGGTAGAAACAATTTTCTGCACTTCTTCCCAGTCTATATGATAATCCGGATCTTTCATTGGTACAAAAACAGCTTGAGCACCATTCATCTCAATGGCAGGCACATAGTATTCAGCAGCCGGTTCAAAAACAATGACCTCATCACCTTCTTTTACCAGGGATGAAATGGCTGTATAGATGGCCTGTGAAACACCAGCTGTAATGGTGACTTCAGTTTCAGGATTGTACTCTCGCCCATACAAGTCTTTTACTTTTTCGGCCACCCTGCCGCGTAACGGCAGCTCCCCAGCCACAGGTGCATACTGATTAAGTCCTTCGGCCAGATGTTTACTCACCAAGTCAATGAGCTTTGGTGAGCAATGAAACCCCGTAAAGCCTTCGGCCAGGTTAATGGCGCTATAGGCGTCAATCAGCGGGCATATCTCATTGAAATAACTTGATTTCAGATTATTGAACTTAGGACTTACCTTCATATATTGTTATCAATTGTCCACAACTTTTTGTTGGGGAATTAAATTTAAGCATTAAAATACAAAAATGCGATGCGATGGCATATCATTTTAAGTTAAATGATGTATCGGCACAAAAAACATCTTTTAAAAGTATGAATCTCACTCATGAAACAACTGACGTAATACTTCGAGTGACTTCAGCTCCCCCATGCCATCAAGATGTAGTGCATAATAGGTTAATAAAGCTTTAAGCAACTGCTGACGTTGATCAGCGGAAAGTTTCAAGGCATCTAAAGCTTCTACTTTTAACTGAAAAAGTTTTTCCCAGAGTTGACAGGCCTTTTCATCAAGGTAGGTGCCATGAGCCGGTTCAACATTGGCAAATCGGCCATTGAGCAAATCAAAAAAACGTTCGTCCATTTTTTTTTCCTCCGGCCCAAATCCCAAAAAACGACTTAAATGAAATATAAAGAAAAGGTGAAAATTATGGTCGCCAGATAAACCACTATCAAACACTTCGATACTGTGGTAGATAAATTCAAACAAAGGGCAATTCTCCTCTTCTTCGCGGAGTACTTTATTCATTAACTCCGTCAAAAAAAAAGCCATAGCCCTTTTCGTCTGATTAAAAGGAATGCTTGTTAATGGCAATGCAACCCTGTAATCTTTGATTCGCTGAATCTCTGACTTCTCCCTATGATACACCTCCATCTCTAGTAATGCCAAGGGCTGTAACAAAACCGTGAGCCCCTTGCTACGCTTTGATCGACCACGATTGAGCATGTAGGACTGCCGGCCAAATTGCTCTGTATACACATTTACAACAATGCCAGACTCACCATATTTAATGTGATTGAGGACAATGCCTCGTGTGGGATAAATCATTTATAAAGAATCTATACCACAAAACTAATGGTTTTTCTGATTTCCTCCACTACACCTAAAAATGCATGACTAACTTACTCCTGCCAATGCTTGTGTCCGAATATTTAAACATAGTTCCCCCAATCATATAGGGTAGAACGACTAAACACTGTCTGTTTACTAGACGAAGCAATTATATTTGCACCCTTTGAACGGTACAAATTTTGGATGTAAGCGCAGCGAAAAAAACCTGTTAAATCCTGATAATAAAGAACAAATAATCAATAATAAAATCAATCAAATGAGTAAATCATCTATTTTTAATTTTTCTAAAGCTTTTTGGGTCGCTAACTTTGTTGAACTACTTGAAAGAGCGGCCTATTACGGCGTATTTATTGTGATCACACTTTATCTATCACGAATACTGGCCTTTACAGACATTGAGGCCGCCATGATTTCAGGTACCTTCAGCGCTTTATTATATTTCTTACCAACATTGACTGGTGCTTATGCTGATAAAATCGGGTTCAAGAAATCCCTCATCGTCGCTTTTTCGTTTCTAACATTGGGTTATTTTGGCTTAGCCATATTCCCAACTATCCTGGAGAATGCAGGTTTGGCCAAATATGGTTTTACAACCGAATTCACTGGCCTGAAAGAATCCGGTGACAAGTACATCATTATCCCTATAATGGCCCTGATCATTGTTGGAGGAAGTTTTATAAAATCCGTGATTACCGGTACAGTGGCCAAAGAAACCACTGAAAAAACACGTGCTACTGGCTTCTCCATCTTTTATACCATTGTTAATATCGGTGCTTTTTCCGGAAAAACGTTTGTGAAGCCCTTACGTGAAGCCATGGGAAATGAAGGCTTAATCACCATTAATTTCTTCTCCGCAGCAATGACATTGTTAGCTTTACTAGCTGTCATCTTTTTCTTCCGTCCATCAGTACGTCAGGGAGAAGGAAAATCATTAAAAGATATTTTGAATGCTTTAGTAAAAGTGTGTACAAATGCCCGTTTGATAATTTTAATTTTAATTATCACAGGTTTCTGGATGGTACAGCACCAGCTGTATGCCACCATGCCAAAATATGTATTACGAATGGCTGGTGAAGGTGCATCCCCTAGTTGGTATGCCAACGTCAATCCCTTGGTAGTATTTACCACTGTTGGATTAATTACTTCATTGATGCGGAAACGTTCAGCACTCTTCTCTATGACCTTAGGGATGTTTATTATGCCCGTATCGGCCTTTGCCATGGCTGCTGGTAACATGCTTGGAGGAGACACCATGGGATTCATCAATATGCACCCCGTGGCATTTATGATGATTGTAGGTATTGCTTTTCAAGGATTGGCTGAGTCTTTTATCTCTCCCCGCTTTCTGGAATATTTCTCTTTACAAGCTCCCAAAGGTGAAGAAGGACTATATCTGGGCTTTAGTCACCTGCACTCCTTCATTTCTTCTCTGTTAGGATTTGGAATTTCCGGTTTTCTGTTACAGAAATATTGTCCGGATCCCTTAACGCTGACCGAGGCCGAAAAGCTGACCGCCTATGACCACGCGCACTACATATGGTTCGTCTTTGTGGGTATTGCAGCAGTTTCTGCCATTTCATTAATTATATATGGAGTAGTAGTAAAAAAAATTGATGCTAAAAAAGCTGCTGAGCAGCAAGCATAAAGGAAAAATTTAAAAACATTTTAAAAAAATCTGTTTGCAGAACCGGAATATTGCTCTATATTTGCAACCGCTAAAGCGAAAAAGATCACTTTAGAATGTTGCCCAGATGGCGGAATTGGTAGACGCGCTGGTCTCAAACACCAGTGGGGCAACCCGTGCCGGTTCGATCCCGGCTCTGGGTACGCTGGAAAGCCTGATAGTTAAACTATCAGGCTTTTTTTATTTTATCCTCTCTAAAAATATTACTCCAAAACCAAATTGTTTGCTCCCTCTCCCCTATTTAAAGTAATGTAATTGATCCTCCGTCACATATTTTGTTATTTTTGTAAGCATATCAATAAAAATACATGAATACCGCAACATCTGAAAAACAATACCTATTAGATCAGCGTTATCTGGCTATGGCAAGAATCTGGTCACAAAACTCGTATTGCCACCGTCGCCAAGTGGGCGCCATCATTGTCAAAAACAAAATGATCATCAGCGATGGATACAATGGCACGCCTTCCGGGTTTGAAAATGAATGTGAAGATTGCCAGAACAAAACCAAACCCTACGTCCTGCATGCCGAGGCCAATGCCATTACCAAGGTCGCCCGTTCTAACAATAGCTCGGACGGTGCCACTTTATATGTCACTGCCTCCCCGTGTATCGAATGTGCCAAATTGATTATACAGGCTGGTATTCGTCGGGTTGTTTTCTCTGAAAAATACCATCAGGAAGATGGCATTCAATTATTAGAAAGAGCCAAAATCGATGTGGTTCATATTGAAGAAGAAATAACGATAAACAGTAAATAATGACACAACACAAAAGCAGTAAACAAATTTACCTGCCGATAGTATTTGCCTTTATCTTGGTCTTGGGCATCCTGATCGGAAGACACTTCATGCCAAGCTCCGGTTCGTCAAAAGGTAATCCCTTATTAATATACCCCCAAACCAATAAACTGGAAGCCCTGCTTAACCTTATTGAGGAAGAGTATGTGGATACGGTGAACAGGGATGAAATGGAGGAAAACATTATTCCCGAGATTCTTAAAAACCTGGATCCGCACACGGTATACATTCCAGCCAAAGATCTGGCCAAAGTGAATGAGGAGCTTCAGGGTAACTTTGGTGGCATTGGCGTACAATTCAGTATGCAGAATGATACGGTGATGGTGATCAGTGTCATTTCAGGCGGTCCTTCTGAAAAGGTGGGTCTTTTACCTGGCGATCGCATTGTAGCGGTGGACGACTCCATCATTGCGGGAAAAAAGATTGCCACCAATGATGTGATGAAAAAACTCAGGGGCGAAATGGGAACCAAAGTAAAAGTGGGCATCTTGCGTCGGCCCCAAAAAGATTTGATGGATTTTGAAATCACTCGAGGAAGTATTCCTATCACCAGTGTAGATGTAGGCTATATGATTGATAACGAAACCGGATACATCAAAATTGACCGCTTTCAACAAACTACCTATCACGAATTCTTAACCGCCCTGGCAAAACTGAAGGCCAATAGTTGCAAACAGGTAATCATCGACTTAAGAGGCAATTCAGGCGGTTTACTGGATGTCGCCATTCGCTTATGTAACGAATTCCTTGCTAAAAAAGAGTTAATTGTCTACACACAAGGAAAATCGCAACCCAGACAAGATGTGTATGCAAACGGAGCTGGTACTTGTCAGGACTCAAAAGTTATTGTGCTCATCGACGAATTCTCCGCTTCGGCCAGTGAAATATTTGCCGGTGCGATACAAGATAATGACCGGGGTATTGTCATTGGTCGCCGTTCTTTTGGGAAAGGATTGGTTCAACAGCAGATACCTTTACCAGATGGATCTGCACTACGATTGACAGTTGCCAGGTATTATACACCTAGTGGCCGCTGCATTCAAAAGCCATATGATAATGGTATTGAAGACTATTACCATGATATTTACAACCGCCTGGAGCATGGTGAGTTTTATAACCAGGACAGTATACAGCAGAATGACTCATTAATATATAAGACTAAAAAAGGTCGTACAGTTTATGGTGGTGGTGGTGTGATGCCCGATATATTTGTGCCTCGCGACACCTCCATGATTACGGATTACTTCGTTAAGTTGCGCATGAATGGCATTATTTATCGATATGCCTTGCAATATTCTGATAATCATCGTAAAGAACTGGATCAGTATGTAACAGCTGATGGCATTAAAGAACACTTAGACAGCAAGCCAATCATACGCGAATTCCTAAAGTTTGCCAAAGATAAAGGTGTAAAATATAACGTTGATGAGTTTAACCTCTCGAAACAGATTATCGAAACAGAAATTAAAGCCTATATTGCCCGAAACATCATCGATAACGAAGGTTTTTATCCGATTATTCATACTATAGACGATGTTCTATTACGTGCTATGGAAGAATTGAAAGAAGAGAGTTAAAGTGACTCTTTGAATGAAATTGAAGCCTCAATTCAGATTATGGATTGAGGTTTTTTTTATGAACTCGTCCATCTAAAAAATAACATTCGTTACGCAAACGACAAAAAACATCAAGAATACTAATGCCTAAAACACAAGAAATTCAGAGGTAAATAGCATTTAAAAAAAATGTTTTACCTCCCTAATACAAGGTCAGAAAAACAATCAAAAATCTTTAAAAACAGGAATCCTCGTTCTTAAAATCATTTACCAGATCCTCATTTATTTCAAATCAATTATATTTGCACAAAATAATGTAAGTATGCTAGTTGGTCTATTAAAAACGATATTCTTTTTACTCATCTTCTATTACCTTTTTAAACTAATTGGGCAACTCCTGATGCCTTTTCTAATCAAACGCGGATTTGCTAAAATGCAACAACGCCAACAACAGGCTGCCAATAGTTTTCACCAAAAATCCAAAGAAGAAGAAGGAAAAGTGACCGTTCAGGTAAATCGAAAAAAACAATCAAACGCTAGTGGTTCCGACGGTGAATATGTGGATTTTGAAGAAGTTAAATAGGATTTAACGGTTCAATAATATACCTTCTTACTATTTATCAAAATACACTTAGGTTTTAGAAAAAGGAATTCATATATTTGATTTATCACAAATTCAAATGATATGAAAAAATACCTTATCCCCTTGTTATTATTAGTTTCCACCGCTCATTCCTTTTGTCAAACGCCCATTTCGCCAGAATTTGATAAACTGTGGGAAGATTACAAGTTCGTGAAATTCGTAGATGGAGATCACCTTACACAAGAACAAAATTATAAAGGGACGCCTTACGTGGAGGTGGACGAGAAGGCCTGTACATTATTCTTACAGAATGAACAGATCATAGAAAACCTTACCATTCGTTATAATATTTACAAGGATCAAATGGAGTTAATGCGTAAGGGTATTTACTATGTCATCCCACGTCAGAAAGAATTTGCAGCTTTTCAGTTAGCTGAACATTATTTTAAATATTCAACTTTCTCCGAAAACAACCAGATCCTAACCGGTAACCTGGAAGTTCTTTCAGAAGGCAAATGTACCCTTTATACCATTTAAATAACAAGATGATTGATAAAAGCATCGTTATATAATTCGTTATGGGTTATGGACATTATAGTTTGTGGATCTAATTCATTTTTGACAAAGTCATGTAACCAAGTCTTCAC
>Ga0193953_1000045_pt1 | contig 63557 bp, 58 predicted proteins | sample BB_4_MG_FD_140325 | JGI IMG/M metagenome (GOLD analysis project Ga0193953, IMG submission 140325) | Microbial mat bacterial communities from the Broadkill River, Lewes, Delaware, United States - BB_4_MG | ecosystem: Environmental > Aquatic > Freshwater > River > Microbial mats | place: USA...
AAGCTCCTCATCGCCGATAATACTGCAGGGTCCCCTTGTGGAAACGTAGGTCGCCGCCAACTTCTAAGATGTTTTTTTTTGCACTTTTTTTGCCATTATTACTTCTTCTTTACTTTTTTATTTATTTCTCTCTTCTTTTTACTGTTTACTTTATCTATTCTTGTTCTTTTTTACTATATTATATAAAATCTCTTAATATAATATAGTTTTTCTTATTATGTTCTAAAATGCTTCTTTATGTTATTTAATCGCATATTCTGCAATTAGATTCCCTATTGATTGAGTATTTAAGACTTCTTTTGCATCAAATGCAGCTAAATCTTTTGTTCTGTATCCATCTTTTAGAATTTTTTTAACTGCATTTTCAATCATATCAGCTGCTTTTGGCTCGTTTAAAGAGTATCTTAACATCATAGCAGCACTAATAATTGTTGCTATTGGATTTGCAATACCCAATCCTGTTATGTCTGGTGCAGATCCATGTATTGGCTCATATATTGCTGTTCTGTCTCCTGTTGAAGCAGAGGGTAAAAGTCCAATAGAACCTACAACCATAGAAGCAGTATCAGATAAAATATCACCAAATATATTTCCTGTTACTATTACATCAAATTGTTTTGGGTTTCTTACTAGTTGCATAGTTGCATTATCAATATACATATGTGTTAATTCAACTTCTGGATAATCAGCGGATAATTCTATCATGGTATCTCTCCAAAGTTGAGAAACTTCTAGTACATTTGCTTTATCTACAGAACAAATTTTTTTATCTCTTTTCATAGCAAGTTCAAAAGCTTTTTTACCTATTCGTATTATTTCAGGTTTTGTATATATCATTGTATTGTATGCTTCAAAACCGTCATTACTTCGTGGTGATCCAAAATAAATTCCACCAATGAGTTCTCTTACCACCATGATATCGCAACCAGAAATTATTTCAGGTTTTAACGTTGAAGCATTTACTAATTCATCATACACTATAGCTGGTCGTAAGTTAGCATAAACACCCATCTGTTCTCTAAATTTGAGAAGACCTGTCTCTGGTCTTAAATTTCTTGGTAAACTATCCCATTTTTCACCACCTATTGCCCCAAATAAGCAAGCATCAGAATCCAAAGTTCCATCTATAGTTTCTTGTGGTAGAGGATTACCTGTTAGGTCAACGGCAATTCCACCCATTAAATACTCTTTATAGGTAAGAGTAAATTTACATTTATTTGCTACTACGTTTAATACTTTTATCGCTTCATTTATTATTTCTGGACCAATTCCATCACCTTTGATGATTGATATATTATAGTTTTTCATTATATTATTTCCCTTTCTTTTTTTATACTGCAGATTGAACTACACCAGCATCAGCACGTAATACGGCACCATTTGTAGCACTTGATAAATCACTTGCAGTATAAACTATTAAGTTTGCTATCTCTTCAACATCTGTAAATCTATTTAACAATGAAGTTGGTCTAACATTATTAAAAAAATCTTTTTCCATCTCTTTAAAACTCACACCTTGTTCTTTTGCATAGTTACTTAAGAAATCGGTAACACCTTCTGAATTAGAAGGACCAACAATGATTGCATTAGAAGTTACATTTGACCCTTTTGTTAATTCTGCAATTCCTCTAGAGACAGCTAGTTGTGCAGTTTTAGTCATCCCATAATGAATCATCTCTTTAGGAATTTGGTATGCAGATTCACTAGATATAAATATGATTCTACCCCAGTTTTGTTTTTGCATTAAAGGGAAATAATGTCTACTTAATCGAACACCACTCATTACATTTGTATTGAACATTTCTAACCAATCTTCATCGTTAATTTGAGTAAATTCTTTAGGTTCAAAAATTCCTAAATTATTTATTAAGATATCAATATGTGGAACTTCTGAAATGAGTTTATCAGAACCTTCTTTAGTACTTAAATCAGCTTTAATACCACGTATATTAGAGTTTTTTATTTCTTTTTGAATTTTTTTAATTGCATTGTCAATATTACTTTGACTTCTTCCATTCAAAATTACATTGACACCTTCTTGGGCTAATTTCTTTGCCGTTGCAAAACCAATACCCATTGTAGAGCCTGTAATAAGTGCTGTTTTATTTCTTATTTTTAAATCCATATATTACCTTTTTAACAAAATTAGGTATATTATAATTTAAATAAATCGTATTAAAATCGCATTTTATTCAAAAAGTTCAATTTTATATCCTAGATTGTTTTGATTTACAATAAGTTTATCATGTATCTTATTTCTTAATCTAAATAATACTGACCTAAAAGCTGCATAACCAGCAGGTTCATCTTGCCATATAGCATACTCCATTTGCTCTTGTGATATAAAATGTCCTGCGCTGTTACATAGTGATTCTACAATACTTTTTTCTTTTGAAGTAAGTTTTATAGGTTCATCGCCATAGTATAAAGTTGTTGTTTCTTTATCAAATAAGTATCCAAATTTTAATTGAATTGTTCTATGATTTTTTTCTTTATTAATTGTTAATTGATGCTCTAGTGTTTTGTTTATTGTCTCAACTGCATTGAGTTGAGTTCTTTTTTTATTATCTTCTTTTACTTTAGATAAAGCAATTTCAATGGCAGCATGAAGTCCTTGTTTTTTGTATGGTTTGATAATATACCCATACGCAAATGTTTTTGAAGCATCTTGTATTGTTTTTACTTCAGAATTCGCTGTCAGGAATATAACTGGCACTTCAGGAATACTAAGTTTTAACTCTTTTGCTAATTCAATACCTGTCGTTGGTCCTTTTAAATATATATCCATTAAGATTAAATCGGGTTTAATCCCTTTATCCAATATGGATATGGTTTTACATCTATTTGGTGCTATTCCACAGGGTTCATATCCTAAATCAATTAATGATTCTTTTAAATTTAATGCAATTATTGATTCATCTTCAACAATTAATATTTTAATTTTTTTCATTATTCTTCCTCATCTTTTGAAAAGACTATGTTACATTCTAGTCCGTTATTATTTGTAAATTCTATTGTACCTTCTAATTGATCTTCTACAATGGAATGAATGAGCTGCATACCAATAGAATCCCCTTTATACAAACAACTAATATCATGTAAACCATCTCCATTATCTCTAATTTTTACATATATTTTATCATTTGCTGTTTTGATATGTAGGCACAATAAATTATTTCTATTTTCTTTAAAAGCATATTTTAAAGCATTTACACATAATTCGTGTAAAACCATTCCAATTTGAATACATCTATTTGTTGAAAATGTTAATTTATCTATGTGTAAATCAACTTCAAGTTTTGTATTTTGGGAAAGGTATAGCTCTTTTATATCCTGAACTAATTGTTTGATATAGTTTGGTAAATTTATATAAGCAAGGTTTTCTCCTAAATATAAAAACTCATGAACTAAAGCCATTGTATGTATTCTACTTCTACTTTGCTTGAGTATATATATCATATCTTTATCATCAGTTCGTCTTTCTTGCATATTAAATAAAGATGAAATAATTTCCATATTATTTTTTACTCTATGATGAATCTCTTTTAACAATATATCTTTTTCTTCTAAAGATTTTTGAAGTTCTTGATTCATAGTAGTGATTTTTGTTCTATATTTTAATTTTTGAGTCATATCTCTACCAAAAGCACAAATGTAATCTATTCCTCCATGTTGAAAAGCATGACCAGATACTTCAACTGTAAATATTGAATCATCTTTTTTCTTTTGCGTTGTTTCAAGCCTCCAATCTTTTTCGTTTCTAATAGTATGCATACATTTAATTGCACTTTGTCTATCAAAATTAGGATCAATATCTTCAAGGTTTTTGTTTAAAAACTCCTCTTGTGTATATCCTAACATTTCACATGCTGCATCATTGATGTAGATAACTTTTGCATCAATTGTAAACCAGTATATAGCATCAATGGAATTATTTAATGCAAATTCATAAGGGATTAATCGTTGTTTATCTTTTTCTTTTAGTTCTCGATAAGAGGTGTCTATTTTTTGGACAACTCTTTTCATATGATTTAACATAACAAAAAGAATAATACCAGTAGAGATTAAAAATAAAACTCCCAATGCTAATGGTCCTATTTGAGCCATACTGTCATATTGAAATAAGAGAGTCATAAGATTATCAAAAAAGAAGATTCCTGCTAGTCCTGAAATGATATAAAATAAAAAAAAGTTTGCTGGAATATATTTATTGTTAAAAAAAAATTTTTGAAGAAATTTCATAATATAGAGCCTTTATATTTGATTGTTGGATTATAACATAAAAAAAAAATTCTTATAAATAACGCGATAATTTTGCGATTTTTTTCTATTAGACTTCTCCTGAATCAAAAATTGGATGAGGAAATTATTATGAATGAAAAATCGATAATTCAAAAAAAATATGTGCATGTAACTGAAATAAAATCAAGTGGACTTATAGAGTTTGATTTTTCAATTGGTGATCCTTGTATGTATGTTGAACTTGCTTTACCGAAAAAGCAATTTGAAGAATTTTGTAAAAACAATACTGTAGAACATTTAAGTAGACAGCAAGAGATTGATGTTGAAAACGATAAATACAAATGGAAATATGGTGTTGTTGGAACATTAACAAAATAAAGGAGTATAAAATATGTCTGTAGATATTAAAAGTGTAGTTATTAAACCAAAAAGAGAAACTTTTGGTCATATTGAAAGAAGAATAGGTGAAGGTAAATCAGCATCGAGATATGAGGAAGCTACTTATGATCTTCAACCAGTTACAAATTTTCACTATAAACCTTTAGCAGATGCTAATTATGATTTATATGATGTACGAAAAACAGCAATTAAAATGGAAGATTGGTATAAGTTTTTAGACCCACGACAATACCATTATGCTTCTTATGTAACAGCTAGAGCAAAACAGCAAGAAGTAGCAGAGCAAAATTTTGTATTTATAGAAAAAAGAAATATGCTTGATGAGATGCCTGATGATGTCAAAAGTTTGATATTAAACTTCGTGTTACCCCTTCGTCATTATGAATGGGGTGCAAATATGAATAACCTTCAATTAGTATCAGAAGGATATGGTGCTGCGTTAACATCTGCATTTATGTTTCATGCTGAAGATAGATTAGGAAATGCACAATATATAACAAGAATAGGGTTATTGTTGTCTGAAAATGAAGCAAGTGTTTTAGATGCAGGTAAGGACAGATGGTTAAATGATTCTGCATGGCAACCCTTACGAAAAGCGATGGAAGATACTTTTGTTTTAAAAGATTGGTTTGAATTACATATTGCACAAAATGTAATTTTTGATGCTTTTATTCATCCTCTATATTTTAATATCTTAGAACAAGAATTAAACAAAAAAGGTGGAACAGCACAAGCGATGATGACTGAATTTATTACATTGTGGAATGAAGAGTGTGCTCGATGGATCGATATGACAGTAAAAGTAGCAGTAGCCCAATCACCAGAAAATGCAGAATTATTAAATAGATGGTGTAAAAAATATATTGATATTGCATTTGACGCTGTTTCTCCATTAGCGAATAATATTATTTCTAATGCAGATGAATCTATGCAAAATATAAAAAATGAATTAGTTACAAGATTAAATAAAAATGGTTTAAACCTATAGGAGAGTAAACATGTCAAAAGTATTTTTAGCACTACAAACAACAGAAGAGTCAAGAGCAATTATTGAAGCAATTAAAGAAGATAACGAAAATGTTGAAATTGAAAATTTACCTGCTATGACAAAAGTAACAGCTGAAGGTAAGCTAGTAATCAATGCGGAAACTGTAGGGAAATTCATAGGAAGAGATTGGGATCCACAAGAGTTACAGTTAGTTTTAATCTCATTAGCAGGAAATGTTGATGAAGATTATGATCATTTTACAATTTACTGGGAAAATTAGGAGAAAATTATGACAATGAATACACAAAAAAGAAAAAAACGTTTAAGTATGAAAGATAAATATAAGCATATGACTAGATTGGGATGGGATACAACATACCAAGATATGGATGATGTTTATCCAAAAGATAAATTTGAAGGTATTAAAATACATGATTGGGAAGCGTGGGAAGATCCATTTAGAATGACAATGGATGCATACTGGAAATATCAAGGTGAAAAAGATAAAAAGCTCTATGCAATTATAGATGCTTTTGCTCAAAATAATGGACAAAAAAACATTACTGACGCAAGATATATTTCAGCATTGAAATTATTTCTTACAGGTGTTTCTCCATTAGAATATCAAGCACACAGAGGTTTTGCAGATGTAGCTAGAAATTTTAGAGGAGATGGTCCTAGAGTAGCATGTCAAATGCAAGCAATTGATGAGTTACGACATGTTCAAACACAAATTCATACTTTAAGTCATTATAACAAACATTTTAATGGATTCTCAGAATTTGCACATTGGCATGATAGAGTTTGGTATCTTTCAGTTCCTAAATCATTCTTTGATGATGCAAGAACAGCTGGTCCATTTGAATTTATGATTGCAATTGGTTTCTCATTTGAATATGTTTTAACGAATCTTTTATTTGTACCATTTATGTCTGGGGCTGCTTTTAATGGAGATATGGCAACGGTAACATTTGGATTTTCTGCTCAAAGTGATGAAGCAAGACATATGACACTAGGACTACAAGCTATTAAGTTTTTATTAGAACAAGACCCTGCAAATGTACCTATTGTTCAAGGTTGGATTGATAAATGGACATGGAGAGGATATAAAGTTTTAGGACTTGTTTCTATGATGATGGATTATATGTTACCAGAATCTCCACAGTCGTGGAAAGAAGCGTGGGAATTATATTTTGAAGAGAATACAGTAGCATTATTTAAAGATCTTGAAAGATATGGAATCACAGTTCCTGAATGTGCATCAACTGTAAGTGCTGAAAAAGAACATTTATCTCATCAAATTTGGATGACATTTTATACACATGCGGCAGCTGCACCTTTTCATACTTGGTTACCTGATGAAAAGAAAATGGACTGGTTAAGCCAAAAATATCCAAATACATTTGATAAGTATTATAGACCTGTATATGAGCATTGGGGAAAACTTGAAAAAGAAGGGAAGAGATATTATTCTGAAATGCTTCCTCAATTATGTCAAACATGTCAAATTCCTATGTTGTATACAGAAGTAGAAAATGATGATCCTACACAAATTGCATATAGAGATACGATATATAATGGTGAAAGATTCCATTTTTGTTCAGATCATTGTAAAAATATTTTTGAAAATGAACCAGAAAAATATACTCAATCTTGGTTACCTGTACATCAAATCTTCCAAGGAAATTGTGGTGGTGCTACATTACCTGAGGTATTAAAATGGTATAAAGTTGAAAATGGTGTAGATAATTTAGATTATGTCGGTTCTGAAGATGAAAAAATATGGAAAAAATTACAAGGAGAAGCGTAATGGCAGTTGTATCAAAAACAGAATATCCACCAATAATGATGGATAGTGTAGATAAGTTTCATGGTAATCAATTAGTATATATTGGTTGGGATAAGCATAGGTTAATTAACTCAGCTATGGCATTTCCACTGCCACCTGCTATGCCTTTTGGTGCATTAGTTGGAGAAGTTATGCCTATGTGTTATAAAGATCATCCAGATTTTGAAAATGCAGATTTAACTTCAGATTCTGTTATTTGGAGATTAAATGGTGAAGTTTTTACTCCAGATTTTGAAAAATCTTTAATTGATAATGGAATTGATCATAAATCTTTAGTTAGATTTGAAACACCAAACCTTACTGGACTTAATGGGGTAGGGATGTAATATGAGTTACCAAGTAGAGATTGAACCAACAGGTGATGTTGTAACTGTAGAAGATGGTCAAACTATTCTTGATGCAGCACTGAGACAAGGGGTGTATATACCCCATGCGTGTTCTCATGGGTTATGTGGAACTTGTAAAGTAGAAATTCTAGAAGGTGAAGTTGACTATGGTGCAGCTTCCCCTTTTGCCTTGATGGATATGGAAAAAGAGGAAGGAAAATGTTTAGCTTGTACAGCAACTCCTATGGAAGATACTTGTATTGAAGCAGATATTGATGAAGATCCTGATGCAAAATCAATACCTGTAAGAGATTTTATGGGGACAGTTGTAGAGATTAAAGAATTGACACCTAGAATAAAAGGTATTTTTATAGAACTTGATGAAGAGATAGAATTTCAAGCAGGTCAATATATTCAATACTATGTTCCAGGTTTTGAAGAACCTAGAGCTTTTTCATTGTGTAACTCTTCAAATGATAAAAAAATTGTTGAATTAAATGTTGCTTTAATACCAGATGGAGAAGCAACACCATGGATACATAAAAATGTAAAAGTTGGTGCACGAAGAAAAATATCAGGACCGTATGGAAGATTTTTTGTAAGAGAATCTGCAAATAAACCGATGGTATTTTTTGCAGGTGGATCAGGTCTTTCAAGTCCAAAATCAATGATTTTAGAACAGCTAGAAAATGGTTGTCAAGAAAAAATAGTTTTATTTCATGGTGCTCGAAATGAAGAAGAATTATACTATGCAGAGTTATTTATAGAACTTGCTGCAAAATATGATAATTTTACCTATGTACCAGTCTTATCTGATGATGATATAGAAAATTGGAATGGAAAAACTGGCTTTGTAAACACCATAGCAAATGAGATGTATGAAGGTGATTTTTCAGGGAATAAGGCATATTTGTGTGGTCCACCACCTATGATTGATGCTTGTATTACAACATTGATGCGAGGAAGATTGTATGAAAAAGATATATATACAGAAAAGTTTTTTTCTAAATCAGATCTTAATGCAGAGAACCAAAAATCACCTTTATTTAAATCAATATAAAACGTAAAAAGTCTTAAAACTAAAGTAATAATTGCGATTTTTTTGCGAATCATTTTATGTATAGTTTTTAAAAGGATTAACATGAAAAGTTTTATGTATAAATTAAAAATGCTAGGTAAGAAAAATTTTTTTAAAGCTATTAACATAGATCATATTTTGAAATCAATGGAAAAAAATGGAATTGATATCGCCCCAAATGGTTGTTATGGTGGAGGTTGTGGTGTGTGCAAAATTAAAATTTTACACGGTGAAACGCAAACCCTTTCAATGAGTAAAAAATATATTAATGAAGAAGAAAAAACAGCAGGATATGTACTTGCGTGTAGGGCATTTCCTAAATCAGATATTGAATTTGAATTTGTGGGAAAGCCTCAATGTAAAACAAAAGAAAAAAAGAAATACGGTTTCGTATAAACAGAAGGATTAAAAATGGGAATTATAAGAATTGGTCATATTAATATAAATGTAATTGATATAGAAGAATCAAAAAAATATTATACAAAAGTTATGGATATGAGAATTACTCATGAAGATGAAGATGGAAAAGTATATTTAAAATGTTGGGATGAATGGGATAAATATTCAGTAGTTTTAACACCTAATGATAGTGCAGGTATGAACAATATTGCCTATAAAGTTGCAAAAGATTCAGACTTAGATGATTTAAAAATTAAACTTGAAAACTATGGAATAAAAGTAACACAAAGAGATGAAGGGGAAGTTATATTTTGTGGGAGAACATTAACTTTTAATTTACCATCTGGACACGAAATGATTTTATATGCACAAAAAGAATTTATTGGTAAAGATGTTGGTGATAAAAACCCTGATCCATGGCCTGATGGATTAACTGGTGTTGGTTCTCATTGGTTAGATCACGCTTTATTAATGTGTGAATTAAATCCTGAAGCAGGAATTAATAAAGTAGCAGAAAATACAAAATTAATGATTGAAGTATTTGATATGAAACTTGCTGAACAAGTTATGGTTGGTCCTAATGGAGATGTTCAACTCGCAACTTGGTTAAGTGCTGGAAATACTCCACATGACATTGCTTTTGTTGGAGGTCCTGAGATGGGATTACATCATTTTGCATTTTTCTTAGATGATTGGGCAGATATTTTAAAAGCAGCAGATGTACTGGGAAAAAATAATGTCAAAGTAGATGTAACACCACAAAGACATGGTATTACAAGAGGAAATACAATTTATTTCTTTGACCCATCAGGAAACAGGAATGAAACATTTGCAGGGTTAGGATATCTCGTACAACCAGATATGCCTACGGTTACTTGGACAGAAGAAGAATTATGGAAAGGAATATTTTTCCATACAAATCAACCAGTAGAATCATTTACAAATGTATATACTTAGGATTTTCGTTGATTACACAAATTAATAAGTCTTTAAATTATAAAGCAGCAATTTTGGCTTGTAAGTTGGCAATAGAAAAAGCAGAAGATATAGGAATAGATATTAATGTAAGTGTAGTTGATAGCTCTGGACTTGAACTTGCTTTTTTGAGAATGAATGATTCATTTATTCACTCAATAGATATTGCGAAAGATAAAGCATATACAAGTGCAAGTTTTGGTTTTGCAACAAATCAATGGACTAAAATTTTTAAAGAAGCACCTCATTTGGAACAAGGATTTTCAAATAGAGATAGGTTGATTCCCTTTGGTGGGGGTCTTCCTATATTTGAAGATGACTGCAAAGTTGGTGCAATTGGTGTTTCTGGTGGAACAGAAGATGAAGATATTATATGCGCAAAATATGCGATAGAAAAATTAGGATTAAATAATGAATAAAGTACAACACTATATTAATGGTCAATTTATGGACTCTGCTTGTGGAGAGTTTTTTGATAATTATAACCCAGCAACTGCTGAGTTAATTGCAAAAGTAGCACAAGGTAGAGAACCTGAAGTAGATGCTGCAGTTGCTGCTGCAAAAGCTGCATTAACAGGTGAATGGGGACAGATGAAGCTAAATGATAGAATAGCTTTAATGTATGAAATAGCAAATGAGATGGATAGAAGATTTGACGATTTTTTAGAGGCTGAGTGTTTAGATACAGGTAAACCATATTCTATTGCAAGACATATTGATATTCCTAGAGGGGCTGCAAATTTCAAAGTATTTGCAGATACGATGAAAGCTGTTGCAGATGAAGCATACAGAATGGATACTCCAGATGGTAAAACTGCAATGAACTACTCTATGCGAAAACCAAAAGGGGTTATTGGAGTTATCTCTCCTTGGAATTTACCATTGTTATTAATGACGTGGAAAGTAGGACCTGCATTAGCTTGTGGTAATACAGTAGTAGTAAAACCATCACAAGTTACGCCAACTACAACTTCTTTATTAGGTGAAGTAATGAGTAAAGTTGGTTTACCAAAAGGTGCATATAATGTTGTTCAAGGACGTGGTTCAATTACAGGTAATTTAATTACAGCTCATCAAGATATTGATGCACTTACATTTACAGGTGAAACAAAAACTGGTGAGATGATTATGAAAGCTTGTTCAAATGGTGTAAGAGATGTGTCTTTAGAACTTGGTGGAAAAAATCCTGCAATTATATTTGCCGATTGTGACATTGAAAAAGCTGTGATGGAAACAACACGATCTTCTTTTGCTAATTCAGGACAAGTGTGTTTAGGAACAGAAAGAGTGTATGTGCAAAGACCAATTTTTGATGAATTTTTAGCAAAATTTAAGGCTTCAGCAGAAAAATTAAAAGTTGGTGTACAACATGATGAATCTGTTGATATGGGTCCAGTTGTAAGTGCTGTTCATAGAGATAAAGTATTAGAGTTTTATGATATTGCTAAAAAAGAGGGTGCAAATGTAATACTTGGTGGTGGAGCTCCTAAAATGGAGGGTGAACTTGCAAATGGATTCTTTGTAGAGCCTACAATTTGGACAGGACTTCCAGAAACTGCAACAGTAGTAAAAGAAGAAGTATTTGGACCTTGTTGTCATGTACAACCTTTTGATACAGAAGAGGAAGTTATTAAAATGGCAAATGATACTAAATATGGTTTAGCATCTACAGTATTTACTGAAAACTTAGATAAAGCACATAGAGTTGCATCTCAAATCGATTCTGGAATTGTATGGGTTAATTCATGGTTTTTAAGAGATTTAAGAACACCATTTGGTGGAATGAAAGGTTCTGGTATCGGAAGAGAAGGTGGACATCATTCTTTAGAGTTCTATACTGAGCTTAAAAATGTTTGTATAAAGATGTAAGGATAAGTATATGGCAATGGAACAAATAAAAATTGAAAAATATGGTAATGAACTATATGAAGCCTTAAAAGGTAACTATACAATTGAACCTATTACTAATCGTGAATCAGATATTACAATTGAGGATGCTTATGCAATTCAAGATGTTTTTATCCAAAGAAGAATAAAAGAGGATGGTGTAAGAATCATCGGTAAAAAAATTGGCGTTACATCTAAAGTTGTTATGGATATGTTAGGTGTTCATCAACCAGATTTTGGGTATCTTTTATCAGATATGATTTATTCAGATGGTGATGAAATCAATGTTACAGATGATATGATACAACCAAAAGCAGAGGGTGAAATTGCTTTTGTTTTAAAAGAAGATTTGATGGGACCAGGTATTACAACAGCTGATGTATTACGTGCAACAAAATTTGTAATGCCTTGTTTTGAAATTGTAGATTCTCGAATAGAAAATTGGAAAATTAAAGTACAAGATACAGTTTCTGATAATGCTTCGTGTGGATATATAGTTTTTGGTGGGAAAGGTGTCGATCCTAGAGATGTTGATTTAACAACTTGTGGTATGACACTTGAAGCAAATGGTGAATTATTACACACAGGTGCTGGAGCTGCAGCTCTTGGAAGTCCTGTAAACGCGGTAGCATGGCTTGCTAATACTTTAGGTTCTTTTGGAGTTGGATTAAAAGCTGGAGAAGTGATTTTATCAGGAGCATTATGTGCAATGGTTACAATTAAACCAGGTGATAATATGACAATTAATGTAGGTGGAATAGGTTCTGCTTCTTGTAGATTTGTGTAAAGAGTAAAGGAATATAATATGAAAATTAATTGTGCATTGATTGGATCTGGTAATATTGGTACAGATCTAATGTATAAACTAAAAAGAAGTGAAGTTTTAAATCCATTATGGATGGTAGGGATTGACCCTGAATCTGATGGATTATTAAGAGCCCAAAAAGATGGTATGAAAATTACAGCTGATGGTGTTGATGGATTATTACCATTTATTAAAGAAGATGGTGTAAAAATTGCTTTTGATGCAACTTCTGCATATGTTCATGGTGAAAACAATAGAAAACTAGCTGAACTTGGTGTTAAAGTAATTGACTTAACACCAGCTGCAATTGGACCATTTTGTGTACCTTCTGTTAATATGGAAGAGTTACTAAAAGATGATGTTCAAAACGTAAATATGGTAACTTGTGGTGGTCAAGCTACGATTCCTATGATTGCTGCAGTTTCACAAGTTCAAGAAGTTGAATACGCAGAAATTATTGCAACAGCTGCTTCAAAATCAGCAGGACCTGGTACTCGTGCAAATATTGATGAGTTTACAGAAACAACAAAATTAGGAATTGAACAAATTGGTGGGGCTAAAAATGGAAAAGCAATTATTATTCTAAATCCTGCTGAACCACCTTTAATGATGAGAGATACAATTCACTGTTTAACAACAGAAGAACCAGATGAAACAGCAATTAGAAAATCTATACACGAAATGGTTGTAAAGATGCAAAAAATTATCCCTGGATATACTTTAAAAAATGGACCAGTATTTGATGGTAAAAAAATATCAATTTGGTTAGAGATTGAAGGTCTAGGGGACTATTTACCAAAATATGCTGGTAACTTAGACATTATAACTGCTGCTTCAGTGAACATCGCTGAACAAATGGCAGAAGAGATACAAGGAGTATAATTATGGATTTAAGAGGTAAAAAAATTACTATACACGATATGTCATTAAGAGATGGGATGCACTCAATAAGACATCAGTTTACTACAGAACAAATGACTGCTATGTCTACAGCTATGGATAAAGCAGGAGTACCTATGATTGAAGTTACTCATGGTGATGGATTAGGTGGAAACTCACTTAATTATGGTTATGGATTACATACAGATGAAGAGTGGTTAGATGCAGTTGTACCAAATATGACACAAGCAAAAATTTCAGCTCTTTTACTTCCTGGAATTGGAATAGTGAAAGATTTAGAGCGTGCAGTAGAACATGGTATTTCTACAGTGAGAGTTGCTACACATTGTACTGAAGCAGATTGTTCTGCACAACATATTAAAGCAGCCGTTGGAATGAATCTTGATACAGTAGGATTCTTGATGATGGCTCATATGGCTGATGAAAAACGATTAGTTGAAGAAGCTAGAAAAATGGTTTCTTATGGAGCTACAACTATTTATGCAACAGATTCAGCAGGATATTTACTTCCTGATATGGTAAGTTCAAGAATTGCTGCACTAAAGGCTGAATTTGGTGATGAGATTGAGTTAGGTTTTCATGGTCATAATAATATGTCAATGGGTGTTTCAAACTCACTTGCTGCAATTGAAGCAGGGGCTACAAGAATAGATGCAAGTTTAGCAGGTTTTGGAGCAGGTTCTGGTAATACTGCTACTGAAGTTTTAGTTGCTGTTTGTAATAGAATGGGTGTTGAAACTGGTATTGATTTAGATATGATTGAAGATGCTGCTGAAGATATTGCTTTACCAATTATGGGTAAACCTACACGAATTTCAAGGGATTCTTTAACATTAGGATATGCAGGAGTTTACTCTTCATTTTTACTATTTGCTCAACGTGCAGAGAAGAAGTACGGAATTGATGCCAGAACAATTTTAGTTGAATTAGGTAGAAGAGGTATGATCGGTGGTCAAGAAGATATGATTGATGATTGTGCTATGGAAATGGCAAGAGCTAAAGGACTGATATAATGGCACTGAATAAAAAAACTATTGATGAATTAGCTATTCATTGTGAAAAAGCAGAAGTTGAAGCTTTTGAGATTACTAAAATAACTGATGATTACCCAGAAATGACTTATGAAGATGCTTATGATATCCAGTGGAAAGCACGAGCTAATAAAGAAGCTAAAGGTCATAAAATAGTTGGTATGAAAATGGGTTTAACATCTCAAGCTAAAATGAAACAAATGGGTGTTCCAAACCCATGTTATGGTTATTTAGCAGATTACTTTGCTTATGGTGATGGGGCTGAGATTAAATTTGATGAGCTTATTCATCCAAAAGTAGAAGCAGAGATTGCTTTTGTTTTAAAAGATGATTTACAAGGACCTGGTTGTCATATTGGTGATGTTTTAGCTGCAACTGATTTTGTTATGCCTGCTGTTGAAATTATTGATTCAAGATATAAAGATTTTAAATTTGATTTAAAATCTGTTATTGCAGATAACTCTTCTTCATCTAGATATGTAACTGGTGGAAGAATGAGAGATGTAAAAGATTTAGATCTAAAAACTCTTGGTGTAGTTATGGAAATAAATGGGGAAGTAGTGCAGTTAGGTGCTGGAGCTGCTGTTTTAGGACATCCTGCAACTGCAATAGCGATGCTTGCTAATATGATGGCTGAACGAGGTGAAAGTTTAAAAGCTGGAGAATATATACTTTCTGGTGCTATTACTGCTGCAACAACTATTAATAAAGGTGATAATGTAACTGTGAAGTTTCAAGATCTCGGAACATTAACAATGAAGTTTGTATAAGGAGACACTATGCCAATTGCAACTATTAATATTGTAGAAGGAAGAAGTGATGAGCAAAAAGAGAAACTTATAAAAAAAGTTACTCTTGCAATTCATGAAGCTATAGATGCACCAGTTGCTAATGTAAGAGTGATATTAAATGAGATGCCTAAGCAACATTTTGGAATTGCAGGGCAAAGTGTAAAAAAGATGGGTCGTTAGGTATTAAAATACGAGTAATTTGCGACTTTTTTCTAATAAAATAATATATATAATTAAAAAGGAAATATATGAACAATCCAGAAATAGCTAATAATATTCAAACGGGATTATTTAATACAAACTATCATGATTTAGGTAGTGGAGAAGAAGTAGTTCTATTTATACATGGTTCAGGTCCAGGGGTGTCTGCATTTGCAAATTGGAGACTGGCTATGCCGGAACTTGCTAAAAATTTTAGAGTAATTGCTCCAGATATGGCAGGGTTTGGTTATTCAGATAGACCTGAAAATATGGTTTATTCAATGGATATTTGGGTGCAACAAGCTATAGATTTAATGGATGCTTTAGATATACAGAAATTTAATATTGTTGGAAACTCTTTTGGTGGAGCACTAGCTTTATCTCTTGCTATAAACTATCCAGAAAGATTAAATAAAGTTGTACTTATGGGAGCTATGGGAGTTGATTTTGAATTAACAGATGGTTTAGATCAAGCTTGGGGGTATACTCCTAGTTTAGAAAATATGAAATCTTTACTTGATACTTTTGCATATTCACGAGTTTTAGTTACTGATGAACTAGCTCAAATGAGATATGATGCGAGTATAAGACCTGGCTTTCAAGAGTCTTTTGGTTCAATGTTTCCAGCTCCAAGACAAACAAGTGTGAGTGCAATGGCAAGTAGTGAAGATGACATTTCTAAGATAGAAAAAGATGTATTAATTATCCATGGAAGAGATGACAAAGTTATCCCTTTTGAAAACTCTGTTAGACTTCATAACCTTATAACAAAATCTCAACTACATGGTTTTGGTGAATGTGGTCATTGGAGTCAAATTGAACATAAAGATAGATTTAATAAACTATTAGTAGATTTTTTTACCGAAAAATAGAATGAAATTTTTAATTCTGGGTGCTGGTGGAATAGGCTCTTATTTTGGCACAAGGCTAATTAATGCTGGATATGAAGTTACCTTTGTTGCAAGAGGAAAGCACTTAGAAGCTTTGCAGAAAAATAAGTTGAAGTTGCAGCACCCAGATTATTTTTTTCATAAATATGTCACAGTTTTTTCCATAGATGATATACAGAGTTTTAATCCTAATAACTTTGATACTGTTCTATTAACCACTAAATCAACTTCAACTGTAACATTATCAAATCAGCTTTATAAGTGGTTTGATAATAACAAGAAAATTCCTTATATAATATCACTTCAAAATGGTGTTGAAAATGAGGAAATTCTTTTAACGAAATTTAACAAAAAAAATATTATTGCAGGACTTACTAGAAAAATAGGCGCTCATATTGTTCGTCCTGCTGTAATACACGCTACAGGAAATGCAGAAACAATTTTGGGTGCAATGAAAAGAACGAAAAAAAATGATATTTTCCTAAAAAATCTACAAAAAATATTTACCAAAGCAAAAATACCAACTCAAATTACAAAAGATATAAAATTAGAATTATGGAAAAAACTTATTATAAATAATGGTGTAAATGCTCTTTGTGCATTGTTACGAAAAAAAACTGGAATTGTAACGAATCATAAAAAGTTATCAGCTATAGTAAAAGGTTTAATGGATGAAACTGCAAAGGCTGCATTCAATAAAGGTATTAAAATTTCTAAAAAAGAGGTTGATACTATGTTTGATTTAATACAAAATTTTGATTCAATAAAACCATCAATGTTAGTTGATGTAGAAAATAACAAAGAGATAGAATTAGATGAAATTTGTAACATAGTTATACAAAATTGTGAAGAACAACAATTAGATGCCCCATATACAAGAACAATATCCACACTACTTGAGTATACTTACAAAAAAAGATAATTTAATTAATTTGCGATAATTTTGCGATTACTTTTAAATAGAATAATTTTAATAGATGCAAAATATTTTATTTATATTTTGAGTATCTAAATAAAACTATACAATTAAGGAACATAAATGAAAAAAATTACAAATTTAAGCTTAATAGCATCAATGGCTATTTGCTCATCGTTATATGCTGATTCATTAGAAGAAGCGTTTAAAAATTCCAAAGTAAGTGGAGAGATCAAGGTACAATACTTTGATAAACAAAGTCCAGTAGATGGAAAAAATGACAGTATCTCTGTAATTGGTGGGAACTTAGGTATTGTTACTGGTTCACTAAATGGATTAACTGCAGGTTTAACATTTCAAACTACACATATTCTTTCTCGAGATATTGAAGGATCAAATGATTATCTTGGAACAATGGATGCTTCTGGGTCTGTATTATCTGAGTCTTATTTAGCATATACTTTAGGTAAAACAACTGCAAAAATTGGTCGACAATATATTACTACACCATTAGTAGCTGGATCTGGTTCTAGAATGATTAAAGAATCATTTGAAGCTTTATTACTTTCAAATACAGATTTACCAGATACAACTATAGTTGCTGGATATGTAAGTAAATTTCAAGGTAGAACAGATGGGGATAGATCACCAGGAAAGTTTAATAGTTTTGAAGATGGTGCCTATACTTTATATGTAAAAAATAAAAGTATCAAAGATTTAACTTTACAAGCTCAATACTTAGATGTGAGAGGTAATACAAGTGCAACCGATAAAGATGTTTTATATGTTGATGGTACATATAATGCAGGTTTTGCAACTATAGCAGCACAAGTTATAGACTCATCAAATGGAGATGTTGATGGAACAATGTATGGATTAAAAGTGAGTGGTAACGTTTCAACAGTAAATCTTACTGGTATTTATACAACTACTAAAGATGATGGAGAAGTTTACCCAGGTGCTGGAAACGGTGCAGATGGTGCATTTACTGCTTTACCAGTTCATGGTGGTGGTGTTACATACAAAGCAAATACAGATACTATGGTTGCAGTTGCAGCAACACAAATTTCAGGGGCAACTATCGCTGCTTATGTTGGGCAAGTAAAATCTCCTGATAATAATAACCTAGGTGGTTCAGATAAAATTGATGCTTATGGTGGTTTTGTAAGTTACGCATTTAATAAAAACTTATCTGCTAAAGTAATGTATGAAAATGCTTCTTTTAGTGATGTGTTAGAAGACTCAAATGCTTTAAGAGTATATACTTCTTATAAGTTTTAATATAATCTAAAGAGAAATTTCCAGTATAGTAGAAGATATTTTAAATATCTTCTACCTCTTTTTTATAAGAACCCAATATTTTTATGTAACTTTTATATCTACGTAAAATACTTTTTATCTTTTTATCTTTTTTATGACCATCAAATTCAATAAAAAATGTTGATATCCCTTTTACAATATGTGATTTTATTTTATTTAAATTAATTTTATTTTCTTTAAAGTCATCTAAAAAGGAGAGTAAACTTCCATACTCATTTGGTAGCTGAACAACAATTGAAGTTTTATCTTCTTTTGTTTTTTTTGTTTCAAAGTTACTAATAATTAAAAATCTTGTTTTATTATCTTTATTGTCTTCAATATCTGTAAATAATATAGGTATATTATTTGTTTGTGCCGCTAGATTTGAGCAAATTGCAGCGGAATTTTCATTTTGATTAGCTAGTTTTGCAGCTTTTGTTGTTGATTCTACATACTCGTATTTGCTATCATTTAAATGATAGTTTTCTAAAAAAATTGAGCACTGATCAAAGGCTATATCTTTTGAATAAATAGTAGCTATATCTTGAATATTTTTAGTATTACTTACCAAGGTATGATGAATGTCTAAAACAGTTTCTCCTACAATTTTCAAATTGTAGGTATTTAAACAATTAATAGTGTCTCCAACAATTCCATTGGAACTATTCTCTATTGGTACAACTCCATACTTTGCTCTTCCTTCATTTATCTCATAAAAAATATTTTTTATAGAATTAACAGAATAATACACACTATCCAAACCAAATTTATTTATTGCTGCTTCATAGGTATAACTACCTTCTGGTCCTAAGTAAACAATTTTTTCATTAGAAATTTTTGTACTTTTATAGTGTTTAATTTTTTTAATGAGTTTTTCATCACTTTTAGAAGTTACTAGGGAATGGTTTTTTTCTAATATTTTGTTCCTTTTGTTGAGTAGATTTACAATCTTTTTGTTTAATACCTTAATCTCTTTTGAACTATTCATTATGAGCCTTTTCCGTTTATTGTTTTTAGTTATAACATAATTTTATCGCAAAAAAAACGCATTTAATCTTTTTTTCTTATTTCATTTTCTGTAAGAAAAAAATCTACCCCTATAACCGCAATATAAAAATAATCTATACTTTCACGATTTGTTAATTCACAACATATTAACTCTTCATGTATAGTAAAACAGCTTTCTAATACATCTTGAAGTATTTTATCAACATCTTCATTTTCAATAATTTTATTTTTATAAAGTTCAAGATTTGTTTTGACTCTAGAGGTATAGGGTATTATATTTTTCTGTTTTGTATTGTAGTGGATACAAGAGATACTTAAGAGTTCCTCTTTGTTCAATACAGTATTTGGTTTTTTAAAAAAATATTTCAGTAAAATCTCTTTGCCTTTATTTGAATGTATATCTAGCTTCTTAAATTTTATTTTACTCATCTATTTTCCCCCTTTAATTAGCTTGAAGTTTTGTCGTATTGTAGCAGATGATTCTTTTTAAAACTGTTGATTTTTTTAAAATAAGTGTAAATAATTCCTACCTTTATTAATATATTTAATTTTATGACTTAAGATTAAGAAGATAAAATGATAAGTTTTGTATAGTACTGTAAATAAAGGTTTGGTAAGAAGGAGATGGCTATGGTTCAAAGCAGTCAAAATAGTATGCGTGATCACTATATAAATGGTTATAGTATTTATAAAAAAATATGTAATCCTCTCAGTGTGAGTTATGATGATGAAATATTAAATGTCCAATGGGATGATGGTGAAAGTAGCGAGTATCATTTTTTATGGTTACGAGATAATTGCCACTGTGCACAGTGTGTGACAGATCTAAGTAAAGAACAAGTATTTGAGATTTGTGATGTACCTTTGGATATCAAACCTAGTAGTGTTACACTTACAAGTGAAAATATGATTGAGATTATTTGGGACTATGATGAACATAAAAGTTCTTATCATCCTGCTTGGTTAAAAGAACATTGTTATAGTGAAAAATCAAGAGAGAAACGGTTACTTAGTCCTAAGTTATGGGATAAAGAAGTTATCAAAGATGAACTACCAATTTATCAGTTTGATGAGATTATGAATGATGATAGTATACTATTAAATTGGTTATATGATCAAAGAGACTATGGCTTTAGTAAAATAAAAAATGTTGAAAATCAATTAAAAACAGTACAAAAAGTAGCTGAACGTATCTCTTTTATACGACAAACAAATTTTGGTATAGTATTTAATGTAATCTCAAAACCAAATGCAAACTCTGCTGCGTATACTAATCTAAAATTGCCGTTGCATACAGATTTACCTACACGAGAATTACAACCTGGATTACAGTTTTTACATTGTTTAGTAAATGATGCAAGTGGTGGAGAATCTATCCTTGTAGATGGTTTTAAAATTGCTGAATATATTCGTGACAATCATCCCGAAGAATACGAAACACTCACTACATTACCTATGTCGTTTTACAATAAAGATAAAGCAAGCGATTATAGATTTGATAGTCCAATGATATTAACAGATAAACAAGGAAATGTTACTGAGATGCGAATGGCAAATTTCTTACGTGGTCCTATGAGTATCGAAGGGAAAGATATGAAAGCTTTTTATAAGGCATATCGTTTATTTATACTTTTGACAAGACAGGAGCGTTTTCAATATTTCCATCGTTTAGATGCTGGGGATTTAATAGTGTTTGATAATCGAAGAATTTTACATGCTAGAAATGCTTTTGATTTAGAAGAGGGAAATCGCCACTTACAAGGATGTTATCTGGATAAAGATGAATTATTATCACGTATTCGAGTTTTAGAAAGAGCTTTATAGTTACACTATAAGTAACGTTTAGTCGTATAAATAGAATAATAATAATAGATTATTTTATTTTACGATTATTTTATCGTTATTGTGTTATTGTAAACACGTTTTTAGTTAAAAACGAAATAATAAAATTTTATATATAGGATAATCTATCATAGTAAACAAGAAGAAAAAATTAAGAGTTCAAAATGTTTTTAAAGTATTTGGTAAGGAACCCCAAAAAGCTTTAAAAATGTTAGAAAATGGTAAAAGTAAAGATGAAATTTTTACCAAAACAGGGATGACAATCGGTGTTCAAGATGCTAGTCTTGAAATTTATGAGGGTGAAATATTTGTAGTTATGGGTTTATCTGGTTCTGGTAAATCAACTCTAGTGCGACTTCTAAATAGGCTTATAGAACCAACTTCTGGTAAAATATTTATCGATGATGTTGATGTGACAAATTTAAATGATAAAGAACTCATTGAGATACGAAGAAAAAAAATATCGATGGTATTTCAATCGTTTGCATTAATGCCTCACATGAATATTATAGATAATGTCTCTTTTGGTTTAGAATTAAGTGGTATGGATAAATCTAAAAGATACGAATCTGCACTAAAAGCCTTAGAACAAGTGGGTCTCGAAAATCATAGCCAATCATACCCCGATGAATTAAGTGGTGGTATGCAACAGCGTGTAGGACTTGCTCGTGCTTTAGCAAATGATCCTGATATTATGCTAATGGATGAAGCTTTTTCAGCACTTGATCCACTTATTAGAACAGAGATGCAAGATGAACTTTTACTTTTACAAGAGAAAGAGAAAAGAACGATAGTATTTATCTCTCATGATTTAGATGAAGCGATTAGAATAGGGGATAGAATTGCCATTATGCAAAATGGAGAGATTGCCCAAATAGGAACACCTGAAGAGATTATCAATAAACCTGCAAATAATTATGTGCGATCATTTTTTAAAGGGGTAGATGTCACTTCAGTATTAACCGCTTCTCATATTGTAAAAAAAATACACTCTACCATTATAAATAAAGAGGGTACTGGAATCAAATCAGCTATTCAGTATATAGGGGATTTTGATGAAGATCACGGTTATTTTATAGAAAAAAGTGGAAAATATTTAGGTATTTTAACCGCCCAATCATTAAAAAAACAGATTGATAATGGTGGAACTATTCACGATGCAATAATTGATGAAAAACCAATTTTAGAGAGTTTACAAATAAGTGAATTTATATCTGATATTGCAAAGCATCATTATCCAACAGCTGTAGTAGATGAAAATGGTAAATATATAGGAACTATCTCAAAAAGTAGATTATTAAAAGTATTTGATGAAGGAGTAGAGAATGGCAACTGATCCTTGGGGAAATGCAGCAACTGCACAAGAAGATAAAGAATCCTCCGTAAACTGGACAGATGAGGTAGCTCAAACTCCAGTAGAAGAAGCTGAAAAGTTTGATATTTTTAACCCTTTTGAAACTGTACTTATTCCTTTTGATACTTGGACAACAAATGGTATTGATTGGTTGGTGATAAATTTTAGAGAGGTATTTTTAACGGCAAAAGCTCCTGTAGATATAGTATTGAAATCAATTGAAAGTTTTTTACTTTACTTAAATCCTTATGTAGTAATTTTGTTTTTTGTTTTACTGGCACTGCAAGTCTCAACAAAAAAGTTAGCGTTTGGAACACTGATTTCTTTTTTAATTATGGGTTTTATTGGAGCTTGGGAAGAATCTATGATTACTCTATCCTTAGTTATAACCGCTGTATTATTTTCAGTCATTATTGGTTTACCTTTAGGTATATGGTCTGCAAAAAGTGATACGGCTGATAATATAATGCGACCGATACTTGATGGTATGCAAACAACCCCAGCTTTTGTGTATCTTATCCCTATAGTTATGTTATTTGGAATAGGAAATGTACCGGGAGTTATAGTAACTATAATTTTTGCACTGCCCCCACTTATACGACTTACAAACTTAGGGATTCGACAAGTACCAGAAGATCTCATAGAAGCTTCACGCTCTTTTGGTGCAAGCTCATCTCAAATGTTATGGAAAGTGCAAATTCCAGTTGCTATGCCTACAATAATGGCAGGAATAAATCAAACACTTATGCTTGCTTTATCAATGGTTGTAATTGCTTCAATGATTGCTGTTGGAGGATTAGGACAGATGGTTTTGACTGGAATAGGAAGACTTGATGTTGGTTTAGCTGCTGTTGGTGGACTAGGGATTGTGTTGTTGGCAATTGTATTGGATAGACTCACTCAAGAAGCTGGAAAAAAAGATAAAAATGATAAACGAAAATGGTACCAAAAAGGACCAATTGGTTTTATTTTAAATTTAAGGAGAAAAAATGTTTAACAAAAAAAGTTTAATTAGTTTTGTAGCGTCTATTGCAGTAGCTTCAAGTTTATATGGTGCGAAAGTAACAGCACTAAAAACAGTACTTGCAGAGGAAGCATTTCAAATGCAGATAGTTGTAAATCTTTTAGAAAAAATGGGGCATACAGTAGAAGTTTCAAATGATTTAGCTTATGCTATTACTTTTCAAACTATTGCAAATAATGCAAAAAGTGATGATGTGTATTTTATGGCAGCACATTGGGATCCCATTCAAACAAATATGATAAAAGGGGTAGGGGGAAATAAAACACTTGCAATCTTTTCTGACTATATCTCAAACTGTGCATCTGGATATGTAATCGATAAAAAAACTGCTGATAAATATAATATTAAATATTTGAGTGATTTAAAAGATCCAAAAATTGCAAAACTATTTGATGCAAATGGAAATGGTAAAGCTGATTTAACAGGTGCTAGTCTTGGATGGGAAACAGCTGATACTATAAACTACCAATTAGATACTTTAAAATTAAGAGATACAGTAGATCATAATCAAGGTGCATATTCTGCGATGATTTCTGATACAATGGCTAGATATAAAACTGGTAAACCTATTTTCTTTTGGACATGGACTCCTTATTGGGTAAGTGGTGAGTTAGTGCCTGGTAAAGATATCGTATTTTTACAGTTAAAAGAAACTACACATCCAAAAGGTATTGAAACAAAACTTTCAAATGGTGCAAATTATGGTTTTGCTATTAATTCACAAAAAATTGTTGCAAATGCAAGTGTGTTAACAAAACATAAAGATATCGCTAAACTTTTTGAACTTGTAAAACTAAGTGTAAATGATGTAAGTGGGCAAAATATGCTTATGAGAAATGGTCAGACAAAAGAGAAAGATATAAAAAATCATGCAAAAAAATGGCTTGCAGCAAATAAAAATAAAGTAAATGCTTGGTTAAAAGAAGCTAAAGCCGCAAAATAATAAAGAGTTGCATAAGGGTATTTTACCCTTATGCAATACAGTTATTTTCAAATACTATTTAGAAGCTAATTTTAGTAAATCTTCTAATGCTTTTTCTATCGCATCTCTTAATTCTTTTATATTTTCCCCTTGGATACTTTGATTACTTATAAGATTCATATCAATTTTATTTTCAAGTAAGTTATACCAAAATCCAAAACCATCAGGGACAACTGGCCCAAAACCACCTAAGTCAAAATATTTTGATTCTATTCTACTTGTTGAGATAAAACTGTAAGTAAGCTCTTTATATCCAATATCATTAAAAAATTCTGGCAGCTCTTTTAGTCCTAAATCATCTGCAAAAAGTGTGTACATATTTTTAAGTGCGTAAAAATAACGCTCAACACCATCTGAACCTAAACACTCTTTTATTCTAGTACTTTGTTTTTGACATGCTGCACTCATCATATTTTGAAGCGTTTCAGTATCAAATTGTTTCTTCTCAAAGGCTTTTACAAAATCTAAAACTTCCATAGAAATTGGTCGACTACATTCTGTTCTTCCATTGAGATATACTCTTGTAGCAACTGCTTCATAGGTACTTTTTAGTTTACCAAATGTTCGGTATTGTGCAAGTTGCAGTGCAAGTTGTAAAAATGCATCAGGGCTATATCGTAAACTTTTAATTTTGGCACTTCCAAACGTATCAAAATAGATTATCTCTTGTTTTATATCTTCATATTTTGTTTTATGTTGCGTTTGAACTTGAGTAAGTTTTGTTTGTAAATCACTTGAGATTTCCCAAGATAATTGACTTGTTTCAATAATCTCATTTGAATTATTTGTAAGATATTTATCAGCTACTTTAAGTTCTTCATTGAGCATATTAATTATATTAATCCACGAACCAGCATCTGCACCTGTATGCTCAAGATTAAACCCAAAATCACCATTTTGATTAAAAATAAGTTGTAAGTTTTTATCAAAATATCTATTGTTTTCATTTGAAGCGATTAGGCTTAACGCAAATTCATTTAAATTTTTTGATTCTTCATCCATACATACAGCAAATAAAGCATCTTTTATTATCTCAAAATTTTCACTATTTTTTTCGATTTGAACAATCTCTTTAAGTAAAATAGCAGCTTCATCTCTAGGAGCAGTTGTTAAAAGACCTATACTTGTGATATTTGAATCAACATCAGTATGTAAGAGTTTATTTAGTGTATTGACAATCATATCACAAGAATAACTTTTTCCATTTGCATCACTTACATTCATTTTAAACATATTGTTTTTATACATTACTAATATATGACTAGTAGTTGTTTTCTCTTTTACTATATATTCATCACGGTTTAGTTTTGGGATTTTTGTTGCTTTAAACATCTCCTTATAAGATGCCATACAAAGTGGAGTGTTTTTGATTTTTTCTGGTTGAAAAGTTTCATTACAAATTGACTCATATATATCAAAAAGTTTATGAATAATCACTCCAGCAATTTCATTACTTGAATATTTATTTTTGAGTTCATCTGTAATTATTTTTACATAATAGTTCACATCAATTACAACTGGCTCTCTAATATCTAAATACATATCTTTCCAAAGTGGAGCTAACCAATTACCATCATTTGCTAAAGACCACTCTTTGAGTTTTTTCTCTAGGATAACACCATCTGTTTCTATAAATTTTTGTAAGCTGTTTTTAGTAGTATTAAATTGCTCTATGTTGAGTAAAGGCTCAACCCAATTTAAAAAATTTTTACCTGCATCATTTAAGTTAGATAACGGTAGTGTTTTTAGTTGTTCTTGAAATTCAAAAGTTTTTGACATAATTCTCCTTATTATTTATAATTACCAAGATTATAACTAAATTATTAATATATTTTGTATAAAAAATACAACATTTTTTATGATTCTTCAAACTTTTTCTGTCCTTTTGAAAGTATCAATTATTTTTTTGGTAACACTTCAGTATACTACACTTTATAAATAAGATAAAGGAATTTAATGAAATTAGTAAAACTGAGTTTAGCTACTATTATGGCTTTCAGCACATCTGCATTTGCTGCAGATACTGTAAAAGAGGCATTTGAAAACGGAAAAGTAAGTGGGGCAGTACAAGCAGCTTATTGGAATAGAGATAAAGGTACAGATGCAAATATTGTAAATTTTGGTTTAGATGTAAGTTATGAAACTGCAAGTTTTTACAATTTTGCAGCAAAAGCAACTTTCCAAAGTTCATCTTCTCCATTTATAAACAAAGATGCAAAAAATCTATTTAGTGGTGATATGCACGGTTCTGGTGCTCAACTTTCTGAACTCTATCTTTCGTATGCTTTAGGAAATACAAAAGCTCAAATTGGGCGTATGTATTTTGCAACTCCGCTAGTTTATGGAAGTGGGTCTCGAATGAATAGAGAATCATTTGAAGGTGCATTAGTAACTAATTCAGATATTCAAGACACACAAATTACTGTAGGTTATGTACAAAAAATGCAAAACCGTACTGATGGTGAAGGTAATATTGGTAAATTTACAGAAGACTTTACTTGGCAAGGAAAAGTTGCCCATGGAGCATACACAGCTGTTGTAAAAAATGCTTCAATTCAAAATCTGAATTTAACAGTAGCATATTTAAAAGCTAAAGATCTTATGGAAGTTGCATATTTTGAAGCAGCATTTAAAAAAGATAATTTTGGATTAGCATCACAGTATTACTACAGTGATAAAGAGGGTGTAGAAAGCACTGATCTATTTGGATTAAAAGGTAATATGAGTGTTGCTGATGCATCATTTGTTGTTGCTTATACAACAACAGGTGATGAATATGTTCATGCAGGATTAGGAAATGGTGCAGATTACGCATACACAGGTTCACCAATCCTATCTGATACTTACTCAGCAAATAGTGATGCATACAAAATTGGTGCAAGCTATAAAGTAACACCAGCTTTTAATGTAGGGATGAATTATGTTCTTGACGATCAAGATACTAAAAAATACTCATATACAAGTGTAACAGCTGACTATACATTTAGTGGAGCAGTTGAAGGTCTTAATGTTGCTGTACTTTATGATGATGCCGGAAAAGATTCTGATGCAAAAGAGTTTCGGTTAAATGTAAACTATCCGTTCTAGAAAGAATTTATAGTACCAAATATTTTTATATATTTGGTACTTTTCCTCAATATAATATATCTATCTATCTATCTATCCTCTTTTTTATGATGGGTATTACCCAAAATATGGGTAAAGATAACTCAATTATTTTAATTTTAACATAAAAGTCTCGAGTATTTTGCTATTATACGAAAAAGAAATTTTAAAAGGAATTTTAAATATTATGCAAAATATAGAAGAACTAATAAAACAAGTAATAGATAAAGAGACTATCATCAGTGCAACGCTTAGTGGAGTAAGAAAAGGTGTAGAAAAAACTTTTAATAAAGTCACAGTGAAAAAAGTGATTATTAAAAATGAAGAGAAACATCAATTTGAGTATTTTTATGATAAAAACGTAGAGCATAAAAATCTAAATAATGATGAATCCATAAAAGAACTTAATCATTTAATAGGAACATACTTTAAACAATCTCTTATCAATACTGTAGAATCTGATTATCATATTTTGGTAAATAAAAAAGCAATAGCAAAAATAAATAAAAAAAAAGCGACAAGAAAGTTTGAAGGGGTGTCTCATAACAAAAAGAAAAACTATATTTTAAATGAAGGGGAACTCACACCATTTTTAATAGAGCTAGGAATCATGACAGCTCAAGGTAAAATAGTAAATGCAAAATATGATAAGTTTAAACAAATCAATCGTTATTTAGAGTTAGTAGCTGATTGTATCCCTTATTTAGATAAAAATAAAACTATTCGAATTATTGATTTTGGATGTGGAAAAGCGTATCTTACTTTTGCATTGTATGATTATTTAGTATTAAAAATGGGCTACAATGTAGAGATTGTGGGGCTTGATTTAAAAGAAAATGTTATCTCATTTTGTTCAAATTTAGCAAAAAAATTACATTTTGATGATTTACGATTTGAGCAAGGTGATATCAAAGGCTTTGATCAGTTTAGTGATGTAGATATGGTTATTTCACTGCACGCGTGTAACACTGCAACAGATGAAGCTTTAGCAAAAGCTGTAAATTGGGGAGCAAATGTAATCTTAGCAGTGCCATGTTGTCAACATGAATTTTTAAAGAAAATAAAAAATGAAAAAATGATTCCTATGATGAAATATGGAATTATAAAAGAGAAACTAGCAACTTTACTCACTGATAGTGTACGTGCAAATGTATTAGAAATCATGGGGTACCGTACACAAGTATTAGAGTTCATAGATATGGAACATACTCCTAAAAATGTAATGATAAGAGCATTTTTTGATAACAATTCAAATATAGATAAAGTTTTAAAAGAGTATCAAGAGTTTAAAAAAGAGTGGCAAGTTGAACCTTATATAGAAAAAGCGTTTGGAAAAAGTTTGATAGAAAAGTTAGAAAAATAAAAGAGATTTTTTAAGAAAAATTTTAAAAAAATTCCATTTCATCATTTATGTGGAGAAAAACTTGATTTCTCCCTTTCTCTTTCGCAAGATACAGTGCACTATCTGCTAACCTGTAGAGTTCATCTTTGTCAGCTGTCAACTCTGCAAAATCGATACATACAAGACCTAATGAAACCGTAAGATACTTTGAAACATCAGAACTTGAATGTGCAATATTGAGTTCCTCAATATTGTTTTTTATTTTATTTGCTAGATGTAAGGCTTGTGTCTCATTATTTGTACTAAAAAGTAAACCAAACTCTTCTCCACCTAATCGAAATGAATAGTCACTCGCTCTATGAAGTGAATCTCGTAATGTATGGGCAACGGAAATAAGTGATTCATCTCCAGCTACATGTCCATAAGTATCATTGTATTTTTTAAAATAGTCTACATCTAATATCACAAAACATAGCATAGTACGTTCTCTTTTAGCTCTATTTATCTCTCTATTAATGATTTCATTAAAGTATCTTCTATTATATATATGCGTAAGTGGATCGGTTATCGACATCTGTTCGTACTGTTTTTTTTCAGTTATATCATGCCGTACAAGTACCTCACCTAGTGCTTTATTGTTTTCATTAAAAATTGGCATTAAAGTATCTTGAAACCAGTGTTCATTACCGTTTTCATCTATGATTTTTATCTCTGCATTTTTTGCATCGATCGTATCTGTAGTATTGTCAATATATTTCACAAACTCATTAGGTAATTGGATAATGGCTCCTTTCTTTTCGTGTATTGATACTTTATTTTTATGGTGATAACAAATTCTCTCCTAAATTTACTTAAACTAAGTTTATTTTAAAATAATTAAGTTACTTTAAAACACAATTATCAATATAAATTAATCAAAATTGCTATAAAATAGATATTAATAGAATCAATAAAAATACATTTGGAGAATAGATGACGCAAGATAGAAGAAAAGATGCAGAAAGACTCGTTAAACTAGTGCTGGAAAAAAAATCATTTTTGATTTTATCTGAAGATGACAAAAGACTTATTTTAGATGTTTTTGAAGATGATATGAAAGTAGAAAGTAATGATTATAAAAAATATTGTTCTTTAAGCGAATCTAAAAAATTAGAAAATATAGTTATCTATAATCTAAAAGTATACCTTGGAAACTGGCATGTTTCAAGTGATGAGATGGAAGATATATCTGAATATATGAAAAACATAACAAAATTATCATAAGGGCAAAATATGGTCAGCGTAAGTGAAGAGAAAAACTGGCTTGATGGTAAAAATAATGAGAAAGAAAATCTAAAAGAGTTATTGGAGAAAAGGGTTAAAACCTTTGAACCTATAAAAAAATTTAATTTATCACAAACAAATTTAGAAAATATCAATTTAGTAAATAGTGGTCATCATGAGGGGTATAAACTACAAAATTGTGATTTTTACAAAGCGAACCTTTCCCACGCACATTGTTTTAAAGTAGATTTTTCTGGAAGTTCATTGATGAAAGCAGATTTTACAGGGGCAAATTTACACTTTGCAAATTTCCAAAATTGTAATTTATTAGGGACAAATTTTGAACATGCTCGTTTAGAAAATGTAATTTGGGATAAAGAGATTATTCAGGAAAGAGAAGCAAAACTTACCCAAAATGAAGATGACAAAATAGATCTTTATCAACAATCCGAAGAGATATACAGAAACCTTAGACGTACTTGCGAATCAGATGGACTCTTTGAAACTGCAGGAAAGTTTTTCCAAAAAGAGATGCAAATGAGACGAAAACAGATGCCTTTATTGTCATCAAAAAGATTCATCTCTAAACTAGTAGAGTTTTCTTGTGGATATGGGGAAAGACCTTTACGAATAGTTATATTAAGTGCGTTAGTGATATTGCTGTTTTCTTGTGTTTTTTTTGTTACAGGATTAAATTATGGGGGAGAGACAATTCAACTCTCTGTAGATGCAACAATAAGCCAAAATATTTTAGACTTTTCTAATGCCTTATATTTTAGTGTTGTTACTTTTACCACTTTAGGATATGGAGATGTTTTACCTATTGGTATCTCTAAACTATTTGCTGGAATCGAAGCTTTGATGGGTGGATTTATTTTGGCACTTTTTGTTGTGGTGTTTGTTAAAAAGATGACTCGATAAGGAGTTAAAAAGCTAGCAGTTTTATGCTAGCTTTTGTATTATTGCAACTGTTGTGCTACAAGTTTGTTTACAACTGACGGATTTGCTTTGCCACCCGTAGCTTTGAGTGTTTGCCCTACAAAAAAACCTAAAAGTTTCGTATTTCCAGCTTTAAATTTTTCTACATTGTCTGAATTTTTTTCTATAATCTCATCAATAATCGGTAAAATAATAGCTGGATCAGATATCTGTACTAGACCTTTCTCTTCTACTATTTTAGCTGGGTTTTCTCCAGAACTTACCATCTCTTCAAATACCTGTTTTGCAATTTTACTTGAAATAGTACCATCATCTACTATTTTTATAAGTTGTGCTATTTGAATAGCTGTAAATTTTAGTTCATTTATCTCTTTCTCTTTGAGTTCTTTTGCTACATCATTGGCTACAATATTTGCTAATGCAATAGGACTATTGAGTTCTTTTAAAGCTTCTTCATAAAAACTTGAGAGTTTTTCATCTCTTGCTAAGATATTTGCTACTTCATTATTGAGTTTAAATTCAAGTGTATATTTATCAAACAAAGCTTGTTGCGTATCACTCATAGCTTCAACTTCACCTTTTACTTGTATTTTATTGAGCTGTTTTTTAGACTCTACTTTTTCTTTTGGTACCTCTTTTTTGGTTTTTTTACCCCAAGAATCTTTGAGTCCTACAATTTTGTTAAATACAGGTTTTTCATCTGTATAATCAGCAGGATCAGCATAAAAATAACCTTCTCTTTCAAACTGAAATCTAACATCTGGTTTTTCGTTTATAACAGCTGGTTCGATTAAAGCATTTTTGATAACGGTTAAAGAGTTTGGATTTAAGTCCTCTATCCCTTCGGGTGCTTCACAAGAGTAAAGTCTATCATAGAGTCGTACCTCTACAGTTTTTGCGTGAGCTGCACTTACCCATTGAATAGCACTTTTTACTTTGATACCACTTGTGTCACTTCCACTTTTCGAGTTTTTATGATAGATTGCTTTTATTTCAGTTATATTTCCATTTGCATCTTTTATCACTTCTGTACACTCTATAATATAACCATGTCGTAAACGTACTGGTTGATTTAGAGTGAGTCTAAAGTATCCTTTTGGTGGATTTTCATTGAAATCATCTCTATTTATATACAGCTCGTTTGAAAAAGGTATCTCTCTTGAACCCTCTTTTGGTACATCGTGTGGATAATAGGGAGCATCTATATTTTCACTTCCTTGATAGTTCTCTATAGTCACTTTTAAAGGATCAAGTACACATAATACACGTGGTGCTTTTGTATTTAAATCATCCTTGATGCAAAATTCAAGTTGAGCAACATCCACCATAGAGTTTGCTTTTGCGATTCCTATTTGGTCACAGAAATTTAAAATAGATTCTTTTGTATATCCACGTCTTTTATATCCTGCAATTGTAGGCATTCTTGGGTCGTCCCAACCACTTACTTTTTTTTGCTCCACAAGTTCTAAAAGTTTTCTTTTGCTCATAACAGTATAGTTGATACCCAGTCGTGCAAACTCGTGTTGATATGGTCTAGGTTTCTTTAATTCTAAAGTATCTAAAACCCAGTTGTAAATATCACGATTATTTTCAAACTCTAAAGTACAAATAGAGTGGGAAACCCCCTCAATATAATCAGACAAACAATGAGCAAAGTCGTACATAGGATAAATAGACCATCTATCACCCGCTCTAAAATGATGTGCATGTCTGATACGATATAAAAGGGGATCTCTCATTTTCATATTTGCTGCACCCATATCAATCTTCGCTCTTAATACATGTTCACCATCTTCAAAGTCGCCATTTTTCATCTTCTCAAAAAGTTTTAAATTTTCTTCTATAGAACGCTGGGCATAAATGCTTCTTTTTCCAGCCTCTGTTACAGTTCCACGAAGTTCTCTCATCTGCTCTTCATCTACACTATCTACATACGCTTTGCCCATTTTGATAAGGGTAATGGCATAATTATAAATTTTTTCAAAATAATCAGAAGTAAACTTTACCTTTTCACCCCAGTCAAAACCTAGCCACTCAACGGCATCTTGTAAAGCTTCTACATATTTAGTATCCTCTTTTGTAGGGTTTGTATCATCCATTCTAAGGTTACACTGACCATTAAAATCTTCTGCTATCCCAAAATTGATACAAATAGATTTCGCATGACCAATATGAGGAAAGCCATTTGGCTCAGGAGGAAATCTTGTGATAATCTTGTCATATTTTCCAGACTGTAAGTCTTTACTCACTATAGTACGTAAAAAATCTTTGTTTTCATACATTGTTAAATCTCCAATAACTCTAATAATTTTTCTTGATAAAAAGTAGCTGTTTTTTCATCTGTTGCTTCAAATCGTGTTACTAATTTTGGTGTCGTATTACTAGCACGTACGAGTCCCCAACCATTTTCAAAAACTACTCTTACTCCATCCACATCTATAATCTCACGTATTGCAGGAAAATCAGCTGGTGGATTTTTTAATTTTGTTTTTAACTCTTCTATAATAAGAAACTTTTTCTCTTCAGTTGTTTCTAGATTTATCTCATCTGTTGAAAAAAGTTGCGGGAGTTTTTCATACTCTGCATCATAATCAAAATCGTTATGAAGAAGTTCCAAAGCTCGAAGAGTCGAATAAATTGCATCATCATATCCAAAGTACCGATCATTAAAAAAGATATGCCCACTTACTTCTGCAGCAAATGAAGCGTTTGTTTCTTTGATTTTGACTTTTAGGTTACTATGTCCTGTTTTATACATAATCGCTTTCCCATATTCATTTATCAAATCATACATAATTTGACTACATTTTACCTCTCCTATTACTGTAGGATTGTTTATAAATCTTGAAAAGAAAAGAGCTAGAACATCCCCTTTAAAATTGTACTTTTGTGAAAGTACTGCTATTCTGTCTGCATCTCCATCATAAGCGAAACCTAAACTATATTTTTTGCTATCTAACTCTTTTTTGATATCTATTAAATTATGAGCATCACTAGGATCTGGATGATGATTTGGAAATGTTCCATCTGGTTTTTCATACATGATATGATGGTTAATATTGAGTCCATCAAGTATATCTCTTAACACAACACCAGCAACACCATTTCCACAGTCAAAAACAAAGTTGTGATTTTGCAAATCAAGATGTTGAAACTCTTCTATCATATAGTTGATATACTCTTTTTTTGTATCTATTTTTATAGTAGTCGTATCATCGTTGATGATAATATCACTAGCCATTATTGTATCCCCTAAGGCATAAATATCTTCACCAAAAAAAGGCGACTTATCAATAGTGATTTTAAAACCATTATATTCTGGGGGATTATGAGAACCAGTTATCATAATAGATGCACTTACTGTTTTCCCATCATTTGAAATGTAGTTAGAAAAGTAGTTTACAGGTGTTGCAACAAGTCCCATATCAAGTACTTTTATACCTGCTTTATTTAGTCCTGAGCTTAACCACTCTTTTAATATAGGTGAATGTGTACGTGCATCATATCCTACTGATATATACTCTGCATCAGCAATTTTTGATAAAACTTCAAGAGCAAAAAAATAGCCTATTTTTTTTACTGTTTGTTCATCTAATTCCTCTTGAAATATTCCTCTGATGTCGTATTCTCTATATATTTGTTTCCCCATATTTACTCTCTTTATCTTTATATTAATTAGTATAATTTTAAAAGTATTATACTATATTTTAACTTTCCAAACTCTATTAATCAAAAATATATACAAAAAGTAATAAAATGTGTTTTTAAAAAAAAGGGTAGATTTAGATGACAAATATTATTTTATGTGGTGGAAGTGGTACTCGATTGTGGCCAATTAGTCGTACACTTATGCCAAAACAGTTTGTAAAACTATTCAAAGAGCAGTCTCTTTTTCAGTTAACAGTAAATAGAAATAGTAAACTATGTGATAAGCAATTTATTGTTTCAAATACAGAACAATACTTCTTAGCCCATGACCAACTAGCAGAATTAGATAAAACAAATAACAAATACCTTTTAGAACCAGTTGGACGAAATACAGCACCAGCTATAGCTTTAGCTTGTATGGCATTAGATAAAGATGAAATAGTACTTGTAACTCCATCTGATCATCTCATTAAAAACAAACAAGAATATAAAAAAGTTTTACAAAAAGCTAAAGAGTTAGCAAACGAAAACAATCTTGTGACATTTGGTATCACACCCACTTTTGCTGAAACAGGTTTTGGTTATATTGAAGCAAATGGAGAAGATGCCAGAGCATTCCACGAAAAACCAGATTTACAGACAGCAAAAAGCTATTTAAAAGAGGGGAATTTTTACTGGAATAGTGGGATGTTTTGTTTTAAAGCAGGGGTATTTTTAAAAGAACTAAAAAAACACTCTTTATCAGTCTATGAAACATCTTTAGCTGCTTATAAAAATAGTAAAACAAATGAGAGCACCATACGTATTACACATGAAGATATGATTGCTATTCCAGAAGATAGTATAGATTATGCAGTGATGGAAAAATCTACAAAAGTAAAAGTTGTGGCTTCTGATATTGGCTGGTCTGATGTAGGAAGTTTTGATGCACTTTTTGATGAGTTACCAAAAGACAAACATGGTAATACAAAAAATGAAAACCATGTCTCTATAAATAGTAAAAACAATCTTATTTATGGAAATGAGAAAAAAATAGCTACCGTTGATATAGAAGATTTAATAGTAGTAGATACAGGAGATGCACTTCTTATAAGTAAAAAAGGAAGTTCTCAAAAAGTAAAACAAATAGTATCAAAAGTAAAAGAAGATACAGAGTTACATAACATACATCTTACGGCTCATCGTCCATGGGGGACTTATACTGTTCTTGAAGATACACCAAAATATAAGATTAAAAGAATTGTAGTCTTACCAGGGAAAAGATTGTCTTTACAAAAGCACTTTCATAGAAATGAACACTGGACAGTAGTAAGTGGAACAGCAACTGTAACTATAGAAGGGAGCACTTCTATACTTCGATCAAATGAATCTACTTATATAAAAATGGGAGATGTTCACAGACTCTCAAATGATGGAAAAGTACCTGTAGTGATGATAGAGACTCAAATAGGGGACTATTTAGGGGAAGATGATATCATCAGACTAGAGGATGATTTTAAAAGATTATAATACTTTTTTGTGTATGATTATGCTATAATTCCAACATAAACTAGGGTAAAAAAGGATACTTCACTATGCAATTTTTAGTTGTAAAAACAGATTATGCTTTTAAAAAAGTATTTGGAAGTGAAGAGAGTAAAGATATACTTATAAGCTTTTTAAATTCTATTGTAGAGTTTGAAAATAATCTTCAAATTAAAGATTTAGATATTTTAGATCCATACAATATGCCTATGCTACACGGAGTAAAAGCCACTTATGTAGATATAAAAGCAAAACTTGATGATGATAGTTTAGTAATAATAGAGATGCAAGTTGTAAATCAAAGTGATTTTCAAAAAAGAGTTTTATATAATGCAGCAAAAAATTATTCTTTACAGTTAAAAAAAGGAGAAAGTTATCATTTACTCAATCCTGTTATAGCTTTGAGTATTCTTGATTTTGAAATGTTTAAAGATAGTGATAAGATGATAACAAATTTTAAACTTTTAGAAAAAGAAGATTTTACCCTATACAGTGATGATATAGAGTTGATTTTTGTAGAATTACCAAAATTTAATAAACTATTTGAAGAATGTAAAGATATAAAAGATAAATGGATATATTTTATAAAGAACGCTGGTAATTTAGAAGTAATGCCAAAAAATATTCCAAATGAACAAAAACAAGCTTATGAGATAATCAATCAAGCAAACTTAACAGAAGAAGAACTAGAGTTCCAAAGAAAAAGAGTAGATTTTGTGAATATGGTCAAAGGTGCTGAACAATTTAGCTTCGATAAGGGTGAAAAAAAGGGAATTGAAAAAGGAATTGAAAAAGAACGATTAAATAGTGAGAAAAAGATTGCGTCTGAAAAACTTAATTTAGCTAAAAACCTGTTAGATATACTAGATGATGAAACTATAGCTTTAAAAACTGGTCTTGATATAGCTGCTGTTGCTAGTCTAAGATTATAATATAACAATCAGTTCTTACGCTATAAAAAAATCATCATTTACGATAGTTTTCATAGCAGTAAGGGTAGTGATACTCTCACCAAAACTTCCATGAGAAGGACTCGTTACATCAAGATAAAAAGTTTCATTTTCTTCTACTTTATTATCAGCCAAAATTTCAACTGCAATAGGAACAGAAGATTCATCTTCATATAAAGTAATCACCCCAGATAAAGCAATATAGTCTTCTCCAGCAGTAGCACTTCCATCACGTGTAGTATAGTGTAGGGTAATATTCTCTTTTATATCGTCACGATCTCCTAGATACTCTAAGAAAAAATAGATATATTGTATCTCATCATCAGTTTCTACTATCGAAGTTTTTACATCTTCTTTTGTTTTTGGTGCGTTTTCATATCCCGCTCGTATAGTTTTATCTATCCACTTTGCATAGTGACTTACTCTTTGCCAAGCTCCTAGTTCTCCAAAACTTGAATCATCTTTTTCGTTGATATCTGTATTTATATCTCCTACACTCACAGCAGCTGTATAAGAAGCAATCCCTGCAATTTGATTATTTATAAAAGCAGGTCCACCACTATCTCCAGCAGCTATCATCCCCTCTGTATCTCCTAGTCCCAAATTTTTTATATTTAAAATATTATCCAAAGCATCGTTTTCTTTAGAGCCATTATCAAAATCTGCTGTTAACATTGTTTTTTCTAAAGGGATCCATTGTAAATTTGTATTTGGAGCATTATAAACATCATCAAAATAGGCTTCAAAAGTATTTTGCGTTTTGAGTTTTAAGAGTTCTGTTTCATCACTTAACTCCCCACTTAATCCAGAACCATAAGAACCATATCCTACCATTGTAAAATCCTTACCTATTTCATCGTGGGAAGTATAAAGATTGTATCGTTGATATTTAAAGTCACTATGTTCTTCTAAAGTTAATATAGCTAAATCACCATTTGCATTGATAGAGTCATGATCTGGATACTCTTTAAAGGTTGCATTATAAGTTTTAAAACCACTAGCAGTATCAAATGATACTGTGATATTATTTGTTGGAAAACCTTTAAAAATATGGGCTGCAGTGATGATAGATTTTCCATCGTAGAGTAAAGAACCTGTCCCATAGTTTGTGCCATTTGAAACTTTTACAACGCCATTATAAAAATCATTTTCATGGGTACTATAAAGAGAGTTTTTGTAGTTTGTTAAAGATGTGATCATATTTTTATATACCTGTGAGTAATTTTAGATTATTATACTTTAATTATAAGTAAATATTGATTAATTTTGATGGATTCCAAAAGGGGGATGTTCAGTCCTTTGTAATGATACTCTCGTTATACTATAAATATGAAAAAGAATTTAGTTATCGACAGTATCCCTTTGCTTTCTCCATTGACAGGAATAGGAAGATATATCTATGAAATATCCAAAGAGTTAGAAAAAAAAGATACATTTGAAACGAGTTATTTTTATGGATATTACTCACACACGCTGATGAAACCATCTCATAAACCTGCTTTAAAAAGTATGAAGTCTATTATTACAAAATTTACATTCTTCAAAAAATTAGCAAGAGAAATTATACTCTTATTAGGAAAAATAAATGCAAAGTCCTATGATATATACTGGGAGCCAAATCTCCTCCCAAATCAAAACATCAAAACAAAAAAACTCATTACAACAGTTCATGATTTTTCATTTGTTTTACATAAAGAATACCATCCAAAAGAGCGTATAGAATATATCGACAAATATTTCACAAAAAATATCATCAAAAGCGATATGATTATAACAGGTTCACATTTTACAAAAAATGAGATACTACAAAGATTAGATTTTAAAGAAGAACAAATAGAAGTGATTTATCATGGTATCGATCATAATCTTTTTCAAGTATATTCAAACGAAGATTTAAAAGTGGATTTTGAGTTACCCAAAAAGTTTATATTGAGTGTAGGCAGTATAGAACCTAGAAAAAATCTTATAGGACTATTAGAAGCCTATAGTAAATTATCACTAGAGATAAAAAAAGAATATAAATTGGTAATAGCCGGATTTAAAGGCTGGGAAAATAAAGAGATAATGGCTTTGATAGAGAAAAATCAAGAAAATATACATTATTTAGGGTTCATATCAGATAAAGAGTTAAGTATAGTATATAACTTAGCATCTCTTTTTGTATTTCCCTCTTTTTATGAAGGGTTTGGTTTACCTGTTTTAGAAGCGATGGCTTGTGGTACACCTGTTGTCTGTAGTGACAGCTCATCCATACCAGAAGTAGGGGGTGATGCTGTAGTGTATTGTGACCCTAATAATACAGATGATATCTCAAATAAAATCGTGCAAGTACTCAACGATACTGAACTTCAAAAATCGATGAAAGTATCAGGTATCAAAAGAGCAAAAGAGTTTACATGGGAAAAATCAGCATCACAACATATAAAAGTATTTCAAAAGGTATTGAGTGAAGAGTAATATATTATTGGCATTTAGTTTTGCAAAAAGAGATTTTAAAGAAAGGTATGTAGGAACTAGTTTAGGGCAACTTTGGTATGTTTTATCTCCTGTTATCACTATATTTATATATACTGTTATTTTTTCAGATTTTATGAAAATGAAGCTTGATATTGTACAAAGTGCTTATGCATATAGTATCTATTTAGTTCCTGGATTATTAGCTTGGACATCATTTAGTACCATACTATCACGATTGAGTAGTTCTATTTTTGAAAAAGCAAATATGATAAAAAAAATAAATGTACCTATGTATACTTTTCATTTGAGTATTATCATCACAGAGTTTTGTTTGTTTGTACTTTCTATGACCTTAGGAGTGGCTTTTTTACTTTTAGTAAGTCACCCAGTTACTCTGAATATTTTATGGATAATCCCTATTATGATTATCCAAACAATATTTGTATTTTCTTTAGGTGTCATACTTTCTCTTTTTACCCCTTTTTTTAAAGATATTAAAGAAGCGGTTCCCATCGTTATACAGCTTTGGTTTTGGGCTACACCTATTATTTACATGAAAGAGATGATTGCTGATAAATATCCACTTATACTTGTATACAATCCTTTTTATCATTTTGTACATTTGTATCAAGAGATTTTTTTATTTTCTAAAACTCCATCTTTTTCAGATCTAATGATTATTTTATGCTTAGCTTTAGGTACACTATTATTAGCAGCATATTTATATAAAAAGATGATGGACACAGTAAAGGATATCATTTAACTATATGTATGATATAATATGTATAATTAAATACTCATTTTAGGAATAAGATATGACAATAAGAAAAAACTTTTTACTAGATGATGAAATAGCCAAGCATCTAGAAGAATTAGCAAAAAAACAAAACTTAACACAAACACAAGTTATAAAAAATATGATAGAAGATAAATATGAAGAGATTTCTATAGCAGAAAAGCTTGAGATACTACATAGTTTAGCAGGAAGTTCAACAGGTATGTATGTTGGTAAAAGTGTCCAATCAATCAAAGCAAATATGGATGTATAAAAATATATTTATAGATGCAAATATAATCTTAGATATATTTGATAAAAACAGATTATCTCATCAATCTAGTATTGATTTTTATAGTTTTGTTACAACAAATAGGTACAAACTATTCACAAGTTGTGATATTATAACAACCCTTTATTATGTAGAATCAAGAAATAATAAGCAAGATGCCTTATTAAAAATAAGAGGAATCAACAAAATTCTAAAAGTAATAGAGTTTTCAAATAAAGAGGTTGAAGAAACTTGTAATCTTATGTTAGAAGATAAAGATTATAAAGATTTAGAAGATACAATTCAATATATCTTAGCCAAAAAATTAAAATGCGATATAATTATATCAAATGACAAAAGTTTTGTAAGCAAAAATATTAAAATACAAAGCAGTGAAGAGTTTTGTAAAGAAAATGAAATAACATAAAATGTCAAATTTAAACAAAGTATTAGAAGTAAAAAATATCACAAAAGTCTATAAAAAATATGATACAAATTTTGATAGATTAAAAGAGATATTTCTTAAAAAAAGTTATCATAAAGAGTTTATCTCAAACAATAATATTTCGTTTGATTTATACGAGTCCGAAACATTAGGTATCATAGGTGTAAATGGTGCAGGAAAATCAACGATATTAAAAATAATAGCAGGGGTAATAGCTCCTACTTTAGGAGAAGTAATACGGCATGGACGCGTTACAGCACTCTTAGAGTTAGGTACAGGCTTTAATCTAGAAATGACAGGATATGAAAATATCTTTTTAAATGGACGTCTCATAGGGATGACGCAAGAAGAGTGTGAAGAAAATATTCAAAATATTATCGACTTTAGCGAATTGGGTCATCATATAAATGAACCTATTAAAACATACTCTTCAGGTATGAGTATGCGACTAGCTTTCTCTATTGCTCTGTTTTCTAATCCAAAAATTTTAATAGTAGATGAAGCTCTTTCTGTAGGAGATGCACATTTTGCAGCAAAATGTACAAAAGCGTTAAAAGAAAGAAAAGAAAAAAATATGAGCATTATTTATGTATCTCATGATTTAAATTCTTTAAAAATTCTTTGCGATAGAGTGCTTTTACTTAATCATGGAGAAATAGTAAAAGAGGGGATATCTGAAGATGTTATAAACCAGTACAATTTTCTTATTGCTAAACTAAATGAAGAAGATAAAATTCTTCAAACCGATGATACCAATACAAGCTCTTTTGGTACCTTTGATGTAGAGGTTACAAAAATAGAGATTAAAGGGACACAGTCTCAGTCAAATATTATAAGTGCAGGAGAAAATGCGAATATAATAGTACATATAAAATCAAATATAGATATCGAAAACGTAAATATTGGAATACTCATAAAAGATAGATATGGTCAAGATATCTTTGGAACTACGAGTAAAAATGAGGGTTCTGAATATCGCTTGACAAAAACAAAAGAGTATAAAATTGTTTTTAACTTAGATTTAAATATTGGGATTGGTAAATACACAATTAGTACTGCCTTAGCTGTTGGAGAAAATCATTTAGATTACTGTTTACATTGGTTAGATTATGGGACGGATTTTGAGATTGCAGGAATAAAAGGTAACCTTTTTACAGGTATAAATAAACTCTATCCTAAAATTACAGAAATGGAAGAATTAAATGATAAATAAAGATTTTGAACTCATTACCAATAAGGGTGAAAATATACACTTTGAAGCAAGTTTTAAAGTATTTACAGGTCATAATAATATCTTTTTAGGTTCAAATATTTATTTAGTAGATACTTTGATAAATGCTGGAGATGAGGCTGGATGTGTGACTATAGAAGATTATGTATTTTTTGGACATGGTGTAAAGTTATTAGCAAGAGGACACGATTATACTTTGATTGATGAAGCACGACAACAAAAAATTACAGAACATCCTATACATATAAAACAAGGTGCATGGATATCAAGTGGTGCAATTATTTTAGGTGGTGTAACAGTTGGTAAAAATGCAGTTGTAGGAGCAGGGAGTATTGTAACAAAAGATATTCCAGACAATGCGATTTTTGCAGGAAATCCAGCAAAACTGGTGAGATATATTAATCGCGATTTAAATATACTAGAAAAAATCAAACGATATTTAAAATTATAAGGGAGAAAATTTATGGCATTTACAGAAAATCAAAATATAGTTGCAGAGTATTATATTGCTGCTTTAGGAAGAGTACCTGAAAAAAGTGGTTTAGATCATTGGGTTGGTAGATTAGAAGGTACTATAGAAAATGAGCCAAAACTTACAGTAGAACAGATTCGTGATCAGTTTTTTAACAGAGATATAAGTGAAGTAGCATTACGATTTCCTGAAAATCAAAACGTCGAAGAGTTCGTAATCTCTATATATAAAAACGTATTTGGGAGAGAATCAGATGCAGGTGGATTAGAGTATTGGAAAAGTAGACTAGTAGAAGACTCTACCTCTTCTCAACCCCTGCTCACTCAAAATGAATTATTATCAGAGATGTTACGTATTGCAAAAGCTACTGGAAATGAGACAGATGGGCAGTATTTAGAAGAAAAGTTACAAAATGCACAAACACAATATAATGTAGGTATAGATACTACAAATCCAACGATTACATCAATTGAAGTATCAGATGGGAATTATACTCCAAATTCAATAGTTGATATCACTGTTACCTTTGATGAAAATATAATAGTTAACAATACAGACTCAACATTAACTATAGAAATAGGAGAGTATACAAAACTTGCAACTTTTGCATATAGTACACCAAATACAATTACGTATAAATATATCGTAGAAGATGGTATTTCAAGTGAGGAACAAACTATTAAAATACCAGCCGATGCGTTAGTCTTAAATACTACAACTATTGAAGATCTCTCAAAAAATGAAGCAACAATTACCAACACAGAAGTTACAAACGAAAATGCTTTGGTCAATGATAACAAAGCTCCTTCAATAGTCATTGATTCAGCACATTATACTTCTAACATAGATAAAATTATTTTAAACGGTTCAGGTTTTTTGACAATAAAAGAGCAAAATGAAGATGAAATAGAAGATATTATGGCACGATTTGATTTTACAAAATTTATTTGGGATATCGATGGACTCAATGATGCAAATACTAGTTTGGCAAACAATACATTGTTTACCAATACTGATATTCGTTTACTGAAAATTATTGATGACAATGAGATCTCTATAGTTTTCACAAAAGAGTTTACAGCATTGGAAGAGGCAACAAATTTTGGACATGGAAATGCAGGAGATGCTGTTGATACTATTGATATTTTAAGTGGATTTGTTCTTGATAAAGTTGGAAATATCTCAACAGATAAAATACTCAATAATATTACAGTAGGAATAGATAATCATTTTTATGGAGATAACAATGATAATATTCTAACAGGAACATCAAATAATGATCTATTTACTGGTGGATTAGGGATAGATTCTCTTACGGGTGGAGCAGGGGCAGATACCTTTGTTTTTTCGAGTAGCTCAAATGAGATTGATAGTATAAAGGATTTATCATTAAATGGAGCGTTATCTGATAAAATTGATTTAGATATAGCGATTAAAAATGTTAATGATTCTGTTTCAGGAACTATAAATCAAAGTAGTTTCATCAAAGATATAAATACTTTGGTTGCTGTTGCAAAGAATGGTTTTGATACTCTTGTAGAAAATGATATCTCCGCAACAATTGTTCATGCTACTAATGGAGACTTGGCAAATAAAAGTTATATGGTTATCGATCGTAATGGGGATAGTGCTTTTACTTCAAGTGATTTTACCATTGAGATTACAGGTGCTACTATCACTAATTTTGATACAAGTATCTTTTTATAGGAGTCCAAAAAGAAAGTATGTACTTTTTTACATACTTTCTTTTTTATAAATATTTTCTATAATGTTTTTAAAAGAAGGGTAAAGTACTCTATTTCCATAAGCACTTAAGTGATCACCATCAAAGAAAAGAGGATTTTTTTCACTCATAGCTGAACAAATTTTTGTAGGACACAATACTTCAAATGGATCCCATACGATTAACCAAGGAAACTCTTTTGATAATATACCTAAAGAATCCATAACAGGCTGACGATACTCTAAAAGAAACTCTTTTTCTATACTCAGTCCAGCTTTACAAATTGGATTTGCGTTATTAAACCAATCAGAACAACGAAATGCAGGTGATTTAAAGACAGGTTTTGGTGCATCAATAATAATATTTAATGATTTTTTATGTAACCTTTTTAAAAGAATTTTTGTTTCTTCCAATGCTAGTTTTCGGTTTAAAATAGCAGTAGGAGTTAATTGTAGAGTAATAGGATCTGCTACTTGAAAGTTTTGCCATTGATCCCCTAAGCGGTTCATTCTTAAAGATGCTAATAGTACTGTATCCCCACTTTTAGCGAGTTTTTCTATTTGATCTAACATGAGATTCATTTGTTTTGTACAATGTTGACTATGAGCATTACTAGGTACTATTAAGTTAGAAATAGGGCAGCCACCAGTAGAAAGAGGATAGATTTTAATTCCAGATTCATCAGAGAGTAACCCTAGCATCGTACTGTAAGCACCAGCGTGAGAATCACCAATCACAAATAGATTTTTCCCTTGTAACTTTTCACTCTTTTTTACACTAGAAGCAGCAGGGTAGCGATGTGGATACCATATCTCTTTCTCTTTTGTAACACTTAGGCTAAGAGTAGGTTGTAACGAAAAAATGGTCTGTGTAGTTTTATAAGCTGCAAATACAATTGTTATACCAACTACGATAATCATCCAGTGTGATTTACTCAGTATAAACTTATTTTTTCGAATAGGAGTCTCAATAAACTCATAAGATACTATAGATAATAAGAGTGCCAAAAAAACTGCACTTATCATAAGAAAAATACTTTCTAGTCCTACAGTCCATCGAAATAAGGTAAAAACAGGCCAATGCCATAAATATAAAGAATATGAAATTTTTCCAGTATATACAAGCAGTTTATTTTCAAAGAGTTTTTGTATTTGTGGTTTATTTTGTGTTTTTCTTGCCACCCCAGCAATTAAAAAAAGTGTTCCAGATACACTTAAAAGAGCCCATGGAAAAGGGAAAGCACTTTTATCGGAAAATAAAAACCCTAAAAAAATCAAAATCATCCCTACACTCAGATAAAAATATGACTTAAAATCAGAAGTAGCGATAAATTTTTGATGTAAGTGTAGTTTAAAGAGCAATGCCCCAGCAGCCAATTCCCAAAATCTACTCGGTAAAAGATAAAAAGCTTTATCTGGGTGCAAGGGTGTTTCTATCCAAGCATATAATAAAGAAGCCACAAAAAGAAAAGCTAAAAGCCAGTTTGCTAAAAGGCCTATTTTAACCTGTTTTTTGTACTTAATCCAGATGAAAAATATCACTGGAAAAAAGATATAAAACTGTTCCTCTACTCCCAAACTCCACGTATGTAAAAAGGGATTAAATTCGACTCGAGGGGAAAAGTATCCATCGGTGAACCAAATAAGTGCAAAATTACTATAACCAAAAAAAGCAGCAAGAGCTGTTTGACTATTTGTTTGGCTTAACCACGAAACAGGTACAAAAAATGTGGTTAAGAGACTAAAAAGAATAAGCATAATAACCAAAGGAGGTAAAATACGCAAAATTCTTCTTGCATAAAACTCAAGAATAAGTTTTTTGAAGTTTGAGTTATAAGCTTTAAATAAAGAACTACTTACAACATATCCAGAAATTACAAAAAATACATCCACACCAGAAAATCCACCTGCTAAAAAAGAGGAATTGAGGTGAAATATCACAACAGCCAATACTGCAAAAGCACGTAATCCATCTATACCAGCGATATAAGAAAGGTTTTGTGAATTGATTTTATTCATTTTAGAAATCCATATAAAAGTAATGTTAAAAACTGAAGTGTATCATCAATATGATTAAAAGTCACACTACAGACATTGAGCTATTATTAATATGTTTTTTTATATAATAGATGATTATAACACTAATGAAGAAAGAAGAGTTTTATGACAATTGAAGAGTTAATCACAAAAATCAAACAAGAAGCAAAAACAAGATCCAAAGTCGATGATGAACACTTATCCGATATTGGGCAAGAGACTTTTACTCCACCAGCAACACAAAATATGGAAGAAACTCTTTTATTTAGATATGCAAAAAAAGTTGGAAAGTATCTTCAAAAAAAAGGTTTACGAGGAGTTGTAAACTTTGTACGTAGAAATATCAATTTACAGCAATATAGCGTACAGTATAAAATAGAAGATTTTACAAAATACCATGATGAAGAATTTATAGAAAAGGTATATGAACTCATACTAAATAGAGAAGCAGATGTAGAGGGGAAAAAGAACTATCTTTTACGACTAAGAAATGGGGAACTTTCAAAACAAGAGATTATTATGCTGTTACATTTTTCAGACGAAGGGAAAGCACAAGATATCACAATAAACTCTTCAAGAGGATACTATCTTTTATTTTCATCATATAAAGTTCCATTTTTAGGCTACTTGATGAAATCTTTTGTAGCAATGGCTACTTTACCTAAAATCTTAAGAGAAGTAAGAAAAAATGAAAATAGTATAGAGGTACAATATACACAACTCAATCAAAAAATTCAAGTACAAGAGTTAGATTTTAAATTACGATTTCAAGAGTTTGATGAATACCTACAAGAGCATCAAAAAGAGATAGAGAGACTCATTGATTCTAAAATGGATAAAGAAAAACTTGATACCTTTATGCTCTCCTTGAACCAAACGAAAAAACAAATTACAAAACTTGTAGAGAAAGCAAAAAAAAGAGTTCCAAAAAAAGTATTTACGCAAGATGAATTGGAATCTATCATTGAAGAAGAAAACCACCTCTATGATGGTCTTTATCTCTCTTTTGAAAATAGGTTTCGAGGTTCTAGAGAAGAGATTAAAAATAAAGTTAAAATATATCTTCCTTATTTAAGTGATTTAAAATTTACGAAAGAGGAAATATCTATCCTTGATGTAGGTTGCGGTAGAGGTGAATGGTTAGAGTTATTAAATGAAAACGGATACAAAAATACAAGTGGAATAGACCTCAATCGTATTATGGTCTCAGTAGCACAAGAGAAAAATTTAGATGTCAAAGAAGCAGATGTAATCAAACACCTAAAAACATTAAAAGATGAAAGCTTGAGTGTTATTACTGGGTTTCATATCATAGAGCATCTCCCTTTTGAAATACTGATGGATTTATTTACGCAAAGTTTAAGAGTACTGAAAAAAGGTGGTATGATTTTATTTGAGACTCCAAATCCCCGAAATATTTTAGTAGGTTCATCTGATTTTTATCTTGACCCTACACATATCAATCCTATCCATCCACTTACTTTAAAGTTTTTAGTAGAAGAAGTAGGATTTTTAAGAGTTGATTCTTTGATTTTAAGTGAAGAGAAACTCACAAATTTTGATGATTTAGATTTTGGTGATATCAATGATTATATAAATATAGGTAGAGACCTAAGTGTCATAGCATATAAATAATGAGAATTTTAATCCCCTCTATCCAAGTACCCTTTATAAGTGGTGGCTCTACTTTGATGACAGTAGGTTTAAAAGATGCTTTAGTACGTGCTGGGCATCAAGTGGAGATAGTTACTATCCCTTTTAAGTTTTCTCCTCATTCTTATGTGAGTGATTTAATAGATATTTGGAAAAATCAAGATTTTAATAATTTTAATGGCTATCAAATAGATATGGTTATAGTGTTACAGTTTCCAGCTTTTTATGTAAAACACAATCATAAAGTATTGTGGCTTATGCATCAGCATAGAGGTATGTATGAACTTTTTCCCAAAAATCCAACAAAAGATGATGAGATTTTAAGAGAAAAAGTAACGCTAAACGATACAAAAGAATTACAAAAATACACCAAAAGATTTTCAATGTGCGAAAATGTGACTAATCGTTTACAAAAGTACAACAATGTCTCTTCGATACCAGTGTATCATCCTCCTGCGTATGAAAAAAACTTTTACTGTGAAGAGAGTTATGACTATATATTTTATCCAAGTAGATTAGAGGAGCTTAAAAGACAAGATTTACTTATTGAGGCTATGAAATACACGAAAACAGATGTTTGTGTGATTATTGCAGGTGATGGTGGACAAAAACAAAACTACCAAAACCTTATAGTTTCAAATAAACTAGAAAAAAAAGTAAAACTAGTGGGTTTTATTTCACAAAGAGAAAAAGAGACATACTATGCAAGAAGTTTAGGGGTGTTTTTCGCACCTTATGATGAAGATTATGGATATATTACACTTGAAGCGATGCTCTCTTCAAAGCCTGTGATTACTTGTGTTGATTCAGGTGGTCCACTTGAGTTTGTAGAAAATGAAAAGACAGGTTTTGTAGTAGATTCAGACCCAAAAGAGATTGCTAAAAAAATTGATTGGCTTTATTTAAATAAAAATGAAGCGAAAAAATTAGGCGAAAATGGATTACGAAGTTATAAAAACAAAAATATCTCGTGGGATAATGTAGTGAAGAAATTATTAGGACAATAAAGAATGGATAAAAATAATAACATAACGTATGAAAACTGTGGCATCACGGATGTAGGTGCTTTTTACAAAGATAAGTTTGCTCATAATGTAAGTTATGATATCGAAAAAAATTATATGTACGAATACAACATATTGAGTTTAAAACAGATGTATATATATGACTACATAAAACCAAACTCAGTGGTGTTGGATTTTGGATGTGGTAGTGGTGTTTTTAAAATACTTAAAAAACTCGATGTCTATATAGTTGGTATCGATTTATCTAAAATAGCTGTAGAAAATGCAAAAACTTTAAACGCTTATGATGAAGCGTATTCTTTCGATATTTTTGATCAGTTTTATGATAAATTTAAAAATCATTTTGATTATATTATCTCTTCTGATGTTTTTGGTCATATTGAGTTTGCCAGTAAAAATGATGTAATCACAAGATTAAAATCTTTACTCAAAGAAAATGGTACTATGATTCATGGAATAGAAACAGGAGATATCAAATACAACGAACTTTCTTTTGAGGAGAGAAAAAAATTCTCTATAGTAGATGGTCACGTAGGGATGGAGTCAGAAGAAACTACTACAAAAAGATTTCAACAGTATTTTAAAAATGTAAACACTTACACCCCTTATGGTATAGTAAATGACTTAGATGAAATCATCAAACAAAGTGAAAGCTATAGTGTCTCTTATTTAGGAGATGATCTTATCTCTTATTTGAAAAATAAAAGAAAAGATAAAAATTTTGTGGATGCTTTTAACATAAGCCAATACTGTTCCCATAAAGCTTTTGAAGAAAATACACCTGTAAATAGTTTTTTTAATCTGTATGGCTTTAGTTTTTTAGTGTGTAGTGATGCCCAAATTCAAAAATATTCGTATCCAAAACCACAAACAAACATACAGTATAGTACTGACTTTTATCAAGAAGAAAAAGTTGATGATAAAGTATTTCGATGGTCAAAAACATATAGTTATATCAACCTATCAAAAATAAAAAGTCTAAAATTAGAACTCAACTCTTACATCCCTGCATATACACAAAAAGAGCAAAATGTACGTATTTTAGTAAACGGAAAAGTAGTACAAACACTTGTGTTTACAAAAAAAGCAAATAGCTTCGAATACATATTTGAAAATACACAAAAAGAGGAAAATATTAAAATAGAGTTTTATGCTGATTCGAGTTTTACTCCATTGCTTTTTGAAAACAATGACGATAACCGAATTTTGGCTTTTTATCTTTCTGTCGTATCAAAGGAAACATTATAATGAAAATAGCAATCATAGCACCAAGTCCTGTACCTTTTGGAGTAGGGGGAGCAGAAAAACTTTGGTGGGGTATGCAAGAGTATATCAACAAAAACACTACAAACCAATGTGAACTGATCAAAATTCCTACAAAAGAAAACTCTTTTTGGGATTTGATTGACTCATACTATAAGTTTTATAAACTTGACCTCTCTCATTTTGATATGGTTATCTCCACAAAATATCCTGCATGGATGATACAGCATGAAAATCATCATATCTATTTACAGCATTGTTTACGTGGTTTATACGACACTTATCATTTCACAGGAAAACCACTCAAAGTAGCATCAAAACATCAAAAAGTAAAAGAAATAGTGACTCTCTTAGAAGATGAAAGTACCACTTTAGATACTGTTTTTCAAGTGCTTTTTAAACTTCGTGAAGATACCACTGTTCCAAAAGAGACCTATGATTTTCCTGGGGCTTTTATCCGTAAAATCATCCATTTTTTAGACAACAAAACGATGTCAAAAGTAGAGAACTTTTCAGCTATTTCCCAAACTGTTATCAACAGAAAAGAGTACTTTCCAAAAGATACTATAGTAGCCAAAAACTTTCATCCTTCAAATTTAGAAAATCTCCATAACGAATCGTATGAGTATTTTTTCACAGCAAGTAGACTCGATACTGCAAAAAGAATAGAGATGATAATACGTGCGTATAAAAAGTCAACTACTAAAATTCCATTAAAAGTAGCTGGTGCAGGACCTTTAAGTGCAGAGATTCAAAACCTTGTAAAAGATGATAGTCGTATAGAGATGTTAGGTTTCATAAGTGATGAAGACTTAGTGATGCACTACTCAAAAGCGTATGCTGTTTTATTTGTTCCGTATGATGAAGATTATGGGCTTATCACCATAGAAGCTGCCATGTGTGAAAAAGCAGTTTTAACTTTTGATGATGCTGGTGGGGTAGTAGAGTTTATAGAAAATGGAAAAACAGGTTTAGTATGTAAACCAAACATCAATGATTTGGCTAAAAACATAGACTATATTTCACTCCATCCAGAACTCTGTAAAAGCATGGGAAAAAATGTGAACAAACTAGTGCAAAATATCACATGGAAAAATACAATAGAAAAACTTTTAAACAGATCTTCAAGTACCCCTACAACTCCAAAAGAGAAACGATTGAAAGTAACAGTTGCGACAACATATCCTATCTATCCTCCACGTGGTGGTGGTCAAAATAGGATTTTTTATCTCTACAAAGAGTTAGCAAAAACAATGGATGTAGAGATAATATGTCTCGTAAATTCTACACAAAAGTATCAAAAAACACAAATAGCAAAAAACTTATATGAGATAAGAGTACCAAAGTCTTATACCCATCAAGAAAAAGAAGAGGAGATGCGAATAAAAGCAGGTATCCCTATAACTGATATAGCGATGCTTTACTTAAGTGATGAAACTCCTGCGTATAAAAAAGAGATTCAAAAATCATACCTAAATGCAGATTTTTTAGTAGCTACTCAAGTATATACCTATGAGATATGTAAAAGTATCACAAGAAAAGGTGTCATTCATGACTCTCAAAATGTAGAATACAATCTCAAAAAACAGATGTTAGAAGATACGAAATATAACAAATCTTTATTAGAAAAACTATTTGTAGCAGAAAAAAGAGCTGCAAATGAAAGCCTTTTTACTACTGTTTGTGCCTATGATGATGCCCTTACTATGCAAAAGATATATTCTTTTGATCCTAAAAATGCAGTCGTAGTAGCAAATGGGGTAGATTTAAACAGTGTAAACTACATCTCAAAAAAAGATAGAGAGAACATCAAAAGAGACTTAGGTATCAAAGATGAAAAAATTGTACTTTTTATAGGGAGTTGGCATCAGCCAAATATAGATGCTGTTTATGAGATATTTCAACTTGCCAAGAGTTTACCAAAGTATCGATTTATCATTATGGGGAGTGTTGGAAACTATTTTGAAAGTGAAAACAAAATGGAGCAAAAACCCAAAAATGTTGGTTTTGCAGGGATCACAAGCGACACAGAAAAAGAGTACTTTTTAAGTATCTCAGACATAGCAATCAACCCAATGCTAAGTGGCTCAGGGACAAATTTAAAAATGCTCGACTACATGGCAAATGGTATACCAGTAGTGAGTACAAAAATAGGTGCACGTGGGTTGGATATCCCAAAAGATTTTGTAGCGATTTCAGATATCGAAAAATTTGCTCACTCTATAAAAAATATTGAACAGTACACAAATAGAGAAAAAAGCAGAAACTATGTAGAAACAAAATTTTCATGGCACAATATAAATAAATCTTTAGAAGAAAAACTTTTGAGTCTCAAAAAAGATTTATAAAATAGTATAGTATGACAGAAATTTACGTAGATATTACTCAGTATATAAACAATCGTTTAAATACAGGGATACAAAGAGTAGTAAAAGAGTATCTTTATCGTGAAACAAAACAAAATCCTTTGTTGGTTGTTTTATTTTATGATACAACAAAAAAAGATTTTGTAAAGATATCAAAAGAGGAACTACTAGCTTTTTTGGAAAATGTATCTTTTTATAAGTTTAAAAATATGGTTGCTATTGATATTTTTCAGAAGAGTAAAAACAAAAAGATTTTTTTTGATATCGATTCTGTTTGGAACTCTGCACTAAAAAGAGAAGGTTTTTATAAAAAACTCAAACAAAATAGTTTTTATATATATAATTTTATATATGATTTGATCCCTATTTTATTTCCACATTTTATGTACAAAACCACCACGGATAATTTTAGACCCTATATAGAGGCTATTTTTCAGTATAGTGATTTTGTTTTTTTTGATTCCTATTCTGCAAGAGATGATTTTACAAATATTCAAAAAAAATCACCATTTTTCAAACCTATAAAAAAAGAAGTTATCTATCTAGGTTCCGATTTTTGTACGCAAAAAAAAGATACAAAGTTACTGCTACCACCACGATACACAACTCTTTTATCAAAAAAATATATCCTATTTGTAGGTACTCTCGAACCCAGAAAAAACCAAAATCTTCTTATCGATGTTTTTGATGAACTGTATAAAAAAAATCAAGACCTACATCTCGTTTTTATCGGTAAAATAGGATGGAATGTAGAAACGCTTCTCAAAAAAATAGATACCCATCCACAAAAAGATAAAAACATACACCATCTCATAGATGTGGATGATGAGAGCTTATACCTCTTTTATCAAAATGCATATATAGTAACCTATCTCTCCCACTATGAAGGGTATGGTCTCCCTATCATCGAATCGCTCCAGCACGGTAACATCACGTTGGTTTCAAAAAATAGCTCGATGCCAGAGGTGGGAAAAAAATTTGTAGACTATATAGAAAACAACTCAAAAAAACAGCTTCTTTTTCTCCTCTCAAACTACCTAAAAAATCCAAAACTTTATGATACAAAGAAACAATACATAAAGAAATATTTCAAAACATCTACATGGTGCAGTTTTCACCATAAAATCAATGATTATTTAATTTAAATTAAGTTTAACTATAATATAATATTGAAGTTTCGCCTAGGAACGCATGCTGACAATCTAGTCTAAATTATGCTAGCGTGTCTAAAAGGGGGTAAGGTTTTAACCTGACCTCCTTAAAATCAAATTACAGGCATCTAGCTTAGACTAGATATCCTAGGAATGAACTTAATATTAAGGAGAAAATATGGCATTTAACGCAAATCAAACAATCGTTGCAGAGTACTACATCGCAGCACTAGGAAGACTACCAGAGCAAGGTGGTTTTGACTACTGGACTGCACAACTAGACGCTGGTATGACACCTGCAGAACTTATGACAAAATTTTTAGATAGAAACATTGCAGAAGTTGCAGCTAGATACCCAGCTGAACAAACTAACGTAGAATTAATCGAGAGCATCTACACAGGTGTATTTGGAAGAGCTTCAGATGCTGAAGGTTCTGCATTTTGGTCTGCTAAATTAGACACTATGTCTGACACAGAAGTACTTGCTGAGATGTTAGCTATCGCTAAAGACCCTGCAAACTCTGTAGATGGTGCTCACCTTGCTGCAGAGCAAGCAAAAGCTGAAGCTGCACTTGATGAAACTGTAGTTATTGTAGATGGTGAAACTTACACATTAACTGCAAAAGCAGATTCATTTGTTGGTACAGATAAATCTGATTTATTCTCAGCTGAAGCTGGTACACTACAATCTGGTGATATTATCATTGACCAATCTTCAACAGATAATGACACATTAAAAGTAACATATAAAACTGCAGATATGGCTTCTGACGCAACTATTTCTGGTGTTGAAAATATCAATGTAAACATTGATGCGTTTGATGGTACAGCTACTACTTTTGATGCAGATAATGTAAGTGGTGCAACTATTACTTTAGGTTCTGATAAATTAGGATTTAATGGTAAAGCTGGTGTTACTAATACTGATGCTAATAATGTAACTGCTGGTTCAAATGTAACAGATTTAACAGTTGCTGGTTTAACTACTGGTACTGTAGATACAGGTTCTGCTAAAAATGTTGCTATTACAACTGCTGCAGCAACAGACACAATCAATACTACAGTAAATGGTGATGTTTTTATTGCAACAAATGCAGCTCTTAAAACTGTTATTACTACTACTGCTGATTCAGTAATTGAGTACAATTCTGCAGCAGGTACAACTTCTACTACAATTGAAGGTACATCTAACAATGAATTAACAATGGAAGTTGCTGATATTACAGATACACAAACAGTTACAAATAATTCAACTGGTACATTAACTTTAAATGTAAATGATGCAGGTGCTTTTAATGCAACTAAATTTGATGTAGATACAATCAATCTTCAAATGAGTACAGGTGCTGCTGCTACAGTTGCTACAGGTGCAAAAATCACAACTGAAGTTGCACAAACTTCATTAGAAATTGCTGCTGATGTTACAACTGCGGCAACAAACGCTGTAACTCTTACTACTGGTAAAGATTTACTAACAAGTACTACGTTTACAAATATTGAAACTGCAAATATCGTAGCAACTGCTGATATTACAATCGATGATTTAGCAACTGCAAAAGATGCTGCACTTTCAGGAACAGCTGATGTGACTGTTGCAACAACAAATGCTGCTAAACTTGATGCTTCTGCATTAGTTGGTGCTTTAACTCTTGAAGCTACAACTGCATCTTCTGAAATCCTTGGTGGTTCTGGAAATAATGTTGTTACTGTTGGTAATTTTGATTCAAGTTATACAGGTAAAAATGGTAATGATACTGTTGTATTAGGATCAGTTACTAACTCATCTGCTGTAGTTACTGGAAATGGTACAAATTCAATCGATGCAACAGCATTAACAAATGGTACATTAGCTGTAACAGGTGGAACAGGTGCAGATACAGTTAAACTTGGCGCTACAATAGGTACTGCTACTTTAGCTATGAATGGTGGGGCTGGTGCAGATGTTATTCTTGCTACAACTGCTGCAGATTTTACTAATCTTACTACTTGGGCTGTAGAAGGTTTCGAAACTTTAGCTGTTAAAGATGCTGTTGGTGGAACTCCTGCAAGTCAAGCTTTAACTATCAATGGTTCTCAATTATCATCGTTTAGTGCAGTTTCAATTCAAGATGCAGATTCAGGTGTTACTGATGATGATTTAGCAGTTGCAGTTACAGCGGATAAAGATACAACAGATTTATCTGGAATCACAGTAGACGCAGCTACAACAGTATTAACTGTTACAGGTAAAGCTACTGCTGAAACAATCAAAGGTACTAATGGTAATGATGTTATTATTACTTCTGGTGGAGCTGATAAGATTGATTTATCTAAAGGTGGAACAGATACTATTACTATAGCTTCTGGTGAATCTGCTAAAGCTGCAATGGTAGAAATTACAGGATTTGATATCTCTTCTGATATCGCATTATCTGATACTTTAGACTTAGATCTTACAGCTTTAGCTTCTGCAACTGCTGTTGATGTTAAAGGTGCGATTACAGATGGTACAGGTTCAGAAGTTGTTACTGTTTCTATTGCTAATGGTATTGCTACATTAGATGGTGCTGATAAAGCTGCTATTGATACTCTTGATGAGTGGATTGCTGTATTATCAACTGATAGTGTAATGGTTAATGATAACACTACTGCTGAAACTCTTGTATCTGCGGCATTTGAATTTGGTGGAGATACTTATGTTGTATCTGCTTTAGATGGTACTGATGCTTGGTCTACAACTGCTCCAGTTATGGATGTTGTTAAATTAGTAGGTGTTACTGGTGCTGATGCATTAGCAACTTCTGTTGGTGTTAACGATATCGTTCTTGGATAATCATAACTTTTAAGTTATAAACTAAATTTAAGTTTTTCTTTTATAAGAAAAGCTTAGAGATAAAACCCCACTTCTTTTGAAGTGGGGTTTTTTTATACTTTAAACTCTCTATCTCTTAAGTAAGATTATTAATATAGGGGTCAGACCCCATTTAGGGAATAAAACTTAATTATATATTAAGTACTTAGTATGTATAATTCTATATGCCAAGAAAAGAAAGAATAACTCATCCCGGATTTCAATATAGGGGTCAGACCCCATTTAGGGAATAAAACTTAATTATATATTAAGTACTTAGTATGTATAATTCTATATGCCAAGAAAAGAAAGAATAACTCATCCCGGATTTTATCATGTTATAAGTCGAGGAGTAGAGCGTCGCAATGTATTTTTAGATGGAGATGATTTTGATAAGTTTTTATCTCTTATGTACACTGAGTTTAAAAAATACAACATCATAACTCATGCCTATTGTCTTATGACAAATCACTACCACTTATTAATAGAAACAAAAGAACCAAACATATCAGATGCTATGAAAAGAGTTAATTCTCTTTATTCTATATATTTCAATAAAAAATATCATCGTTCAGGTCATCTTTGGCAAGGTAGGTTTGCATCATACTATTTATATGATGATGTACACTTTTGGTATGTGGCAAAATATATTGAAAGAAATCCTATAAAAGCAAATATGGTTAATCAAATAGACCATTATAAATATCAGTCATTTTTTCAATGGAAATACAAACTAGAACATTATCTACTGATTCAAGACTCAAAAATATTTGATATGACTTTAGCTGAGTATGAAGAGTTCATAAACTCAGAAATACAAGGGGAAATTTTAGAAAAAATATATATGAGTCCAAAATACATTAAAAAAGATGGAGAATATAGGGGTCAGACCCCATTTAGGGAATAAAACTTAAAATTTTCTTTTCTGCTGGAAATTCATATTTTCTTACATAATTCCCTACATTTTATCTTTATATTCTCTTTAGTTATATTTCTATTTCCATAATTGGTGATTTACTATATAAATTTTTTAGAGCTTCTATATCCATCAGATACAATGATAGTAAAAATATAAAAATGTTCCAAATCTACGCGTATTAAAAAGAATTTCAAATTTTAATATTCTCTTAAAATTATCTATTGAATAGAATATAAATAAAGCCAAACTTACACTCAAAAGAATCCCTAATAAACATAAGCAACAAAATAGTTTTAAATGATTTTATATAGATAAAGGAGCGTAGTGGTAAAAAGAGAGGTGATTAATCCCCTCTTCATCTACTAATACAATTTAGTTACTGGAACTATTAGTAAAAGTAGTATTACCACTACTTTGATAAGCAAAATTTACTCCCTATGTTGACACTCCCAAAACCCGCTCCAACCATAAATAAAAAAAGGTAGACATTTCTGCCTACCTTCTTTTCTGTGTCAATATAATAGGGTAATCACTCCCTAAAGTTTCAACTTTGCATATCAATACAATAATTATATCTAATCAAATATTAAACAACTATAAATTCCTTAAAGTGATAATACATAATATAGGGGTCGTGAGCCCATTTAGGGAATAAAACTTAAACTTTTCTGCTGGAAACTATACTTTTTATCCTTTATATATTTCTTATTTTATTCTAGTATAATTGAATATAACAAAATAGATGAATTATAGGCACTCATGAAAAACACTTCACCTAAAAATATAATGATACAAACCATCACTCCTATTTATGATGAGATAGAAGACAGAATACGTCTTACGATAAACTATCAAGAGACCCAAAATAGAATAGATTTGATGATAAACATAGGGGTCAGACCCCATTTAGGGAAGTTTTCTTAAACTATCCTGATATATAAAATGGTCATTCTTTACATTTTTAAGTTCTGATTTGTTATACTTCTAATTCAATAGTTGGGCGATTTGATTTACCACATAAATCTTTTATAGATTTGGTAGTATCGCAATTTAGTTGCAGATGTTGATTGTATTTGTGAAGGAGAAGGTGGGACAGGGTCAGCCTTTTTAGAAAAATATAGGGGTCAGACCCCATTTAGGGAATAAAACTTAAACTTTTCTTTTATATTGGAAATTACACTTTTCATTCTTTATATATTTCTTATTTTATTCTAGTATAATGTTTTATGGCAGATTTAGATAGAGCAAAAGATTTTATAAATAATATTAGATTGTATATGACAATGTGCCTTGCATTAATTATTTCAATTGGTTCTGGTATATCAAAGATGTATGTTGCTGAAAATTTTAGCTATATTTTCTTTATTGGTAATATTTTATTATTGTTATTATTAATGATATTTATTTTTTTAGCAAAAAAGCTACATCAAAAAACTGATGATTTAAAGGATATAAAATGACATTAGCTACAATTACAATTACAATTACATCAATTTTTTTTATTTTTACTTTTGCGTATGGAGCTTACACACTAACAAAAGCTTAATATAAATATAGGGTCGTGAGCCCATATTGAAAATATTCTTAATTTTTTCTTTTCTATTGGAAACTATCGTTTTCATTCATCACATTTTATTTAAGTTCTTGTTTGTTATAGTTTCTGTTCAATAGTTGGCGATTTGATTGCTGGTTGTATTTGTGAAGGTTGAAAACTGTTTGAACAGTTGACGCTATTCATTCAGTTTTCTAGAAGGTGGGACATGGGTCAGCTTTTTTGAAAGGTATAACAAATGCAAGTCTTAATCAAAATTGTTATAATTATTCTGCTATTAGCAGAAAAGTTATTCTAAAAGTAAACTAGGGGAGTATCAGCTCCCTTATTTGTCCCAACTATTGATATAATTATACTATATTTTTCTTTTAATTTCAACCCTAATTTTCAATATATTCAATATAGGGGTCAGACCCTATTATGGGCATAAAACTTAAACTTATATTGATATAAAACAAGCTATAATTTTCTCAATAGGAGAAATTTTGTGCCAAGAAAAGAACGAATAACACAAGCTGGATTCTATCATGTAATTAATCGTGGTGTTGAGAGAAGAAATATATTTTTAGATGGAGATGATTACGATAAATTTTTATATATACTAAGAGATGTATGTAAACAATACAATATTATATTACATACTTATTGTCTTATGACAAATCATTATCATCTTTTACTAGAAACTCACGAACCAAATATATCTGATGCTATGAAAAGAGTTAACTCTTTATATTCTATCTGTTTTAATAAAACATATAAACGCTCTGGTCATCTATGGCAAGGTAGATTCGCATCATATTATCTATATGATGATGTTCAGTTCTGGTATGTAGCAAAATATATTGAAAGAAATCCAATAAAAGCAAAGATGGTAAAACAAATAGACCATTACAAATATCAATCATTTTTTCAATGGAAATATAAATTAGATCACTTTCCAATTATAAAAGATTCAAAAATATTTGACATGACATTAGAAGAGTATGAAGAGTTTATATCTTCTGAGATACAAGAAGATTTACTTGATAAAATATATATGAGTCCAAAATATATCAAAAAAGATGGAGAGATGAAGATACTTTATAAAAGACTTGAAACTTTTTTTGAAAAAGATAAAGATATAAATAGAAATGAAAATATTAAAAAAGCTTTTGAATATGGATATACAAAAACAGAAATAGCAAAATTTATAAACCTAAGTACCAAAACAATCAATATAATTTTAAAATAATCACAGCCGATCAATAATATAGGGGTCAGACCCCATTATGATACTTTTATGTATAAATTCTTTACATCTTTATCTTTATTCTTCTCTTGTTTCTATTTTAGTTTGATTTAGTTATAATTTAGATGCAGTTGTGATTAGTAACTACTTTAGTAGTTGCTCGAACAACTACTAGGTAGCTTTACATTCAAATAATGAACTGTAAAGGTGGTGATATTAATGAAGTTATTAATAACTTTCATTAAGTTGATAATAGTTTTACTCGAACTATTAAAGACTATATTTTCATAATAGTCAAGGGATTTCCCTTGGCTAACTACCGATATTATATCATTTTTTACTTTTAATTACAAATAAAAATTTAAATATATGGGTCGTGAGCCCATTCTATGTTTTTCTTAAATTTTTCTTTTATATTGGAAATTATGCTTTTTATGCTTTATATACCTCTTATTTTATTCTAGTATAATTTAGTATGGCAAAATTAGATGAAACTAAAGAATATATTGGATTTTTAAAAGCAATATTTATCACAATGATTGTTGTGAATACTTCTTTAATAGCTTGAGTATTTAAAAGTTTTGATACAGAGGTTGCTTTTAAACTATATATTGTAAATGGTTTAATATTTTTAATAAGTTTTTCAATTGCTTATTTATTTATTTATTGAAATTTTAAAAGAGATTAAAAAGTTAAAGGATTTATAAATGTTATCGTTAATATTGTTTATGTTATATAAAATTAAACAATTTCAGCTTTAAATATAGGAGTCGTGAGCCCATATTGAAACTATTCTTAATTTTTTCTTTTCTGTTGGAAACTACACTTTTCACAGCTTTATATACCTCTTATTTTATTCTAGTATAATTTAATATGGCAAAAATAGATGAAGTGAAAGAATATATTGGATTTTTAAAGGTAGTGTTTGTAACATTGATTGCAATAGACACGTCATTGATTGCATGGATCTTTAAAAATCATATAATTCCTGATAAAATATCTGTTTATATTGTATTTGGGATTATATTTATTATGACAATTATTGTTTGTTTTTTATTTATATACATTTTAAAAAATATAAAAAAATTAAAGGATTTATAATGAATTTAGGATTGTTAGCAGTTTTTATTGGATTAGGTGCATTGTTATTTATGACTTATAAAATATATAAATTTCAATATTAGGGTCATAATATAGGGGTCGTGAGCCTATATTGAAACTATTCTTTACTTTTGGAAACTTTACTTCTTATTTTTTAGATATTTTTAGATCTTATTTTAAATATATTTAGGAGTAGGGAGCATTTCAAGATCGCTCCCCAAAGTCTGTTAATATAGTTTGGTGACTATTCAAACTAATCAAGCATTAAAAAAACAAATACCTAGCTTTTTTAGAACTCAAATAGAAGTTTTTAAAAGTGAGCAGTGGTCTCATCTGTAAAAGTTCCAACAGTAGTGATAAGTGTCACTTCTACGTTCATATCTCCCGATACCTCTGGAATATTTGCATAACTGTTTGCTGGTAAAAAGTCATTGAAATAATATGATTCATTTTCAGGAATAACTACATCTTGAAAATCAATACCTTGATTAAATACTTTTTCTCCATTTACAATAGCAGTAAAACCTTTTTCGATACTACCATCAATATCAAAGTTAAGTTTTTGACCATGAGCGACAAGTGCCCCATCCATATCAAAACCAATGTCAGTAAGAACTATATCTTTTGTTCCTGTATTTGTTAATGTACCATTTTTTATAGCATAGCTTGTTTTTTGTGGTTCTGTATCAGGATAGTATGACTCAACAGTTTTGAGTTTGTTTTCTAAATAAACAACATCGACATGATTTTCAGGTGCTTTTGCTGTATCAAGCATGATTGAGATGAGTTCATTTTCTCCTAATGGCTCAAAACCTTCTACAGAACCGTTTAGTCTATCTACCCAGTACTCTAAACCACCAGTATCACCTTTTCTCCCAAAAACATTTTCATAAATATTTGATACTGTTTCTATAGGCTCTTGCCCAACAGGAAATCGTACTGCAACTTCAGGAATCGATCTATCCAAAAACTTATCTCGTATCTCAATTTGTGTCATAGAATTTGAATCTAATTGACCTGCCCAATAGTTGAGTCCATCTAAGTCTGGATCTCTTCCTAATGAAGCGATGTAGTATTCTGCTATTATTCTTTGATTTGATGT
>Ga0193953_1000047_pt1 | contig 62683 bp, 63 predicted proteins | sample BB_4_MG_FD_140325 | JGI IMG/M metagenome (GOLD analysis project Ga0193953, IMG submission 140325) | Microbial mat bacterial communities from the Broadkill River, Lewes, Delaware, United States - BB_4_MG | ecosystem: Environmental > Aquatic > Freshwater > River > Microbial mats | place: USA...
AACCTGGCAGTCAAGCTCCTCATCGCCGATAATACTGCAGGGTCCCCTTGTGGAAACGTAGGTCGCCGCCAACTTCTAAGATGTTTTTTTTTGCACTTTTTTTGCCATTATTACTTCTTCTTTTACACTTTTTTTGCCATTATTACTTCTTCTTTTACACTTTTTTATTTATTTAGTATGCTGATAGTAATAGATTAAAAATATTTTTTGAATGCTTCTATATCTTTATTTGTTAAAAAAAGATTTTCAATTTGATTTTGTTGTACAATAGGGTGCATTAAGGCATTTTTAACTTTAATATGTGGAATACCAACTAGATGAGCAATTTCATGTGCAAGTATAGCTTTTAATTCTTTTTTTGATTTAAAGCTGTAAATTTCTATTTTTGTCATTGTGTTTTTTATAGTTTTTGTGTATGTTTTTGTATTATTTTTGAATATTTTTATATGATTAATCTCTTTGAGACCAAAAGTTGTACCTTTTATCTTTTCTTTATTATGACTCATTTTCATAATTTGATTAGATAATTTATTGTAACTATTAACTAAAGAATTGAAAGTATAGATTTTTTTATTATAATCATTTGACATTCTTCGTAAAATTCGTCTTTCTTTTCGTAAATTAACAATATCTCTTTTTATTCTCATTTGCTTATTTTTTACAAATAAAAGCATTTTTTTATACTCATGACTTGAATAGTCTCTGCGTTTATTGGAATTTTGAATATAATCATTGAGGGATATTGTCATGTTATTTATATGTGCCGCAAATTTCTTTAGTCCTTTTTGAAAATTTTCTATTTGTATTTTTTCAGATGGAAAAGAATTTTTTAATTTATTAATTTTTTCTTTTTTCTTTTTAAGACTTTTTAGTTTTTTTTGGATATTTTTTTCTAATTTAGAAGGAGGAATATATACTATATGAATAGGGATACCTTCATAAGAATAATTAAAAACATCAAAACCAAGTTGTGTTTCAAATTGCTGTTCAATTTCATTGATTATTATATGTAATTCTTTTTTAGTGATACTATTTGCATAATAAGAATCAATAGAACCTACTTGAACTTCTTGTATAGCAGCATTTGCGATATTTAATAAAAATAAAAAAGTACATAATAGTTTATAATTCATTCTATATTGTAATCTAATATTATTTTTATTCTGCTTATTTAATTCTACTTTGTTATAATTGATTAAATTTTTAGACTAAAGAGAAGAAGATGAGCTTATTTTTTATACTATTACTTAAAATTTTTCCTTTATATGTAAATATACTATTAGGGTATGTAGCTACTAAATATTTAAATATTACAAGAGAAGCGATTGCAAATCTATTGATTTATATTCTAGGTCCTATAGTGGTTTTTTCTGCAACTATTAGTGTGAAAATTGATTTTACTATTATTTTTCTTCCGATATTGTTTTATTTATTATCTTCTCTTGTAGCATTTTTATTGTTGTATTTTTATCAAAATACATGGAGTGATTCTAGTGGAAATATTTTAGCCTTTAGTGGTGCTACTGGGAATACTGGTTATTTTGGTATACCACTTGCAGTGATATTTTTTCCACCTTATTTAGCAGATATTTATATTTTTATTGTACTTTCATCGCTTTTATTTGAAAGTACGACTGGTTTTTATGTCACAGCAAAAGGGAATTTTACTGTAAAAGAGTCTTTAGTCAAGATTATGAAACTTCCCCTTATTTATGCTTTTGTTTTTGGTATTATTTTTAATCTTATGGGTATTAGCATACCAGAAGAGTTGATAACATACACAGGACAGTTTAAAGGAGCGTATGGAATACTTGGAATGATGTTAATGGGTATGGGTTTAATTGGGTTACAATTACAAAAAGGAAATGATTTTGATATCAAATTTATATCAATTTTATTTGTACTAAAATTTATTTTTTGGCCACTTATAGTTTTAGGAATAATTTATCTTGATAGAACTATATTTATGCTACTAAATGATGATTTATACAAAGTGATGTTTTTATTTTCTATTGTTCCCTTAGCTGGAAATACAGTTACGTTAGCAGTACTTTTAAATGCAAAACCAGAAAAGGCTAGTTTTACTGTGCTATTAAGTACTATTCTTTCTCTTATTTATATTCCAATGGTATTATCATTATTTGGAAATTTTAGTTAGTTGAACGATAGACTATTACTCCTAATTTATTTTTAGTATATTCTAATAAGTTTGAATCAATTACATGCTTTTTTAAAGAACTAGCATGTCTTAGAAATACGCTATTGTTCTTTTTAATAATAATACCAGTATGTGTTACATCAAGAGCTTTTTTATCTGTATAGATGCCTACGTAGTCACCATTTTTTAAAAGTGACATATTTATTGTATTTGTTTGAATATAATAAATTTCTCTTTTTACAGTAGGTATCTCTTTTAGGTACTTTTCATTTTGGTTAAGATATTTTGTTACTTTCCTACAATCTCCTAAAGTACACGTAATATCAATTGCATTATTTGAATCAATCCAATCACTAAAGAAATGATTTCTAGTGTTGTAGGAGATATTTCCTTTTTTATATCTTGTATTTATTAATGCTTGTTTAAAAGTTTTTTTATTTTCAGATTTTTTTAAGGCTTCTAGAGTATCTATAAATGTAAAACAGTCTAGTGAATCAAAATCTATCACAAGATTTTCTTTTGAAGTATCTATTTGATGATTTGAAAGTATATTTGAAACGTATTTTATCTTAAGAAATTTTTCACTCAGTTTAGATATCTCTTTTTGTGTAAAAATGGAATTATCATTTTCAAATTTTCCAAAGTTTATATACTCAGAACAAAAAAGAGTATTGGCACTAAGTATAAAAAATATTATGTGTTTTATCATAATATAAGTATAGCAGTTTTATATATAAAAAAGGAAAATAATGTAATCCCTTTTTTATAGTATGTAATAGAATATTAGTTTTTATCTATACAGTTTAAATCGTTAAACGCTACTTCTAATCTAGCTATTAAACTATTTTGTCCAGCTCTTAACCAAACTCTAGGGTCGTAGTATTTTTTATTTGGTTTATCATCACCCTCTGGGTTTCCAATTTGACCTTGTAAATAATCATATTTATCAGCAACAAATCCTCTAACACCATCCCAGAATGCCCATTGAGTATCTGTATCAATGTTCATTTTAATAACACCATATGTAATAGCTTCTCTAATCTCTTCTAAAGTAGATCCACTTCCACCATGAAATACAAAGTTCACTGGTTTAGCAGGTAAATTGTATTTTTCTGAAATAAACTTTTGAGAGTTATCAAGAATTTTTGGAGTAAGTACAACATTACCTGGTTTATAAACACCATGAACATTTCCAAAAGATGCTGCAATTGTAAAGTTAGGACTAATTGCATTTAATCTTTCATAAGCATAATTTACTTCATCTGGTTGCGTATATAAAAGTGCATTATCGATATCAGAGTTATCTACTCCATCTTCTTCTCCACCTGTAATTCCAAGCTCTATTTCTATCATCATATCAAGTTCATTCATCTTCTTGAAATACTCAACACATGTATTAAGATTTTCTTCGATTGGCTCCTCACTTAAATCAAGCATATGAGAAGTAAATAAAGGTCTCCCTGTATTTTTAAAGTTTTCTACACTTGCTTCTATTAAACTATCAATCCAAGGTAATAGTTTTCTAGCAGCATGATCTGTATGAAGAACAACAGGTATACCATACGCTTCTGCCATCATGTGAATATGTTTTGCTCCACTAATAGCACCCAGTGCTGATGCATTTGGTGCTTTACATCCTTTACCTGCAAAAAATGTTGAACCACCATTACTAAATTGTAATATCACTGGTGAGTTAACTTTAGCTGCTGCTTCTAAAACTCCATTAATTGATTCAGTGTTTACAATATTTACAGCTGGAATTGCAAAACTATTTTTTTTTGCATAATCAAATAATTTTTTTGCTTCGCTACCTGTTAAAACTCCTGCTTTTACTACATCTAATACTGCCATTTTTCTACCTTTTATTTTTTATATTCTATTTTTGATTTCTTTTTTAGATCAGCTGCAATTTTTTGAACTTTTTGAACAAATATTGTTTGCAATAGTTCTTGTTTTAATTGTGATTTAATCTTTTCATAAGAAAGTGATGTTGATGTTTTTTTATCATCTAAATAAATTACATGAAAACCATATTGTGTTTGAACTGCTTTTTTTGAAACTTCACCAACTTTTAGTTTTTCTGCAGCAGCACTAAATTCTGGTAACATTTTATCTTTTGTAAACCAACCTAATTCTCCACCATTTGATCCTGAAGGTCCTGTCGATTTTTCTTTTGCCATTTTTGTAAATGAAATTTTCTTATCTTTTGACTTAGATAATTTTTTTATGATTTCGTTTGCTTCTTTTTCTGTTTTTACTAATATATGACTTGCTTTTAATTCTAAAGGAGTTATATATTTAGCTTTATTTTTAGAATAGTGTGCTTTTACTTCTTTATCTGTTACTTCTACTGTTTTACTTAAATCTCTTATCCATATTTGGTAAGCAAGATTTTGTTTCACTTTTTCTAACTCTTTTTTAAATTCAGCAGATTTTACAATACTACTTTTAAATGCTTTTTGTGCTAATAGTTTCTGCTCAATTATATTATCAAGAACTTGCTTTTTTTGTACTTCTTGTAATGTATCAAATTTTATTCTAGGGTCTCTTAATGCTACTGCAATATCTGAAGCAGTGATATTTTCACCATTAACTACAGCATATACTTTATTTGTTTGTGCAAATAAAGAACTTGAAAGAGCTAAAGATGCCACAACACTAATGATTGTTTTTTTATTAATTATTTTCATACTTATAAACCTTAAATTTTTTATTATTATAACAAAATCTTTATAAAAAAATACAAATTTTGAAATTTAACTTAAAAACACTTTAAATTATCGAATTTTTATGATATAATCCCAAACTTTGAATCTAAAACTTAACTTAACTTTAAGTTTATAGAGAAATAATAAAGGGATAAATTAAATGAGAATTTTAATAGTAGAAGATGAAAGTACATTAAATAGAACACTTCAAGAAGGTTTACAAGATATTGGATATCAAGTAGATATAGCAGAAAATTTTAAAGATGCGGAATACTTTATAGAAATTAGAAACTATGATTTAGTTTTAACAGACTGGATGTTACCAGATGGTGATGGTTTAGAATTAACAAAACTTGTTAAAAACAGAAGTGGAAGAACTTCAGTTGTAATCGTAAGTGCAAGAGATGATAAAGAGAGTGAAATCAAAGCTTTAAAAACTGGTGCTGATGATTACATTAAAAAACCTTTTGATTTTGATATTTTACTTGCAAGAATCAAATGTAGATTAAGATTTGGTGGAACAAATGTTATTACAATTGAAAATTTAGCAATTAATCCTGATGAAGAGAAAATAACTTATGAAGGGAATGAGATTGAATTAAAAGGGAAACCTTTTGAAGTTTTAACTCACCTTGCACGTCATAGAGATCAAATCGTTTCAAAAGAACAGCTTCTTGATGCAATATGGGAAGAACCAGAATTAGTAACTCCAAATGTTATTGAAGTTGCGATTAATCAAATTAGACAAAAAATGGATAAACCATTAAACATTGCAACAATAGAAACAATTAGAAGAAGAGGTTACAGATTTTGTTACCCACCAAAAGCTGAAAAAACTGCATAATAATGTCTACTAAAAGCATATATAAAGAGTTTTCCCAAAAACTCATATTTGCTACTTCATTTTTTGTTGTTGTATTATCTTTAATTTTTTATGGATTTACAAAAGCAACAATTTATGAAGATATTTCAGATGAGCTTCTAAAAGATGCGAAGCTCATTGTAACTCTTTCAAAATCACAAAATGAAATACATAATTCTAACTTACGAGTTTTAGTGAATGATGATACTACAATCGAAGTTATTCATAAAAAGAAAAAAACCAAGTTTGCTTTTAGAAAATATACTGAACATAAAGATCATTTTATTGAACTTATTTACCCCTTAGATTTAGCTACAAATCAATATTTGAAAATGAATAGAAACATAAATTCGGCACATAAAATGTTAAATAAAATTTTTGGAAATCTTATATTTTTAGGGTTTGGTGGATTGATTTTAATTATTATATATGCTTTTGCTGTATCAAAAACATTATTATTTCCTATTATTAAAATAACTCAAAAATTATCTAATATGAATGCAAATTCTTTGGCACAAATTGATACAAAAACTTTACCAATGGAGTTTGAATCTTTGGCTAACTCTATAAATAGACTAACAACAAGAATTGAAAGTTATGTAAAATATCAAAAAGAATTATTTATAGGGACTGCTCATGAGTTAAAAACACCACTTGCTGTGATGAAACTAAAAAGTCAAGTTACCTTAACAAAGGAGCGTGAACCTGAAAAATATCAAGAGGTTTTAAATCTTCATGTAAAAGAGATTGATGGAATGAATCAAATGATTTCATCTATCTTAGATATGGGAAGACAAGAAGGTGCCCAATTTGAGAAACCAACTGAATTAGATATTATTCAGTATATATCAAAAAAAATAGAAGATTTTAAACTTTTAGCAAAAGAAAAAAATATAACTTTAGTTTTTGAAACTGAGCTAAAAAGTTTTGTTACAATAATACAAGAAACATTATTAACACAAATTGTCCAAAATTTTGTTCAAAATGCCATAAAATTTACTCCTGAGGGAAAAACAATTATTATTAAAACAATACCTAATAATCATTCAATTGCACTACTTGTTCTTGATGAAGGTATTGGTTGTGATGAAAATGTTGACCTATTTGCCCCTTTTAAGAGAGTAGGAAATAAAAAGGGTGCTGGATTAGGTTTATTTTTAGCAAAAAGTGCTGCTGATACTTTAGGAGGAACTATATCTTTAAAAAATAGAACAGATGGAACACAAGGAACTATTGCAACTTTACAGTTACAAATAAATCCTACATGCAAAATTTAAAATAAATTTGCATGTTCTATTTTAGTACAATAGTTTTGTACTACTTGCATCCCTGCATCTTTTGCTTTTTGAGCAGCTTCATTATTTACTAGACCTAATTGAGTCCATACACATTTAACATCACCTCTTTGAATAGCTTGATCTACTACAAGTCCAATTACATCTGGTTTTCTAAAAATATCCACCATATCTATTTTAATGTCACTAGGAATCTCATCTAAACTTCGATATACTTTTTCACCTAAGATTTCATCTTCTTTAGGATATACAGGTATCATTGTGTATCCTGCATTTTTTAAATAATTTGCAACTCTATTACTGGCTTTCTCAGGATTTGGAGAACATCCTATAACTGCTATAGTTTTTGTTTCTTCTAAAATTTGTTTAATCTCTTCATTATTACTATTGATGTGTGGCATTTCACATTCCATTTTATATCCTTTATTTTAATATTTATAAAATATCATAATTAAAGTTAAATAACCAAATTTTATGTGTATAATACTTAAAATAATAGGAATCTGAATGTACAAAACTTTAATAAAAAAATCGATAAAAGATATTTTTGATAATTATGAAGCAATTGTAAAAGCTTTGATTATGCCTGTCTTATTACTTTTAGTGCTTAATTCCGTTTCTTCATCATTGATAAGTACTGAACAAAAAATCTCTTTAGGGAGTTTGTTTTTTATTTTTTTAAGTATCATTGTGGATATAGTGATACTTATCACAGTACATAGAATATTAATATTAGGGAGAGAAGCTGTTCCTAGATGGGGTATTCAAAAATTTGAACAAAGAGAATTTAATTTTTTTCTAAAATATTTAATAGTTGCAGTAGTATTTGTTTTGACAGTTGCTTTGATGAGTGCATTTTTACAAATAATTGGTTTGAATATTTTTGTCGCAATCTTTATAAGTATGCTAGTTTTCTCAATATTTTTAAGTCGTATCTCTTTGGTATTTCCTGCAATTGCAGTTGATATTAAGATGAGTTTTCGGGATTCTTTTTATTATACAAAAAACTTTAAATTTCTTATTTTTATCACAGTTATTATATTTCCTGTTTTATTTTCTCTTTTGTTTGGTGGTGTTTATACCCTTTTAATTTCCTTTATTTATGCGAGTATTTCAGTAAATCTCAATTTTCTTTTTGTCCTTTTAAATGTAGTAGTGAGTGTTTTTTTAGTGAGTGCTTTATCAAATACATATATTTACATAAGTGAAACATTAGCTTCCCAAAATAGTAATGATTATGATTTAAGTGAAGAAGATTTAGATGATAAAAATTGATATAAAAAAAAGACTCCATGGTTCTCATGGAGATATGAATTTAGAAGTTGCCATAGAAATAAAGCAAAATGAATTTTTATCTTTATCTGGTATGAGTGGAAGTGGAAAAACGACTTTTTTAAGAGTTTTAGCAGGTCTTGAAGATGCCATTGGAACAATTGAGGTTGATAAGCAAATATGGAAAAATGAGAGAATAAATCTCGCACCACAAAAAAGAGAAATAGGTTTTGTATTTCAAGACTATGCGCTTTTTTCAAATATGAGTGTAAAAGAAAATTTATTATATGTTAAAAATGACAATAAATTAGCTAAAAGATTACTAGAAATAACGGAACTTGATAATTTAATAGATAGATTACCCAATAGCCTTAGTGGTGGACAAAAACAGCGAGTGAGTTTGTGTCGAGCGATGATGAATAATCCAAAACTTTTGCTTATGGATGAACCTTTATCTTCTTTAGATTTCACAATGCGACAAAAGTTACAAAATGTGATATTGATGCTTCATAAGGAGTTTGGTACTACTACTATAATGGTTAGTCATGATCCTAGTGAAATATATAAACTCTCTTCACGTGTTATTATTTTAAATCAAGGAAAAGTTATCAGTGATGGGACATCAAAAGAGATTTTACTGAAAACAAAAGGGAGTCAAAAGTTTTCTTTTGAAGGGGAACTTCTAGAGATAAAAAAAGTGGATGTTATTTATATAGCAATTGTAGCTATTGGGCAACAACTCGTTGAGATAGTCATTAGCTCTGAAGAGAAGAAAGATTTAAAAATAGGGCAGATAGTAAAAATAGGAACAAAAGCTTTTAGTCCAACCATTAGTTACTAGATAAATATTTTTATTCTTTTTCCTGTAACTCTTGTAAATGAAATATATTACCATTTTTTGCATTTTGTGTAAGAGTTTTAGCTTCTGGATTTATAAAAAAAATACCACCTTTAAGCATACTTTTTACACTTCCTAATTTTATTTTTGCTCCAAAAACACCTACATCCATATCTATAATCGTAGTTTTATAAAACTGACTATTTTGTTTTACAATTGTTTTATATTTTTCTTCTATAAAAAGTTTAAAGAGTATAAATTCTCCACTATTTACTAACTGTGCATCATAAATTTTACCAATCTCAAAACCTTTATAGTAAATAGGTGAACCTACGGTAATATTTTTACTATTTGTTGCTTTTAATTCGACTCGTAACCCTTTTTGATAATGAGTTGTGTCAGGATTAATGGAATCTAAAGTGTAATTCTTTTTAAATTTATTGTGTTTATCAGCTATTAAATAAAGGTTATCACCTAATACAGTTGATGAAAGATTTTCTATCCCATCAAGAGATATTTTTGTACCTTGTAGATAAATTTTAGCATTTTTGCCAAAAAGGTATTTATATTTTTTATCACTTTGAATGGTAATTATAATATCATCATCATTTAGAACAATTTTTTTCACTTTTGCTATAGCTATGTTTTTATAGTACAATTGAGATGTTTTTTTAATATTGTGATTTGTATTAAGTCTCAGAGTAATTGTGAACTTTTCATTCTCTTTTATCTCCTCAAGATTTTCATAAAAAGAAAAAACTTTGTTCGTTAGTTTTTTGTGATTTTTTGGCGTTTTAAAGCTTATTCCACCTAGAACCAACTCTTTAAGTGCTGGAACTTCTACTTTTAAACCATCAAGTGAAAGATCTGTTTTGAGTGCTTTTGGTTTGTAAAAATAAGTGGAGTTATTTAAAAGATAAGTGTACTTTTCATAGATTTTTCCTATTACTATATTAGTATCTTTCCCTAGTATTACGTCATCAATTTGTCCAACTATAACACCTCTATAGATAATAAAATCTGTTTTAGAGATGCCGTTTGCTTTAATTTTAAATGAAAAAGAGTTTTTATCTGTTTTGTTGAATCCTATATCATTTTTTGATGAGTGTAAAATATACAAATCTTTTATATCTTTATCATAAGAGGGGGTAACGAAACCTATTGCACTACTAATCATATTTTTTATAGAAGGAATTTTGATGCTTATATCTTCTAAAGAAGCATTTATCTCTAAAGGATTTATTTGATAAAACTGGGTAGTTGAGGAGATAAGATATTTATATTTATCATATATAAGTACTTTATAATTTACATTATATTTATCAATCGTTTTATTTATCACTTCTCCTATTTGTAAACCTTTAAACAAAATAGCAGAATTTATCCCAAAATCTCCACTGTTTGAACTAATAGAAAAGAGAACACCTTTGTTTTTTGGTTTTGAATCATACCCTTTAAATGTAAATTGTTTCTCTAATGATTTGAGTTTTTCTAGATTTGTGGTGGTGGGAATAAGTTCTATATAATTCCCTTTTAAAACATTACTTAAAGCACTTACTCCATCTAAAGAGACTTTTGGAGCTACTTTATAAAAAATACTTCCTTTTTTAATCAGATAATTGTACTGAGAGTATATAGTAATATTTACTATAAATTGATTGATGTTTTTAGGGTCGATTTTCATAGAGTTGATATCACCTATATGCAAACCATTAAATTGCACATGGCTTTGACGTAAATCTAAACCATCTATATTTTTAAATGTAATTTCAATATCATTACCAATTTTTATATAATAATCATATACCATACTAATAGAGATTATGATGGCGATGATTGGTGCTATCCAAGCTAAAACTATAATAGACTTTTTTCTTTTAGTAACTGCTAATGACATTTTATTTTTTCTCCCATATTAATCGAACATCAAATGATTTACTTGCCATCATAGTAAAAAAAACTACTAAAGTAAAAGGCATGATTGCTGTTCCAGATTCTATTCTTACAAGCTGATCAAATTGAACAAATGATGCTGCTATAACAACCACAAATACATCAAGCATTGAGTATTTTCCCCATGCATCTGTTATTCTGTAGTAGACTGTCATAGCTTTTTTATAATTTTCTAAAATACCGTATTTTGCCATAAGTATCATTATAAGTACACTGATAATTTTTAATAAAGGGATACAAATACTTGTAAAAAATATAATTAAAGCGATGGTATAATCTTTATCTTCCCATAAAGCTCTTATCCCCTCAAATATCGTATTGTTATATTCTACTCCAAATTTATATGTAGGCATAATTGGTAAAACATTTGAGGGAATTACAAAAATCAAAGCGAGTATAAGATAAATAGAACTTTTAAACATAGCATTTTCATCTTTCTTTTTTACTTCAATGGTATTTAATATCTCTTGTGGATTGAACCACATAAGGGTTAAATAAAACATAATAACATAGATTAATGTTACCCAAAAACCTAGATTTATCTCCATATCTGTTAACTCTTCAAGTTTAACCATAGATATTAAAATACCTATTAAATAGACTTCTGCCATATTCCAATATTTTATAGAGTCATAAATTTTTGTAAATAAAAGAAGAATATCTTTAGAAATACCTAGTTTTTTACCATAAATAATTAAATGAATTAATACAATCATCAATATAGGTATCAATACAATAGTAATAAAGAGTATGGCAGAACTGACTGGGTAGTTATGTTGAAATAAAATAAGAATAGAATCAAGAATAGATCGACTTTTCGTATCAATAAGAGAAACAGTTAAAACATCACTCGTAATCATCCAGTAAAAAATGATAAGTGTAGAGAATGAGATAATAATAACCGTAGAATCAGATGCTCCACTTCTGTAAACTACACCATTACATTTTGGGCAAGAATACTCAAAACCTGGAGTAAATTTTCGAATCCGCAAGGAAGTGTCACAGTAATTACATGAAATTTTTTGCATATAAATTATTATAACATATATAATTCATTTTGATACTATATTTATGATATAATTTTAGAAAAGTTTCAGGAATATAATGAAGGTTTTACACACATCAGACTGGCATATAGGTCAAAAATTTATGGGGAAAAGTCGGGAAGAGGAACATGTAGCTTTTTTTTCTTGGCTTTTTGAAACAATAAAAAGTGAAAAAATAGATGTACTTATAGTTGCAGGAGATATTTTTGATACAGGAAATCCCCCTAACTATGCTCTTGAGTTGTATTATAATTTTTTGACACAGTTACACGCTATAAAAAATTTATATGTTATCATTACAGCTGGAAACCATGATTCTATCTCTACACTGAAAGCTAGTAAAAAATTACTCGAAGCTATGAATATTTTTGTCATTACTTCAGGTCAAAGTGATGAAAATGAAATAATTCCTATTTATAATAAAGAAGAAATGGTAGGGGTAGTGTGTGCTGTTCCTTTTTTACGAGATAGTATAGTAAGAGAAGCAAAAGCAGGTCAAACTATTAACGATAAAGAATCATCATTAAATCAAGGGATAAAACAACATTACATAGATGTATACGAAAAAGCGATAGAACTCACACATGAAAATAATCTTCCTATAATAGCAACTGGACATCTAACAACTGTAGGTGGAAGAACATCTGAGAGTGAAAGAGATATTTACATAGGTGGGACACTTGACATCGGTAGTGACTTTTTAGGAAAATATTTTGACTATGTTGCATTGGGACACTTACATATAAATCAAACTGTTGGAGTAGATCATGTGAGATATAGTGGTTCACCGATTCCATTGAGTTTTTCAGAATCAAAACAGAAGAAAAAAGTAAATATAGTATCGTTAGAAAATGAGAAAGTAAGTGTAGAAGAGATTGAAATTCCGTTACATAGAAAACTTTTAGTTTTAAAGGGTGATCTTGATGCTATAAAAAAAGAACTTGAAACTATAGAAGATAAAAGCACTTGGATAGAAGTCCATCTCAAAGATGAAAATCCAATGCATGCAAATCAAGCTATACGAGAGTATGCAGACGAATTAGAACTTATAGTATTAGCTATCAAAATAGATAGAACACAAAAAAAGTTAGAAGCCGAAGAACTCAATGTTGTAAGTTTAGATGAACTCAGACCCACGGATGTATTTCAAAGACGACTAGATGTAGAAAAGTTAGAAGACAATGAGTTTATACAAGAACTTACACTTAATTTTAGAAAAGTAGTAGAGAAGGTAACTATCTAATGAAAATACTCAAACTAAAAGCTTTAAATATAAACTCACTCAAAGGTGAAACGCAAATAGATTTTAGAACTTTTTTAAATGACAATGCTTTGTTTGCTATTACGGGACCTACAGGAGCTGGTAAAAGTACAATTTTAGATATCATCACTTGCGCCTTATATGGTCGTACTCCTAGACTTAAAAATCCAAATGAACTGATGGCTAGACATACAGGAGAGTGTTATTGTGAAGTTGAGTTTGAAATAAAAGGTGATATATACCGCTCTTCTTGGAGCCAAAAACGAGCTAGAAAAAATGCAAATGGAAAATTTCAATCGGCAAAGATGGAACTATCAGACGTAAATAGTGCCAAAGTACTCAAATCAACACTAAGAGATGTACCTAAATATGTAGAAGAGTTATCAGGGCTTGATTTTAATAGATTTAAACAGTCAATGGTATTAGCTCAAGGTGGTTTTGATGCATTTTTAAAAGCTGATGAAAAAGAGCGATCTACACTTTTAGAGAAGATGACAGGTACACAAATATATAAACAAATATCATTGGAAGTTTATGAACAGTATTCAGCTCATAAAAGAGATATAGAGTTAGATAAAAACTTACTTGAAGCTACGGAGTTATTAGAGAGCAAAGAAGTCGAAGATAAAACAAAAGCTTTAGAAGAGAACAAAAAACAAAAACAGCTTTTAGAGGAAGAAGAAAAAGAACTAAGAGAAATAAAAACGTGGATAGAGACTTTAGATAAGTTAGTATTAGAAGATAAAAACTATAGTGAGCTTTATACGAGTAGTGCAAAAGAGAAAGAAGATAATAAAGAACAGTTCAAAGACCTTGCACTTGCAAATAAAGCTTTAAATATACAAAGTACATATCAAGAGTACAATAGTATAAAAACCATCATCGTAACACAAAAAGAAAAACTGATAAAATTTGATGAAGAAAACAAAACAATAACATCTCAAATAGAGTTAAAAAATAACCTAGTAGAAACTACAAAAAAAGAGTATGAGAAAGAAAAAATCTCTTTTGAATTAAACAGTTCAAAATTAAAAGAGATAAGAGCATTACAAGAACAGATACATAGTAAAACAAAACTACAAAGTGATATAAAAAATAAACTATTTACTCATCAAAAAGAGTTTTCAACACTTTTAAATGTAGAACTACGGAGTGTAGTAGAAAATGAAGATTTTATAAATAGTGCATATATACAACAAAAAGATAACCTAAAAGTACTCAATGAGCGTTTAGAAGTATGCGAAAAAGAGTATAAAGAAATAGAATCTATAGTAACTATTAAATTAAAAAAAGAAGATAGCCATAGACAAAGAGTTAAAACAATAGAACAATTACAAAAGAGCATAGTTGAGTATGAAAAACTACTATTAGATACACAAAAAGAAAAAGAGTTATCAGTAGAGTTGAAAAAACAAATAGAAGTAGATACGACTCTACAAATAGAAAAGATAAAATTAATAGATCAAATACAACTAACTCTTCAAACACTTCTACAAAAAAGAGAAAATGAACTCTTAATAGCTAAGTATGAAGATGATAGAAAAAAACTACACGAAAATGAAGAGTGTTTTTTATGTGGTTCAAAAGAGCATCCTTATATCACACATAAAATAGAGTTTAATATAGATGAAACAACAAAACAAATAGAAGAGCAAAAAGACTTACTAATAAAAGAGAATAAGAGTTTAAAGGTATATGAAAACAAACTACTGTTAAATAATAAAAAAGCAGAAGACTGTTTGCTTGAACTCGATAAACTAAATGAGATAAAAGAACAAATAGAGCAGTTTTTTAAAGATACACATTTTACAGTAGAGCTAAACTCAAAAGTCATCTTAACTGAAGAAAAAGAAACTCTAGAAAAAGAGATACAAGAGATAAATATATTAAGAGAGAAAAAAGATACAAAACAAAAAGAGAAAGAGAATTTACAAAAACAATATCATTTATTACAAGAGCAAGAGATACAAATAAAATCTATCATAAAAGTATTTGAAGAAAATAAAAATGAGTTAAAAGTCCTTCGTATAGAAATAGAAACTTTACAAAAAAAGAGTAAAGTTATTTTAGATATAGATGATACAGAACTGTTTGAAAAAAATATCACAGCTACTTACTCAAGTATTCAAACAAAATATAATGATTCATCAAAAGAACTCATAAGCCTAAATACAAAAGAACAGTCACTTACTACTCAAATAAAAGAACTGATACTTAAACAAAATAGCGATGAGGTAAAGTCAGAAAAACTAAAAGTGGAGTTTGAAAAAGCGTTAATACAAAACGATTTTAAAACACAAGAAGATTTTGAAAATGCAATTTTACCAAAAGAAAAAAGAGAAGAGTTATCTCGACTCTGTAAAAACATAGATGAAAAATACAATAGATACAAAACTTTACAAATAGATACAAGTAAAAAACTAGAAATACATAAAAAAGAAAAGATAGAAATTCGTCCATTTGATGAGGTGACAGAAGAACTAAAAGTATTAAATGAAAAAATAGATGAGATACAAAAAAATATCGGTAGTAGTGAAAAAGAACTAGAGATTAATACTCAAAATAGAAAAAAGAATGAAGAAAAAATAAAAGAGTTAGAGAAGAAAAAAGAGAATTTTAAAGTATGGGTAAAACTAAACGATATGATAGGTTCAGCAGATGGGAATAAGTTCGCTAAATTTGCACAGGGTATAACTCTTGACCAACTTATAAGTCTAGCAAACCAGCATCTTACACTTCTATCAAGTAGATATGAACTCCAGCGTAGCCGTGAACAAAAACAACTCTTAGAGATAGAAGTAATAGATAGCTTTCAAGGTGATGTGATACGACCAGTCAGCACACTTTCTGGTGGAGAGAGTTTTATCGTGAGTCTTTCTCTTGCTCTTGGGCTTTCTGAACTTGCTAGTCAAAAGATAGCTATCGATTCACTATTTTTAGATGAAGGGTTCGGAACACTAGATGAAGATAGTTTAGAAACTGCACTTAATTCTCTAAATCTTTTACAAAGTAGAGGAAAAATGGTAGGTGTGATTTCTCACGTGGAGGCTTTGAAGGAGCGTATCCCACTTCAAATAAAAGTTATCCCAAAAGGTGATGGGACGAGTTATATTCTTACCAGCTAGACTTTTTCTTACGGCTTGGGAATAGAGCAGGGAGTATTAGCCCCACAAGTAGACCAATTCCCCCAACCATACCACCATAAGAGAACCATTGCATTAACAGTTCGTTTTTCTCACTGTCTACACGGTTTGTTAAAGAGTTATTAATCTCTTTGATCTCTTTTAGTTGGCTACTTAGTGATATATTTGTTTTTTCTAGTTTTGCAACTTGTTTGATATTTGAGTTTAGATTCTTTTCTAAATCTATAATTTTTTGCTTTGCTTTTTCTTCTGCTATACGTAAGGCTTTGAGTTCCTCTTTTAAACCTGGTTTATTTGTAACATATTTTGAATCGACCCATACCCCACGACCTTTTTTGTCTTTGATTTGAGTATATCCTAGATTTTTATCTATGCTTAATACTTCAATTTTTTCACCTGCATTAACAAGACCTAAAATTCTGTATTTAGTACCTGGACCTTTATGGGTATAGGTGTATAATTCATCTGAAATATAATTATTTACAGCAAATGCTGAAGTAGTTAGACATATAATAGCTAAGAGTGAAAGAATTTTTTTTTGTATCATCTCATATTTCCTTTATATAAAAATTTGTATTTATTAGATTTTCATTATAACTTAATAAATTGTTTATATTGCTTAGTATTAGGTGTTAATTTATGGTATTGAAATAGATTTGAATGAACACAAAAAGTTATAATCTAATTTATATTTGTTAAGTTATTTTTTGATAGATAAGTTAAAATACAATATGAATGAAATAAAACAAAACTCACCAACTATAGAAACGCTTAATGACTTAGCACCATTTGTAAACTACTCCTTTATGGATACTTTACATCGTGATCCAGATGCTACAAAAAATGGAGTCGATCACTCTCCTAGACAAGTTTTCTCAGGTCATTATGTACCCGTAAATCCCACATCAATTGATGCCCCAGTATATATAGCACATAGTAAAAGTTTATTTAAAGAACTTGGGTTTAAAGATAGTTTAGCTCAGTCACCTGATTTTATCAAAATGTTTTCTGGAGATTTATCAAATGTCCCAGAACACATGAGTAAAGTAGGGTGGGCAACTGGGTATGCACTTTCTATTTATGGAAGAGAATACTACGATCAATGTCCTTTTAGAACTGGAAATGGCTATGGCGATGGTCGTGCCGTTTCTATTCTTGAAGCTGTTTTAAATGGTAAAAGATGGGAGATGCAACTCAAAGGTGGTGGTCGAACTCCATATTGTAGAGGAGCTGATGGTCGTGCTGTTTTACGTTCTAGTGTGCGTGAATTTCTGGCACAAGAACATATGCATGCTTTAGGTGTTCCTACCTCTCGATCTTTGAGTTTATATACTTCAAAAACTGAAACCGTAAAAAGACCATGGTATTCACAAAATTCACAATCATTTGATCCTGATATGATGGTAACAGAACCAGTTGCTACTACAACTCGTGTAGCACCTTCTTTTCTTCGTGTGGGACAGTTAGAACTTTTTGCACGGCGTACTCGTAAAAAAGAACATCCAAAAGCAAGAGAAGAGTTAGAAAAAATAGTATTGCATTTAATTGATCGTGAGTATAGTAAAGTTATCGATAAAAGTTTAACGCTAGAAGAAAAAGCACTCTTATTAGCAAAAGAGTTCCGTACTCGCTTGACTTCGCTTGTTGCAAACTGGATTCGTGTGGGATATTGTCAAGGAAATTTTAATGGCGATAATTGTGCTGCAGGTGGATTTACTTTAGATTATGGTCCTTTTGGATTTTGTGATATGTTTGATCCGAAATATCAGCCATGGACTGGTGGTGGACGTCACTTTGCATTTTTAAATCAGCCAATAGCAGCACAACGTAACTTTTATATGTTTTGTACTGCTTTACAGCAACTGTTTCCATCTGATGAAAAATATCTTCATGAGTTAAATGAGATACTAAATAATTTTCCAGAAGTGATGCAAAATGAGATGGAGAAAATGTGGGCTAAAAAACTAGGACTGATAACTTTTGATAAAAATCTGTTTGAGGAGTTAGAATCGTTGATGATAAAAACATCTATAGACTATACTCTCTTTTTTCGTGAACTCTCATCTGTACCTGAAGAGATAGAAACACTCAAAAAAAGTTTTTATGACGATAGTTTAGATGAATATACTTTACATAAATGGACTCAATGGTTTAAAAAATGGAAATCAGCCATCAATGCTGACTCAAAGAAGAGTAAAGATGAACTTTCAAAACAAATGAAACAAATAAATCCAAAATATACTCTAAGAGAATGGATACTTGTCCCTGCATACCAAAAAGCAAAAGAAGGAGACTATTCTATGATAAGAGAACTCCAAGAAGTGATGAATGACCCATATTCAGAACAATCACGAGAGATAGAAAAAAAATACTACTTGAAAAAAGAAAAAGAACTTTTTGATATAGGTGGTATCTCTCATATTAGTTGTTCTTCATAGTTTAAAAATAGGTTTAGCTATTGAGATGGTTCAATAGCCAAGTCTAACATATCTTCAAATAAAAAATCTTTTTTATATAACTTCTCTAATCTTTTATAACCTTTTTTTATCTCTATGTAAATCATAAACTAAGCAAGGCTAAGGATCTGACAATTTGTGACATTGTTAGGATATACTATACTTATATTATTTGGAGTGATAAAATATGAATGAACTTGTCACAAATTGTGACCGGTTCGTTAGTTTTAAAAATGAATTGTTGATATATTTAGTTGTCGTAACATTTACGATAACCAAAGAAAAGTTTAATTTTTAAATAAATTTGAGAATTTTATAGATTAGTTAACCCCCCCCACTTAAAAGTGGGTGGCTCTTGCGAGTAAATAGATTAGTGTATTAAAAATAGAAAATAGTGTCAAATGTCTTTATGATTTATGTGCTAGGTTAAAAGACTTAAGGGAAAAGTTGTCTGCTTTTTCTTTATTGGATGTTGAGTCTTTTGATATTTTGAGTAGCTTAAAGAGTAATTATATAAAGAAAACTATTACTATCAATTAATTTGTAATTTAGTAGAATACTTAAAAGGAATTCCTGTGACATTTATCGAGACTTATTTAGCTCCATTTTTTATTAGTTTATTAGCAAATGAAACTCCTAATATATCAACAAAGTTAAAAAGTATTGGGTCAATTGAAGATGTTAAATTAAAGAAATTATTTACTAAAACAATGATTAATACACTGAAAACCCATAAGAAATGTATCATTACCGGTTTGACTAATCTTGAAATTAAGGGATTACTTAAAGCAATAAAAAATGATGATTCTTTATTATATATCTTAATAAAAAAATTCTCAGATAATGGGAAAAAGAATTTTTTTAATGCATTACAAAATAGAGAAAGAGAGTTTTTTATTGAACTTTTTAAAATTTATAATATTGATGCCATAAAAATTGAAATAAATGACACTTATAATAACTTAATTTCTAACTTTTTAGAAATATATAAAGTTGAATTTATTAAAAACTTAGATGAAAAAGAATCATTAAAGTTAATTTTCAAAGAAGTTATTAAATTAGATGGAATAGAAGAAAATATTCTCGATATAAAAAAATCTTTAAATAATAAAAACCAAAACCAAAACCAAAATCATATGAGTGTAAATCTATTTAAATTAATAAAATTTGATTATTTAGAAACAGATTATGCTAATGCTTTGTCTTGTAGTGGCTTAGGTGAAAATGATGTTAAAGTTTGTCCTTTTAACGAAAGTTATTTAGAAGAAATAATAATGAAAATAGAGTTAGCTAATAAATTTGTAATTAAAGGTGATACAGGCTCTGGAAAATCTCTTTTAACATATCAAGTAGCTAACAGCTATCACAATAAAGGTTGGCAGGTTTATAAACTATATAAAGACAGTATAATAGAAAATAAAATATTTACCTACCCATCTGAAAAAACTTTAATTATTGTAGATGATGCTCAAATTCTTAATCAAGGGTTATTTGATTTTATCGCTGACCATGCAAATAAAAATTGTTTAATATTATTTAATTGGAATATGAGTACAAGTGCTGTAAATGATGAGTTTTTATATTCTTATCAAAATTTAGAAATTGATAATTTGAAGCAAGTTACGTTAATGAAAGAATTTAGTTTAGATAATAAAGATGTAATTACTCAAAAATTGAATAACTTAAATATTAATGTTAATCCTCTTGACTCTTTTGATAATATTGAAAGAAGAATAGAAAAAGCATCTTATCAAAAAACACCTTGGGAATTTAATTTTGTATTAACTGAGGGATGGGATTCTGTATCTAATGATATGGAAGTTTTAAAAAGTAAAAAAAGATTAGACTTAGGATTAGTTGTAATAGCTTTTTTTCAATTTATAACTCTAGATAATGGAATAACAAAAGAAATTTTAATTAATGAATTAAAGGGATATACCAATGATGATGTTTGGTTAGATAATTTTAATAAAATACTTAATAATAAAAATTTTTGTGCAGAAAATGATGACCTCATAAAATTAAAGCATTATCAGTATGCTAAAGAAGTTTTATACTATTTTATTTCCAATAATAAAGATGAAGAAATTAATGAATTTATAGAACAGTTCATAAAAAATCTGCTTATGAACCCAAAATATGAAGTAGGATATAGTAATTTATTGGAATTTATTTGGTTTAATTATAGAACACTTCGATTCGAATTAAATAGGCAAAATTTTTCATTAAAAATGATTGATATCTTATTTAATAAATCAAGTGGGACAAATGAAGTTAAAATTAAAAATTTAAACTCCTTGGTTCGTTTTTCCGAACAAAATCATGAAGTTATTGCAAAGCAGATTTATAGAGTGTATAACTGGATAGAAAATGCGAATAGAAAAACAGCTTATCCTTTAGAAAAATTAGTTAATGAACTTTATAATGAAAAATTTAATTTATGTATTACAAAAGAGATGATGGATTCTATTCTAGATAAAATTGTTACTTCTAAGTTAATTGAAAAATCAATGTATTCTGGTTTATATAATAGACTAAATATGTTTGCAAAACTACAAAGCATCTCAAATAATCCTTTAAACATGAGTTTGTCAAATGTAAGTTTAGGTGTGGAACATTATCACTTTTCAAAAGTAATATCGGATTTAGGTGGTATTGACGTTAATTGGACGAATGAATGTATAAAAGATAATATAGATTTTATGGCACAAATTTTAAATAATAATTTGTTAGAAGCAATAAGATATTATCGTGATATATTTAGCAATAATTTTGGATTAAACCATAGGATTTTAGGTATTAGTAACAAGTCGAATAAATATGCAAAAAAATTAGCAAGTTTAATTGAGGTCAATAAAGTGTTAGAAGCATTTTCAAAACTTTCATTGAATAATACACAAAATTTTTCTCATTTTTTATTATTTCTAAAGATTTATAATAGAGATAAATTAGATGAAATATCATTTAAAGTAAATTATGATTATTTGAAAATTCTGTTTCCTAATGATTTTTTAGATGTTCATGAGCATAAAGCAATTATATATCTACTATATAATAAAAATAGTGCGAAGTATAATGAGTATGTTAATTACTTAATCGAAAACTGTGTAGTACTCAGCCAAAAGTTATTGTCATTAAATCCTGAATTATCTTTAAAACAACTAAAAAATGGTAAAAATTATAAAATGTATTTTCATGGAAATGAAGATTATTCTTTTACAATGATGATTATAAAATGGCTTGATGAAGAAAAAGAACATAATATTGTGTTAGATATCATTAATTTTAATGAAAAAATAATTCAAAATTGTATATTAAATAATATTTGTAATAGTAAAAATAAATATGATTTCTTAATATATATTTACGAAAACAGTCCTTTGTTATATAAAAATATTTTAAGTGATAAAGAAAAAGTTAATAAACATATTCAAAAATTATATAATTTATTAAGAGGTAAAAGTAAAGAAAAAATGTTAGCAAAATTATACTTTTACTTAATCGGAGAGTTTACAAATGAACATAAACAAGAATTGGCAAAATTAAAGAAAAAGTTTCCTTCACTTAAAAATTTAAATTTGATAATAACTGGTTAACGAATAGCTTTTTATAAAGTTTAAAATAATAGCTAATTCACAAAACAGAAATCAAACTATATAATTCATAGTAAATATTAAGACTATGAATGCACAAGGAACTTTATGAAACAACAAATAATATATATTACTGGATTTGATGTATTTAAAAAAGAATCGATATTATGAAGAAGGAGATTTTTATTTTAGTTGAGGGAGTGATTAATTCCCTCGTATAGTTTTAGAAAAGTGGTACTACAAGGATAAATCCAACCACTATAAAGATTAATAATAATCTATACACAAAAAGCCTTTCGTAAAAGCTCCACCGCTTAACTTCAAAAGTTCCCACTAATAAAAAAGGGTAAGGAAAAAATCCTTACCCTTTTTAACTTCCCTTTAACACGATAAGTAATCAGCTTATCTAAAAGGCTTTTTGTGTTTCATAGTAATTATACAGATTTTTTATTTTAATGTCAATAGTTTATGAATGAGAATTGTCGCCATTAACTCCATAAAAAGAAAGCAAACTGTATAATCCAAGTATATAATTAAAAGGCAAAAAATGGAATTTATAATAAAACAAGCAATCGAAAATAAACAGTTGTTAAGTTTTTCGTATAAAGATAAAAAAAGATTAGTAGAGCCATATACATTTGGTCAATCAAAACAAGGTAAAGATACTCTAAGTGCCTTTCAAATAGAAGGTGGAAGTGATAAAAGTGCAGATATGTGCTGGAGACAGTTTGCTTTGCGTGAGATGAGAAATCTTACACTTTTAGATGATAAGTTTGAAAACACAAGAGAAGATTATAAGCCAGAAAATGCCCAAATGAGTTTTGTGTATTGGACTGTTTGATTACACAGTAGAATATTTCCAAAAAACACAATTGTGACAATCTAGTAGTTGATATGTGACATTGTTATGCTAAAGTAATGTATTAAAAATATTAATGCGTGAAGCATATAAGGAAAAGACTTTCATGAATCTATCAAAATCGCTTTATACAAAAGGTATTCAATGTCCAAAGGCTTTATGGCTACATAAATATAAAAAAGAGATATTAACTTCACCAGATGATTCAGCACTTTCTCGATTTGAAACTGGTAATGAAGTAGGGGAGTTAGCTTGTCAGCTTTTCCCTGATGGTGTAGAGATACCATATACTGAAAATTATGATGAGATGATAGCTCAAACAGAACAATGTATAAAAGATGGTATACCATATATTTATGAAGCTGCTTTTTCTTATGATGGTATTTTAGTTTTAGTAGATGTATTAGAAGTTTCTGAAGATGGCGTTTCTATTTATGAAGTGAAGAGTTCATCGAGTGTAAAAGATATATATGTTCATGATACTTCTATTCAGTATTATGTACTTTCAAAGCTTGGATTTAAAATAAAAAAAGCAAATGTAGTACATATCAATAGTGCTTATGTGAGAAAAAAATATTTAGAATTGGATGAGTTATTTACAATTGTCGATATCTCAGGAGAAGTAATAGCGTTACAAGAAAAAATCCCTGATGTTTTAGATGAATTTGAGAATATATTAAGTGATACTATAAATGAGCCAGATGTAGATATTGGAAAGTATTGTAATAGTCCATATTCTTGTGATGCTAAAGAGTATTGTTGGAAGGTACAAAAAAATATACCAGAATATTCAATTTTTAATATTTTTAATTTAGGAAGTAAAAAACAAATTGAGTTATATTCTCAAGGTATAAAAAATATAGAAGATATCCCCGAAGATTTTACAATGACTGCAAATCAAAAGTTAGCAGTAGATACTTTTACTAAGCAAGAGACATTTATCTATTCTGAAAAAGTACAAGAGTTTGTAGATACTTTGACATATCCTATTTATCATTTGGATTTTGAAACATTCGTGCTGGCAATTCCAGAATATGAAGGGACGCAACCTTACGAACAAATTCCATTTCAATATTCATTACATATAGAGCACGAAGATGGAAAACTTGAACATAAAGAGTATTTAGCTTCTGATTCAATTGATCCACGTTTTGAACTTCCTAAAAGACTTTGTATGGATATACCTACTGATGTAACGGTATTGACTTACAATATGAGTTTTGAAAAAAGTGTACTGAAAAAATTGGCACTACCATACAATGCACGGAGTTCTCATCTTTTAAGTATTCATGAAAATATTAAAGATTTAATGACCCCTTTTCAAAAAAAACATTATGTAACTCCTTCTATGAATGGAAGTTATTCTATTAAAAATGTACTGCCTGCTTTAGTGCCAGAATTTGCAAAATCATATAAAAAATTAGAAAATGTACAAAATGGAGTAGAGGCTATGAATGCTTTTTCTAGTATGAAAAAAATGGAAGAAAATGAAAAAGAAAAAATGAGAACAGCATTACTTGCGTATTGTAAATTAGATACTTTAGCTATGGTAAAAATACTTGAGGTATTAAAAAAAATATAGTCTAAGGTATAATCAAATACTATTTGCTATAATTTTGAGATGATATTATACGAAAAAATTAATTCTCTATGAATATATTTAATACCCCATGGCAATTAAGTGATGATGGATACTATAGAATAGAAAATGGTAAACTACTTTTCTCACCTGCTAATAATACTGAATATAAAATAGAGGAGTCTATGATAGTAGAGATAGTAACTCCAGATGAATTAGAAAATATAAATCGTATTTTGGGAACTCACTACACTATAGATGAAATTAACTCTTTTTAGGTGTTTTTAAATAAATATCGATTTCTTCTTCTGCAAGTTGATTGACATCCATAAAACTTTTATCAAAATGTTTTATTACAGAGTTATAAAGTGGATGTTCTTTATAACTTTGTTCAAATTTTATTTTATCTTCTCGTAAAAGATTAAAAAAGTTTCCTCTTAATTGTTTCCATTCTACAATAAGTTTTTCTTTAGTTTTTTCATCTATTTGAGACATTTTTATTCTCCAGAAGTTCTTTCTCCTGGATAAGATACTATACCTTGCGTATGGTTTGCAACTTGTTTCCAACCCATATCAAGCATAACATTTTGACAATACGCACTTCTACTTCCTGTATAACAGTATAAAATAGTTGATTTTTCTTTTTGGTCTTCTAGTTTTTGCAACGATTGATAAAACGATGTTGTAGGGACAAGATAATCTGTACCTACTATTCTATTTTGATTCCATTCCATCCATTCTCTTACATCAATAAGGTTAAAATCAACCATACCTAATGTTCTGGCTTCTAAAAGTCCGATGAGTTCTTCATGACTAATCTCTTTTTGAGCCAATATGTTTGTACAGGCTTCTTGTGTTAAGCCAGCTGAATGAGTTGGTTTCTCTTCTGCTTTTTCTTCGATTGCATTTTCTTTTGCATATTCGGGAGTACAAAAAATACCACAGTGGCATTTTCCAGTTTCTGGTATCTCTTTTTCTAAAGCAGGTACACAAGGACAGATTCTATTGTCTGCTGCTAATTGTTCCTCTTCTGTTTTTCCTATAACCATAAAACATGGGCAAAATTTAGTTCCATATATTGTCTGGTTTCGTGTAAGCCCTAAAAGAGTACTTTTATTTACTTTTTCAATTGGGTTAAAAACTAAGTTTTTACTTGCACATACCTCTTCTGCAAATTGTTTTGTTTTTTGGAGTTCTTTTTGAAATTCTTCTGATTTTGTATCTATTTTTATCATTGTATTTTAGCCTAAATTTTTTTTGTAATAGTAGAGTATTTTAGTTAAGATTAACTTAATTTGTATCTTTAATTGTACTCTAAAGCAGAAGTGTATTATAATAGCTTATGAATATACTAGAACAGATTTATGAAATAGATTTCAATAAAATAAACTTCCATGAAAGAAAAGTAAAAATTGATTATAAAAATACGATACTAAAAGGACCACCCAAAAGTGGAAAAAGTTATCTTATTTATGACTACCTATCCCAGTATGAAAGTAAGCAGTATCTTTATATAGATTGTGCTGATTATAAAAATGATTTAAAAGAGATATCAAAAAATTTAAAAGAATTTGTATTTGAAAATAATATTGAAGTTTTAGTATTAGAAAACTATCAATTTACTTTTGAGTTACCAAGTAAAATGGAAAGCATAATAATAACTACTCAAATGGATGAGATAGTTGACGGTTTTGAGATTATTTATGTAGAGAATTTAGATTTTGAAGAGTATATACTTTTTGATATCAAGCATCAAACCTCTTCAAATAGTTTTAATAGTTTTTTAAAATTTGGTAACTATCCAGAAATTATAGAATATCCAGAGATAAAAAAAACTACTAGAAACTATGAAATATGTAAATTATACAGCAATGATTTTACGGAGTTACAGATATTGTTTCTACTGATTAAAAATGCAGGTGAAAAAAAATCTATTTTTCAACTTTTCAATACTTTAAAAAAAGAGATGAAAATTTCAAAAGATAGATTTTATAAAATATGTGAAAAATTTGAAGAAAATAAAGTGATATATTTTTGCGAAAAGTTTGAGCAACCTAAAGCGGTAAAAAAAATATTTGTCCATAATCACGCATTGTTAGATATCGTTTCGTATAAAAAAAACTTTAATAATCTTTTTAAAAATATGGTATATTTAGAGTTAAATAAACGGTATAATAATTTATACTATTTAGATAATATAGACTTTTATCTAGCAAAAAACAATGAAATTGTTTTGGCTATCCCTTTTTTTAACAATCTTATTTCTGCAAATATTATCTCCAAAATACTACCAATTACAGATATATATAAAATTTCTACCATTACAATTGTTACTATAAGTAGTGATGAAACGATTTATATTGGAGAAGTTGAAGCACAAATTGTTTCTTTTCGTAGGTGGGCTGTTTCGTTATGATCTCTTCAAAATATCAAATTTTTATAGATAAAGCAGAAGATACACTTTCCTCTTTTATTGGTCTAAAAACACAGTTTGTATCATCTTCTAAACAATCAATTAATACAGATATCGCTCAAAAGTCTATTCTTTCAACTATTGTTTTTTCAGGAGAAATTACTGGAGATTTTACTTTAATATTTCCTATAGATACTGCTGTTTCTGCTTTAGAGTTTCTATTAGGGGAGAAAGTTGGATTGACAAATATTGCACTTCTAAAAGATGGAATTGGAGAATTATCAAATATTGTTATGGGTGCAGTAAAAACGCAATTTGATGAAATAAACAAAAAAGTTGCTTTTGAGTTACCAGTAACATATAAGGGAATAGATGAGATTTATAATAATATTATTTTGCAAGATGGAGTCTGGATTAAGATGAAATTACAAGAAAAACCTTTTTATATGTTTATTTCACAATAGAAATAAAATAGTTACTAAATTTAAAAAAGATATTTAAATAGTCTCAAACTTTGTTTAATAATTTTGTATTTTTAGTATATTTAGGTACAATTTATAAAACTAATTATAATCTTGGAGTGTAACTTGACAGAGATAATTGATAATATATTTAACAATGTAAAGTATTGGCAAAATAAAAACTTATTATTACAAGCAATAAATCCAGATTATTATCATAATAAAAATATCATTATACGATTATTGGGTGTAACTTCACAAAGTATTTCTCCTGCAAATGAAGCGAAAAAAGATATGTGGAATCACATGTTAGTAAATGAAAACCTAGGCGATGATATTCTAAAAAATGTAGATAGTAAAATCTTAGATGATATGGAGTTTGTAAAAGCAGCAACACTTAAATATAATAGAACGTATGTTTATGCAAGTCATAGAATTAAAGCCAGTAGAGAGTTGGCAGTTATTGCAGCCATGTCTGAAAAAGAAGATAATGGTTTAAATTTTAACAATCCCATTTTGAAATATATGCCAGAGATTTTTAAAAATGATAACGAAATTGCAGTGATGGCGACAACTCGAAATATTAATAATTTACAGTATGCTATTAATTTACAAAAAAATAAATATTTTTTAATGGATATGATGAATCTGATTACAGACCACAATGTAAAACAAAAAATATTACGACTTATGGATCCTGATTTATTAAATGATAAAAAGTTTATTAGTAGATTAGGTTGCTTTGACAATATGTGCGAAAAGTTTAGAGGTGATGTGGAGTTTGTAGCTTCTGCTGTTCGACATGACTTGAGTATTTTGAAAAAGACTGAACTTTTTGATGAATCAATTTTGAAAAATGCTTTAAAAAATGATGATATTCATACTTCTAAAGAAACAGTTTTAAGTGCAATTTTTGGATATATAGAGAGATTTAATCATGGATATGAAGAATTAGATAGTAAAATAAAAGATAAAAGAATTTTACATACTTTATTTTGGTCTATGGGTGAAACAATCAATGAAGAATTTATTTAAATGAATAATTTTATAGAAAAACTTACTTTATTATTTTATGGAGAGACTGATTCTTCTATTGAGCCTTTCCTTTTCAATAAATTTAGAAATGTGATTTCTGTGAAAAATAATGAAGAGGCAATCTCATCATACGATTTAAATCAAATAGATATAGTAATCATAGAATTAGAATCAAATTTTGAAGATAAAACTGCTTTTTTAACATTTATCAAGGAGAAAAATCCTTTTGAAATAATTGCAGTTTTATCTTGTGATGAACGATTTGAGACACTGAATACTCTTATCAAAATAGGGATTGATAGTTATATAAAAATACCCTTAGATGAATCAGCATTTAATAATGAGATTATCAGTTTAGAAAAAAAGCATTTTTTGACTGAAAAATACAAAGAGGATATTGAAAACCTAAACCTACTAAAACAGTATCAAAGTATTACCGACAAGAGTTCAATTATTTCAAAAACTGATAAATCAGGAAGAATTACTTATGTAAATGACAATTTTTGTAAAATCTCGGGATATACAAGAGAAGAGCTGTTAGGGAAAAATCATAACATGGTACGACCTATAGATTCACCACGTGAACTTTACAAAGAGATGTGGGATACTATAAAAGTTAAAAAGAAACAATGGAATGGAATTTTAAAGAATATTGCTAAAAATGATGAATTGTATTATGTGAAATCAACTATTACTCCCATACTGGATAAAGACAATAATATTATTGAATATATTGCATTGAGACAAAATATAAGTTCTATTCTTAGTGATAAAAAACATTTTTTGGATAAAATTGCTTCAAATGTTATGTCTGTTTTAATTCTTGTACAAATTGAAGAGTTTGATATGTTAGAGAAGTTTCATTGTTTAAATATTATAGACCAAATAGAAAAACTTTTTGGTTATAAGTTATTAAATTATTTACCAAAATCATATTATTTTGATAATGTTTATAGTTTAAATAATGGTACGTATGCTTTATTAACAGAATTTGATACTTTTTCTAGTGCAAATGTTCATCTTGATTTGTATTTGGAGGAGTTTATTAATAATGTTAAAAAATCGAAATTAAACATCGATGGAATGGAATATGATATTAATATCTCATTGAGTTATTCGTTAGGAAAACATATGATTTATGAAGATGCTAAATGTGGATTGGATATGGCAGTTGAAAAAAATCTTTCTATTTGTTGTGCAAATGATTTCTCAATACAAGACCAACAAGATGCAAAGAAAAATCTTGAAGTGATTAAAATGGTTAAAGTAGCACTTGATAATTATAAAATAGTTTCTTATTTTCAGCCGATTATTGATAATAAAACAGAAAAAATTGCAAAACACGAATCTTTAGTAAGACTTATAAATGAGGAGGATAAACTAGTTTTTCCTTATGAGTTTTTATCGATTTCTAAAAAAGGGTCCTACTATAATAAAATAACGAAAAGAGTACTCGAAAATTCATTTGAGATGTTATCAAAAGTAACAACGGAATTATCAATTAATTTATCAACCCTTGATATTGAAAAAGAGGAAACAAAAGAGTTAATTTATAAACTTTTAAATGAATATCCAAAAGATAGAGATAGAATTGTTTTTGAACTTCTAGAAGATGAAAGAGCAAAAGATTTTGATAGTGTGAAAGAGTTTATCTCTGTTGTAAAGTCAATGGGTGTCTCTATAGCAATAGATGATTTTGGTGCAGGGTATTCAAATTTTGAAAGATTATTAGAATTTCAACCAGATATTTTAAAAATTGATGGCTCTTTAATCAAAAATATTATTACAGATAAATATAGTCTTAATGTTGTAGAAACTATAGTTGCCTTTGCTAAAAGACAAAATATTAAAACAATTGCAGAATACGTTGAAAATAAAGAGATATATGAACTTCTCAATACTCTAGGAGTTGACTATTCACAAGGATATTATTTTGGAAGACCTGAATCTGAAATAGTAAAATAATTTTTTATTATATATAATGTATCAAAAGTTCCCTTTAAATTAATCTATACTTAAATAACATATAATAAATTTAATCTAAATTTATTTTAATGTATACTATGTACAAAATTAGTAAATAGGATAAAAAATGTCAACAGAATTAATGCTTGCATCTGTTATTTTTGTTTCAATTGGTTGTATTTTAGTGGGTGTTTTTGTTTTAACAAAATTCATTGGCCCGCAAAATGCAGATCCAACAATCAAAAATACAGTATACGAAAGTGGTGTATCTAACCCTGTGGGTAATACAAATATAAGATTTTCTATCAAGTTTTACTTGGTGGCAATACTATTTGTGCTATTTGATGTGGAAATTATATTTATGTTTCCTTGGGCTGTAAATATTAAAGAACTAGGATATCTTGGATTATTTGAGATGTTTATGTTTATGGGACTATTATTTGCAGGATTAATTTATATTTATAAGAAAAAGGCACTTTCATGGGATTAGGAGCAGAGTCAAGCTTAGGGGATTCAGTAGTAACGACAAAACTAGATCACGCAGTTAATTGGGGTAGATCATACTCATTATGGCCAATGATTTTTGGAACAGCATGTTGTGGGATTGAGTTTATGAGTGTTGCTGGAGCAAAATACGATATTTCTAGATTTGGTGCAGAAGTTGTGCGATTTTCTCCAAGGCAAGCAGATTTGCTTATTGTTGCTGGGACAATTTCTTATAAACAGGCTCCAATTTTAAAGAAAATTTATGAACAAATGTGTGAACCTAAATGGGTGATTTCTATGGGTGCCTGTGCCTGTTCTGGTGGTTTTTATGATAACTATACAACTTTACAAGGGATTGATGAGATTTTACCTGTTGATGAGTACGTAGCAGGATGTCCACCAAGACCTGAAGCGGTACTTGATGCTATTATGAGAATCCAAGAAAAATCAAAAGATGAATCAGTACTAAAAGATAGAATTAAAGAATACAAAGGAATTTTAGATGCTTAAATGTGACATGTTAATAGAAGCAAACGATTTAAAATCTACAATTACAAAACTAAAAAATGAAGATGGTTATATCTTATTATTAGATATTACTGTTGTAGATTATTCTGAATTTCCAGATGTTACACCATCAAGATTTGCAGCTATTTATATTTTAAGAGATGCTTCTTTTAAAAAAGAGATAACTGTTAAAGCTTTTATTGATGATGATACTTTAGAGATAGATTCTCTTACAGATTTATATCATTCTGCAAACTGGGCAGAAAGAGAAACATTTGATCAATACGGTGTGAGATTTAAAGGTCATCCAAATATGAAAAGACTTTTAAATCACCACCAATTTAAAGGGTACCCTTTACGAAAAGACTATGCTATTACTAAAGGTCAGATTTGTACAGAGACTGAAGATTTAATGGATGAGATGAATCCTTTATTAGAATCTAAAGGGTATTCAAAAGAGGAAATTGAAGATTTAATGTTATTAAATGTTGGTCCATCACATCCAGCTTCCCACGGTACTATTAGAAACTTTGCTGCTATGGAAGGTGAAACTATCACTGCTTGTGTAACAGAGATTGGTTATTTACACAGAGGTTTTGAAAAATCTTGTGAAAATCATACTTATTCTCAAGTAATTCCATATACTGATAGATTAAATTACTGTTCTGCCATTTTAAATAATATTGGTTGGGCAAAAGCTGTTGAAGAGATGCTTGATATAGAAATTACACCACGAGCAAAAATGATTCGAATAATCACTGGTGAGTTAAGTAGAATTATGGATCATCTTGTTTGTAATGGTGCTAATATGGTTGATTTAGGTGGACTTACAAATTATTGGTATTTATTTGCTCCAAGGGATTCTGCTTACGATTTATTATCTAAACTTACTGGTGCAAGACTTACAAATACCTACACAAGAATTGGTGGTTTAGAGTTTGATTTGTATGATGGTTTCGATACTGATTTAGAAGCTGTTTTAAAAGAGGTTGAGATTGCAATTAGTGATTGTTTAACTTTAATTAAACATAATAGAATCTTCCATGATAGAACACAAGATGTTGGTGTTATTACTCCTGATATGGCGATGAGTTATGGTATTACTGGACCTAACTTAAGAGCTGCTGGAGTTCCTTTTGATTTAAGAAAAGATAAGCCTTATTATGGGTATGAAAATTTTGATTTTGATGTTGTTGTTGGAAGTCACGGTGATGTTTATGACAGAATGATGGTTCGATTTGAAGAGATGAAGCAGTCGATTAGAATAATCAGACAAGCGATGATAGAATTACCATCAGGGCCAATAAATGTAAATGCACCAGGTGTTCTTTTACCAGCAAAAGAAGATGTTTATGGAAATATCGAAGGTTTAATGAATCAATTTAAATTGACTATTGATGGTATTAAAGTACCAAAAGGGGAATATTATTCTTACTCTGAAGGTGGAAATGGTGAGCTTGGTTTTTATATCGTAAGTGATGGTGAGGGTAGACCATATAAAGTGAAGTGTAGACCACCAAGTTTTTATTCGTTGGCTGCGTATGCTGATATTGTTGATGGTTCTATGTTAGCTGATGCTATTGTTACAATGGCTAGTATGAATTTTATTGCTGGGGAGTTTGATAGATAATGGAAAAATTTAGCTATACAGAAGAAAATGAAATAGAGTTTCAAAGAATACTTGCAAAGTATCCGAACTCTAACGCAATGATGCTTCCTGGACTTTGGTTAGTTCAAGAGCAAGAGGGTTGGGTAAGTCCTGATGCTATGTTATTTATGGCAGAAAAATTAGGGAAAACGCCAATAGAAGTACATAGTTTTGCCTCATTTTATACGATGTTTAATTTAAAACCAATTGGTACATATCATATTGAACTTTGTAAAACATTATCGTGTATGATTATGGGAGCACCAGAACTTAAAAAATTTATTAAAGATACTTTAGGTATTGGACCGGGTGAAACTACGGCAGATGGAAAGTTTCACTTTAGCGAAGTTGAGTGCCAAGGTGCCTGTGGTGGAGCACCAATGATTGCTTTAAATCATACATATCATGAAAACTTAACAGTTGATAAGTTAGATAAAATTATCAAGGGGTGTAAGTAATGAGTGCAAATGAAATGATAGTAAAGATTGTTAGTAAAAACTTCGATATTCCAGATTCTCATAAACTTGATGTTGCTTTATCAAATGGTAGATATGAATCAATTGATAAACTATTTTCTATGACTCCAGATGAAGTAACAGAAGAGGTTTGTAAATCAGGCTTACGAGGAAAAGGTGGAGGTGGAGCTGCATGTGGACCTAAGTGGAAACTTATGCCACCAGTAGACGAAAGACCACGATATTTAATTGCAAATGGTGATGAATCAGAACCAGGAACTTTTAAAGATAGGCAAATATTTGAATATGATCCACATCTATTAATAGAAGGGATTATTTGTTCTTCATATGCTATTGGAGCTCACGATTGTTATATCTATATTAGAGGTGAGTATAAATTTTTTATTGATAGATTAAATGCTGCAATTGAAGAAGCTTATGCTGCTAATATTATTGGTGAAAAAGTTATGAATAAATATGACTACCGAATGAACATTACAGTTCATAGAGGTGGTGGTGCTTATATTTGTGGTGAAAAATCTGCACTTATTGAATCGATTGAAGGTAAAAGAGGACATCCTAGACTTAAACCACATGGGAAAGAGTGTGAGTGGTTCTTTGACCAACCTGCTACTGTAAATAATGTAGAAACAATTGCATCAGTACCTAATATTGTATTAAATGGTTATGAATCATATACAAAATATGGTACTGAAAAAGCACCTGGAACTATGCTATTTGCGATGAGTGGACCAGTGAAAAATCCTGGCGTTTATGAGATGGCGTATGGAAATAAAATGACAGATGTTATTGAAAAAGTAGGTGGGGGAATGAAAGATGGCTTAAAATTAAAAGCTGTTATCCCTGGTGGAGCATCGTGTCCTATCTTAACTGCAGAAGAGGTTGAAAAAGCTTATTTAGATTATGAAACAATGTGGGATATTGGTTCTACATTAGGAACTGGAGGGATGATGATTATTCCTGAAGGTGTATCTATGGTAGATGTGGCAAAAAATTTAATTGAATTTTATCACCATGAATCATGTGGACAATGTACACCTTGTAGAGAAGGGTGTGGTTGGATAGATGATATTATAAAAAGAATATTAGATGGAGATGGTACGATTTCAGATTTAACGACAATTCTTGATGTATGTGAAACAATGAATGGTAAAACTGTATGTGTATTTGCACCTGCTGTTAAAGATATTATTAAAAGTCTTGTGGAAAAATACAGACATGAATTTGTTGAGTATATTGAAAATACAAATGAGCAAGGAGATGCAATCAATGGGTGAAGTAGTTAATATAACAGTCAATGGTGCAAAAATGGAGGCAGAAAAAGGAAGTTTGCTTATCGATAAACTTCTTGATGAAAACATCCATATTCCACATTTTTGTTATCATCAAGCACTTGGAAAAGATGGAAACTGTAGAATGTGTATGGTTGCTATTGAGGGGCAAAAAAGACCACAAATTGCCTGTGATACTCCTATTAAAGAAGGTATGGAAGTTAGAACAACAGGTGAGAATATAGAAAAAGTAAGACGTGATATTTTGGAACTACAACTTATCAATCACCCTATAGATTGTCCTACATGTGATCAAGCGGGTGAGTGTAAACTTCAAGATTATTATATGGAATCTGGATTTTATGAATCAAGAGTAAACGTAGATGCTAAAAACAATCATGAAAAAAGAATTGATCTTGGTTCAAATGTTATGCTTGATAGAGAAAGATGTGTTTTATGTACAAGATGTACACGGTTTTGTTCTGATATTACAAAGACACATGAACTAGGTGTAATTAGCAGAAGTGATCATTCTTATATCGGAACATTTCCAGGTCGACCATTAGATAATCCTTATGCCATGAATGTTGTTGATTTGTGTCCTGTTGGAGCATTAACTTCAAAAGATTTTAGATTTAAACAAAGAGTTTGGTTTTTAGATACATTTGATGCTATTTGTAATGGATGTTCAAAAGGGTGTAATATAACTGTTGATCATAGAAAAGAAAAATATAAAGAGGATCAAATTTTTAGATTTAGACCAAGAAAAAATCTTGCAATAAATGGTTTTTTTATGTGTGACGAGGGAAGATTATCTTATCATAAAGAAAATGAAAATAGATTTGAAACTCCAAAACTAGATAATATAGAATCTACTTTAGATGAGGCAATGGCAAATATATTTAAACTTATATCAACTACAAAAGAGATTTTGTTTGTAATAAGTCCTAGTTTATCAATCGAAGAGATGAAAAATGTGAATAGTTTAGCTTCAAAGTTAAATGCAAATATTTCTGGATATTCTCCTGACACTTTTGATGAAAAATTTGGAGATGATTATCTAAGAAATAGTGATAGAGCTACTAATAGAAAAGCATTAAAAGAGATTGGGATTAATGAAGAAGAATCTTATTTTAAATCTGCATTAGATAAAGCAAGCTTAGTAGTAGTAATTGATAATAACTATTTTAATAGTAATTTAGTGCTATTAGAAGGGAAAAAATTAATTTCATTATTTAGTCATAATAATCCAGTTATTACTAAATCAGATGTTGCAGTACCCATTGCATCATTTTATGAAAAATCTGGAACATATATAAATGCTGATGAAATTAAACAAAAAGTTATTTCAAAAATGAAAAAAGATAATACATCAGAAACTATTACTTCTGTAATAGAGAACTTAAAAAGTTTAATTGGTAAAGGAGCACTATGAGTACTTCAATGACAATAATAATTATAAATATCTCAATAGCGAGTTTATTGGCAGTTGGATTAACACCATTATTTGTATGGTGGGAAAGAAGAATTTCTGGATTTATGCAAGATAGGTCAGGACCAAATAGATGTAATATTGGTCCATTAAGACTTGGTGGATTGATTCAAAGTTTTGCTGATATGTTAAAGTTAGTTTTTAAAGAGGACTTTACACCAAAGCATATTAAATATAAATTTTTATTTACAATTGCTCCAGGTATTGTATTTATATGTTCATTTTTAACATTTGCAATGATCCCTTTTGCTGATAAATTAGTTATGGATGGGAAAGAACATATCATGCAAGCTATTCCAGCTGATTTTGGAATGATGTGGTTTATTGCATTTGCTGGATTATCAATTTACGGAATTATTTTAGGTGGTTTCTCATCAAATAGTAAATATGGTTTACTGGGTGCAATAAGAGCAGCTTCTCAAGTAATCTCTTATGAAGCAGCGATGGTATTATCTCTAATTTCGATGATTTTAGCATACGGTTCTATTCACTTAACAGATGTTGTAAATGCACAAGCAGGTACATTTTTTGGAGTTGTTCCTATGTGGGGTATTTTTATCCAACCATTAGCTGCTATTATTTTTATCATCTGTTCATTTGCAGAAACAAATAGAGCACCATTTGATATAGCTGAAGGTGAATCTGAAATTGTTGCTGGATATCATACAGAGTATTCTGCTATGAGATTTGGTTTATTTCAAGTTGGTGAGTATGCTGCTTTAAGTGCTTCATGTGCGATTATTGTTACTGTATTTTTTGGTGGTTATCAAATTCCATGGATGGATACAAGTACATTAAAAACACATATGAATGAAGTTATTATAGCAATTATGATTTTACTTCCTTTAGGTGTATTAATGTTCACAGGATGGATGAAAAAAAATAATAAAGCAATTGGGAATGATAAGTCAAGAGAAAAAGAAACAAAAATCTTAACGATTGCTTTTTGGTTAATCGCTGCAGCAATTGTTGTGACTTTATCTTTATTTTTAACTACAGGGTTAGGTGAAAATGGTGCGAGTATTATTACAGCTGTTTTACAAGTAGGGACATTTTTAGTGAAATTTTTTATCATGGCTTTTGTTTATATTTGGGTGAGATGGACTGTTCTAAGATTTCGATATGATCAGTTACAAATGATAGGTTGGAAAGTATTATTACCATTATCACTTTTAAACATTGTGGTGACAGCCACTTTTATTGTAGTACAAGGAAGCTAAAATGGGAATTACTGTTGTAAAAAGAGAAGGGAAATCTTTTAAAGATAGATTATTTTTACCAGCAATTGCTGGTGGGATGGCTACTACTTTAAAACATTTTGTTAAAAATATTAAAGATGTTGAAGGTTTAAAAACTACTCAATATCCAGAAGTTCAACCTGATGATTTAACTGAAAGATATAGAGGTGTACATAGACTTACAAAACATGCAGACGAAAGTGAAAAGTGTGTTGCTTGTTATATGTGTGCAACAGCTTGCCCAGCAAGTTGTATTTTTATCGAAGCCGAAGAGCGATTTGATGGTGTTGATGAAAAAAGACCAAAAGAGTTTAAAATAGATTTACTTGAGTGTGTTTTTTGTGGATACTGTGTAGAGGCTTGTCCTTGTGATGCTATTCGAATGGATACTGGTATATTTTCATTAATTGGTGGTACAAGAGAAGAGTTTGTTTTAGATAAAAAAGCTTTAATGGCAAATGAACGATCAAAGGATTTAGATAATGGTTGATTTATTATTTATAGGACTATCTTTGTTAGCAATTGGTGGTGCGTTAGCTATGATAGTATATTCAAATCCGATGTATAGTGCATTGGGTGTATTGATTTCTATGTTAAGTGTGGCTGGAATATTTGCATTGTTAAATGCAACATTTTTATTTATGGTGCAGATTATTGTTTATGCAGGTGCTATTATGACACTAATCTTATTTATTTTGATGTTTTTAAATATTAGAGAAGAAGATTTACCAAAAGAACCAAATAAGTTCAAACTTATTACTTTGGGTGCGATTATTATGATACCGTTAAATATCTTAGTATTAAAAGCAGTGTCAAAATTACCTTCAAAAGAATTATTATTAGTAAATAGTGATTTTGGAGATATTGGACCTATTGGAATTCAGCTTTATAATAACTGGTTAGTTGCTTTTGAGTTAGTATCTATTTTACTTTTAGTTGCTTTAATAGGTGCAGTTGTATTGGCTAAAAAAAGAACAAAAAGAGTTAAACATGTAGGAGAAGAATCATGATATCATTGACATCGTTGGCTTTTGTATCTATGGCACTTTTTTCTATTGGTGCTATTGGTGTTATATCGAGAAGAAATATATTTATAATTTATATGTCTTTAGAGATGATGCTAAATGGTATAAATTTATTTTTAGTATCATTTGCACGATACCATTTTAATATGGATCCACAAGTTATAACTATTATGGTTATAGCAATTGCTGCAGCAGAAGCTGCAATATTCTTATCAGTTATTATTCTTTTATTTCGATCAAAAAAATCACTTGATACAGATGTATTTACAACATTAACACAAGGGGAGAAATCATGAGTACAGATTTATTAGTATGGATAATTTTATCTCCTTTATTAGGATCAATTTTAAATGGTGGTTTTTATTTTTATCATATAAAAAAGAAACCTGTTTCTGATTTGACATTTTCATTAATTGGTACAATTACCCCTTTTATATCATTTTTAATTACATTAAGTTTATTTTTAAGAATGAATGAAGAAAATATCATATTTCAACAAGAATTATTTACATGGTTAAACATTGATAAACTAAACATTAATATGGGATTATTAGGGGATAACCTTTCAATTTTTATGGCAATGTTTGTTACTTTTGTTGGATGGTTAATTCATATTTATGCAGTAGGGTATATGAAAGGTGATAAAGGTTTTGGTAAGTTTTTTGCTTATTTTAATCTATTTTTAGCATCAATGTTAGTTCTTGTACTTGCAGATAATCCTATTATCTTATATATTGGTTGGGAAGGTGTTGGAGTTTGTTCATACCTTTTAATTAAATTTTATTATGGTAAAAAAGAAAATGTTATTGCAGCAAATAAAGCTTTTATTGTAAATAGAGTAGGTGACTTTGGATTTATTTTAGGTGTTATAACTTTATTTTTTGCTATGGGAGAGGTTGATTTATCATTTACTTCTATTGAAGCAAATTTATCTATTGCTTCGCCTGAATTATTAGGTTTGGCAGGTTTTTTACTATTTGTTGGTGCTATGGGTAAATCTGCACAGATTCCATTGTATGTATGGCTTCCAGACGCGATGGCTGGTCCTACACCAATTTCAGCATTAATTCACGCTGCTACTATGGTAACAGCAGGTGTATATATGGTTGCAAGATTTCATTTCTTGTATATTGATTTAGCAGATATTGGATTATTTATTGCATATATTGGTGCTTTTTCTGCACTTTTAGCTGCATTTATTGCTACAAGACAAAATGATATTAAAAAGATTCTTGCTTATTCTACAATGAGTCAGTTAGGATATATGTTTATTGCTGTTGGTTTAGGTTTTTATTCTACAGGGTTATTTCATGTATTTACACATGCTTTCTTTAAAGCTATGTTATTCATGGGTGCTGGTGGAGTGATAATGGCTTTACATCATCAACAAGATATCTTTAAAATTGCACAACATAGAGCTTCGTTACCAATTATTGGCTTTACATTTTTAGTTGGTGTAATTGCTATTTCTGGTATTCCACCATTTTCAGGATTCTTTTCAAAAGATGCAATCTTAGCTGCCGCATTCCAAGAAGGTGAATATCTAATTTGGGCAATAGCAATGTTTACAGCATTTTTAACAGCATTTTATATGTTTAGATTATATTTTATTGTATTTGTAGCTCCATCTCCAATAGCAAAAAAATATATTTATACACCCAAAACTGTTACCTTCCCACTTACTATCCTTGCTATTGGTGCAATAGGAGCAGGTTTTTTAAACTTCCCTGCAATATTTGGTGGAAGTCATTTTGTTGATACTTGGTTAGTACAATTAAATTCTAAAACTATCCATTTAAGTCATAGTACAGAATATATCTTAATGGGGGCATCTATTTTAGTTGCTTCTTTAGGTATTTTAGTTGCTTATAAAAAGTATGCAAATTTTGATGTTACTAAACCTGAAGAGGAAGTAGGATTGATTGGAAATAAATTTTATGTTGATGAAATCTATGATGTTGTATTTGTAAAAACATTAAAGAAAGTATCTACATTTATTGATAAAGTACTTGATGATAAGATTATCGATGGGTTTATTATGAACTCTTCAAGTGGTTTTGTAAACATTGGTAAAAAAGTAGCTATGCTACAAAATGCTAATGTGAGATTTTATGCTACGTTTATGCTTTTAGGTATGACTTGCATATTTATTTATATATATATTACATTAGGATTATAGTATGAGTTCAGATATACTTTCGTTTATTATATTTTTACCAGCAGTTGTAGCATTAGGTTTAATGCTTACAACTAGGGACGTAAATACAATTAGAAATATAGCATTTTTAACTACTACTGTTATTTTAGCATTAGTACTAAAAATCTATATTGATTTTGAGCCAAGTGCTGGTATGCAGTTTGTGACAAATGTTCCTTGGATTGAATCTTATGGTATTAATTATTATGTAGGATTAGATGGTTTTTCACTTACTATTTTGATGATGATAGCTGTTTTAATTCCAACAGCATATTTACTTTTATGGGAAGGAAAAACAAAAGGGTATTGGATCAATATGTTATTGGTTCAAGCAGGTGTTACAGGAACACTATTATCTTTAGATGTTATTTTATTTTATTTCTTTTGGGAAGTTATGCTTTTACCCGTATTTTTAATGATAGGTGCTTATGGTTTTGGAGACAAGGTAGCAACGACTATTAAAGTAACTGTTTACACGATGGCTGGGTCACTTTTAATGTTTATTGCTATTGCTTATTTAGGTGTTGCTTATCATAGTGAGTTTGGAGTTTGGTCTTTTGCTTATAATGAATTAGTAAAAATCACTGATTTAGACTATTCTACAAGAGTTTGGTTATTTTTAGCATTTCTTGCTGCTTTTGCAATTAAAATTCCGCTATTTCCATTACATACATGGATTATGGAAACATATAAAAATGCACCTACAGGGGCTGTGTTTTTATTATCTTCAATTATGGCAAAACTTGGTGTTTATGCGATTGTAAGATTTATGATTCCAATTTTTCCAGAAGTGTATGTTGAGTTTTCAATTTATTTTGTAGCTATTGGGTTATTTGGTTTAGTATATTTTGGTATTGCTGCATTTATGCAAGATGATATTAAAAGAATGTTTGCTTATGCATCTGCATCGCATTTAAGTTTTATTGCAGCTGGAATATTCTCGTTAAATGAATATGGTATTAATGGTGCATTGTATTTAGTAATTGCACATGCTATCTCTACTGGAGCACTATTTTTACTGGTTGGTTTAATACATGAACAAACAGGATATAAAACAATGAAAGATTTAGGTGGAATTGCAAAACAAGCACCTGTATTTACATTTATCTTTGCAATTATGTTATTTGCAAATGTAGGACTTCCTGGAACAAATGGATTTGTTTCTGAACTTTTAATTATTATTGGTATTTATGAGTTTAATCCTGTTTTAGGATATATTGCAGCATCGACTGTGATTATTGGAGCGTCATATATGTTATGGATGTTTCAAAAAGCTATTTTACAAGATAGACGTGAGGATGCACCTGCACTAGTTATGAGAGATTTAAAAATAAAAGAGATTATTGCTTTTATTCCTTGGATTATTTTAGTGTTTTTAATGGGTATTTACCCTGATGTATTTATTGATAAATTTGAGCCAACAGTTACACACTATTTAACTGATATTTTACAAATTGGAGGAACAAAATGAGTGAATTTTTTTATCTAATACCCGCTATTACAGTTTTAGTAGGGGCTTTAGTACTTATGTTTATGAGTATGTATGAAAGATATGAAACAAAAGACTTCATTATTGTTTCTACCGTATTTTTAGTAATTGCTTTAGGGTTTTCTTTTGGAGAGTTTTCAGAGTCATATTCTGTTCGTCCCTTTAATGATTTAACAAATGGTGTTTTAATATTTGATACATTCTCAAACTATTTTAATATCTTACTGATTCTAGGAACAATTCTTACTTTATTAATAGGTGAACATTACTTCCAACATAGAGCATATTTTAAAGGAGAGTTTTTCTCAATTTTATTATTTGCACTTTTTGGAATGATGTTATTATCAAATGCAAATGAATTAATCACTGCTTATATTGCTTTAGAGATTGCTTCTTTTGCCGTATATATTATGGTTGGATTTAATACAGAAAATTCAAAAAGAGTAGAAGCTATTTTTAAATATCTAGTTTTAGGTGCTTTTATAGGAAGTTTTTATTTATTAGGAACAGTTCTTGTATTTGGTGCTACGCAAACAACAAATTTAACAGAAATAGCTGCATATATTACTACTCATAGTGGTGATGATATGATTTTAGTGTATATTGGGTTAACTTTAATTTTATTCACATTTTTATTTAAAATTGCAGCATTCCCATTCCAGTCTTGGGTACTAGATATTTATAGAGGTGCACCAATGCTTGTTACAGCATATATGGCATCGACATTCAAAATTGCTGTTTTCTCATTTTTTATGAGAGCAATTTTACAAGATTTTGCTCCAATAATTGATTTTTGGGATACTATTATTTCTGTTATTATTATTTTTACTTTAGTGTTTGGTACATGGCTAGCAGTAACACAAAATATAGTAAAAAGAATGTTAGCAGCTTCATCTATAGTACATACAGGATATTTACTTTTAGCATTTATAGCTTTAAGTTATAAAGATGGTCAAGTTACAAATATTGATGCTTCTTATGCAACGATGTTTTACTTATTAGCTTATTTATTATCTGCTTTAGGATCATTTGGTTTAGCTTCTCATATTATTTCAGAAACAAATGTAAAAGTTACTTATGATGATTTTAAAGGATTATCTAAAGAGAGACCTTTTTTAGCTGCTATGATGACTATATTTTTATTTTCTTTAGCTGGAATACCATCTACTATTGGTTTTATAGGTAAATTCTATGTCTTTACAGAAGCTATTAATGCAGGATATACAGGGTTAACTATTTTAGCGATTATTGCTACAATAGTATCTGTGTACTATTACTTTAAACTTATTGCAGTTATGTATTTTTATCCTCCAAAAAATGAATGTGTTTCTGAAGAATTTAACGATAAAAGAGTTTCTACATATGCTATTGCATTTGTAGCTATACTTACAGTTCTAGGTGGTGTAGGTTCTGCTATTGTATTTTTTATTCCGATTATGAATATTGATTCGATTATTGCTTTAACTCAAACTGCGGTTCAATCTTTATTTATTGCACACTAATAATGTAATTAAAAAACTCATTTATGGGTTTTTTAATTTTTATTTAAACTTATATTTTAACTCTTTATAGATATAATAACATATAACTTAAGGAGTCTTATGAAAAAAATCCCATTTCTAATTATTTTATTTTTCCAGTTTGCTACTTCTCTTGTTGCTATTAACCTGACAGTAGAAGAACAAAACTATCTTGATACTAAAAAAGAACTTAGCGTTGCAAGTTTTGAAAATTTTCAGCCTTTTAACTTTAGAATAAATGATGATGTTATGGGTTACAGCATAGAAAAGATGAAATTAATAGGAAAAATTTTAAATAAAGATATTAGATTCATAACAGAACCTTGGGAAGTACAATTAGATATGTTAAAAAATGGGACATTGGATATTGTTCCTCATATCGCGGTTACTGATGAAAGAAAAAAATTTGTTGATTATACTAACTTTTCACATATCTCATTTTTAATAGGTTTTGCGGTCAATAAAAATGTGGATATCTCTGCGATGTCAGACTTTAAAGGGAAAAAGATAGCGGTAGTAAATAAATACTATTTACACGATTATCTAAAAAAAGCATTTCCTAACATTGAATTGTATGTTGTGCCTAATACATTAAAGGGGATTGAAGCTGTTGCTCAAAATAAAGCATTTGCTATAATTGACAATATTCCCACATTAAATTATTTTATCGAAGAAAAATGGTTAACAAATTTAAAAATAGATACAGTAAGTGATTTAGGTTTAGCATTAGAAACAAAAATGCCAATGGGAGTGACAAAAGGAAATCTACAATTAAAATCGATTTTAGAAAAGGCGAATGAAGCTATCCCTAGGCATGATATAAAAAAATTAAAAAAGAACTGGATTACATCAGATAATCAAAGTGCTATTCCTAATAATTTGTCAAATGAAGAGATAGACTACTTAGAAAAAAAAGAAAAAATACGTATGTGTGTATTACCAAATACTCTACCCTTTGAGCAAATAGATGAAAATGGGAAACATAAAGGGATTAGTGCTGAAATCATTACTATTATTTCAAAATATATTCATACACCAATCGAACTTGTAGCAACTGAAACGTGGACTGAATCACTCTATAATATGAAAGAAAGAAAATGTGATATTTTACCTATAGCAATGGAATTACCTGAACGAAAAAGTAGTATGAATTTTACAAGACCTTATATTATTGAGCCTTTTGTTATTGTTACAAAAGAGAGTGAATTATTTATTAAAGATTCTAAAGAATTATCTCATAAAAAAATAGGAAGTGTAAAAAACTATGCTTTTTCATCTATATTAAAATCTCAAAATCCACTACTAGAGCTAGTGGAAGTTAAAAGTACCAAAGAGGGTTTAGAAAAAGTAAGAAATGGCGAGTTATTTGGATATATAGATACTATGCCAGTAGTTGGTTATATGATGCAAAAGCATTCAATGATAGATTTAAAAATTGCAGGAAAATTAGAATTTGATATTAATTTATCTATTGCAACAAGAAATGATGAGCCTATATTAAATGAAATAATGCAAAAAGCACTAGATACAATCTCTGAGGATAGAAAAAGAACAATCATTGGAAAATGGATCTCTATTAAAATTACTCAAGAGTTTGATTATGATATGTTTTGGAAAGTTTTAGGTGTTTTTGTAATTATTTTATTAGTTATATTATATAAAAATAGAGCAGTAAAAATAATCAATAATAAACTAATAGACGCTAATCGTGAAACTAGGGAACAACAGAAAATGGTCGATAAATATGTATTAATTTTGACTACAGATTTGGATGGAAAAATTACTGGTGTAAATGAAGCGTATTGTAAAGCTATAGGATTTAATAAATCGGAATTAGTAGGAAACACCCATAAAATAATAAAACATCCAAATATGCAAGAAGATACTTTTAATGATATGTGGAGTGTTATAAGTGAAGATAAAATATGGAATGGAGAGGTAAAAAACTTAACTAAAAATGGTGATACTATTTGGTTTGCACTCATTATAGAGCCTATATTTTCAAATGGAAGCAAAATTGGTTATAGGTCCATTAGTGAGAATATTACAGATAAAAAACAGATTGAAAAATTGTCAATTACTGACCAATTAACAAATTTATACAATAGACATAAACTAGAGAAATCTTTTATTAAAGAAATTTCACGAGCTACTCGTTATAGACACTCTTTATCGATGATTTTATTAGATATTGATCATTTTAAATCAGTAAATGATACGTATGGACATGATATTGGAGATGAAACATTAAAAAGTATGGCAAATATTTTAAAAAACTCAATTAGAATAACTGATGTTGTAGGAAGATGGGGTGGTGAAGAGTTTATTATCATTGTTTCAGAGACAAATTTAGATGATACAAAAAAACTCGCAGAAAAAATTCGAAAATCTGTAGAGTCATATAATTTTAAGGAAGTAGGTCAAATTACAGCAAGTTTTGGATTATCAACACTCAATAAAGATGATACCAAAGAATTACTAGTAAAAAGAGCAGATGAAGCTTTATATAAAGCAAAAGAAAATGGAAGAAATAGAATAGAGGTATATAACTAGTATGAGTGAAACATTATTTGTATATGGTACATTGATGCCAAATTGTCCAAATGGACATATATTAGAAAATATAGTAGGAAAGTTTATACCAGCTACTGTAAAAGGATATTTAAAAGATGCAGGATGGAGTGCAAGTATGGGATATCCTGGTATCCATTTAGATGAAAATGGAGACACGATACACGGTTTTTTGTTCCGTTCATCAAATTTAATTAACCACTGGGATAATCTTGATGATTTTGAGGGTGAGGAGTTTAATCGTGAAGCAGTAGTAGTGGAAACTTATGATGAAATAGATGTTGATACTTTTATTTATGTTTTAAAAGCAACCGATGAAATGATAGATAAATAGATGAATTTATATATAGATGCAGATGCTTTTCCAAATATATTAAAACCTATTGTATTACGAGCTATTGATAAGCATCACATAAATACTTTTGTAGTGTCTAATAAAAAAGTTTCTATTGGTAAGTCTCCTACTATTAGTTATATTCTTGTCTCTGCTGGTGCGGATGAAGCAGATAATCATATAGTAGAGTTAGTAAAAGAGGGAGATTTAGTCATAACAGCTGATATACCACTAGCAGATAGGACGATAACTAAAAATGCTCATGCTATAGATCATAGAGGAGAACTTTATACAAAAGATAATATTAAAGAGTATTTAGCAGTAAGAGATTTAATGCAAACTATAAGAGATAGTGGAGAGATAACAAAAGGACCTAAGCCTTTTGGGAAAAAAGATGCCCAAAATTTTGCGAATCAATTTAATAAGTTTTTAGTCGCTAATTTTTCTTTTGTAAACTCTTTATAAAAATCATCAATTTTTTCTTGTATCATATAGTTTTTATTTTGATCAAAAAAGTTATAAAACCCAAATCTATCTATGATAAAATAATCAATCTCATCTAAAATATTTTTTCCCTTATCTTTAAACATAATTTTTCTATTTTTTAGATTTTCGATAAGCTGATTTTTTTCTGTAATAGAATTTGTTTGTGATTGAATTGTATCTATAAGTAATTCTCTTTTTTTATAAAGCTCTTCAACTTTAGAGTGGTTTGGAAGCATTGCTGTTTTCAGTTCTTCTTCTATGAGTTTATCTGCATAATAAACAAACTTAGCATACGTAACAAAGCCTTTTTTATTTACTATTTTATCTTTATCAACGGTTATATTCTCTAGGAGATATTTGAGTTTAGAGTCTTTAATTTTTTCTATTCTTTCTATAGCAAAATCAGAATGAAAATCTTCATTGTAGTCAAACATTTGATTTGTAATTATTGTAAAAAATTCTTGTTGTTTTCTAGTCATTTTCTAATACCTCTGCATCAATTATATCATTTGATTTATGTTGTAACATAAAGTTTCCATCATTACTATCTATTTTAAAAAGAATTATCTCCTCTTTATTAAAGTCTGGATGCATCACTTTTTGCCATCCAATACCTGGAATAGGGATGTCTTTCCAATAATAATCATCTAACCAGTTTATCTTTTTATCAAATCGAAGCCAGTTTTTAATTCTGTCACTTACTTCTTTAGCTTTTCTGAAATCCCATTTATAATCAGCTTTTTCTTTTTGTTTTGTTGTTTGTTCTTTTGGTGCTTTTGGTTTAAATTGTTTATAATTAATACACCAATTTTCCCAAACTTTTTCCCACGAAACTTTTAAATCACCATTTGCGATATAGTAGTTTTTAAACTTCACAAACTCTATTTCGATAGAGTCTTTTTTAATATGATTTTTTGCTATTTGCAACATACTATTATCTAATAAGATATTTTCATCTATGGTTGTTTTAACTAAATGAGTTTTATATTTATTTTGATTTAGAACCCATCTTTTCCATACTGCTTCCCAGTCAGTATTTGTAGTAGACTTACTTTGATAATACAGTTTAAAGTCTTCAAAAACATCATCAATATTTTGAAGAAACTTTGACTGTGCAAATTGTTTCATCTCATAGGTTAATGCAAAGTTATCAGGGATAGAAGTAGCTTCTTTTGATTGTACTTTATTTAAATATGAATTTGATGTTATTCTAGGTGATCTGTCACTTCCTAGAACTGTATCTGATGATTTACCAGCACATAATCCAAAAGTATTATCAAAAGTATGCTCAAGGTTATTTTCATTTGATGTTTGATGATAGGGGATATTAATCTTTTCTTTTTTTACAAGTATTGTGTCTAAAATATTTTCTACTATAGAGTTATATTTTAATTTTAATTCCATATCATTCATAGATAAATCTAATGAATTAATTTCATTAGCAAATTTATCTATTATTTGAGATTTTAAGTCTTCCATATATGTCTAAAGTTATTATTTAAAAAGGTTTGTAGGACTATTTTTTAGTTTTTGGACTTCAGCACCGATATCATTTTGTCTCATAAAATGTTCCCCTATTAAAAAAGCATCAGCTCCAGCTTCACTTAACTCTTTAATAACATTTTGATCGCTTACTCCACTTTCAGCTACTATAATTTTACCGTTTGGAATCATAGGGATTAGTTGATGACAAAGGTTCATATCCATCTCAAATGTTTCAAGGTTTCTATGATTGATACCTATTATATTTGCCCCGCAAGCCATAGCTTTTTTTAAGTCCTCAACATCGTGAATCTCTACTAAAACCTCTAGTCCTAAATGTAAAGCGTAGTCATATAGCTCTTGTAACTCTTTTTTACTTAATGATTTTGCAATAAGTAAAATAAAATCAGCTCCATATACTAAAGCTTCAACAATTTGATATTTATCTACAATAAAATCTTTTCGTAAAAGTGGTGTTGGTACATATCTTCTGATTTGAGTGAGATATTCTAAATTTCCTTGAAAAAAATGTGGTTCTGTTAGTACAGAGATTGCATTTGCTCCATTTTTACTATATGATTGGGCAATTGCTAGAGGATCAAAATCTTCTCGAATCACACCTTTGCTTGGGCTGGCTTTTTTTACTTCTGCTATTATTCTAATAGGCTCTTCTTTTGTTGCCGTTAAAAACTTTTTAACATCTCTTGGTGGATATGGATTGTGGGATAGGCTTCTACCCATCATATCTAGTGTAATATCTTTTTTTCTTTTTTCTAAATCATATTTTGTTTTTTCGATTATATCGTCTAAAATCATTGAATCTTTTTCCTTTTTTTACATTCTTTTATATTATTCCAGTGTAATTTAATTTCACGGTCTTTTAGTCCAGTTACTCTAATTACTTCTTTCATAATAGCTTTTGCTTTTTTACATTTTCCTAATTTATAATATCCCCACGCTAATGAGTCCAAATAGGCTACATTGTTTGGTGTCGTTTTTAAAGCACTTTTAATAAGATTGATTCCTTTTTTGACATCAATATTAAAATCTATAAGTAAATATCCATAATAGTTTTGATAACTCGCATTATTGATACCACTTGAAAGTGCTAACTCAAAGTTTGCGATGACATGTTTCATCACTTTGTGTTTATCTTTTGCTAACTCAAACTCATACATGGCAATTTTACCAAGCAAATCTGGTTTTTTTGTTTTTCTGTATAACTTACGAGTCATTGTTAAAGCTTTTTTTAACTGACCATCTTGATAGTAAAGATTGATAAGTTTAGTTTGGTCTATTTTTGTTTTTTCTAAAAACTTGATAGCTTCTTTTATATTTTTATTTTCCAAAAGCGATACGATAATGTTTTGTATTAAAAGAGTTGTTTTATGTAAAGTTGGGTCTTGTTGATATTTTAAATACATTCTGTTTAAAATTGACAACATTCCGTCTACATTTCCTTGCTCTTGATAAATAAGCATCAATTTATCACATACTATTTTAGTACAGCCTTTGGTTTGTAAAAATGTTTCTAGATAAGCTAATGCAACATCTTTTTTGTTTAAGTAGGTATATAAAACAGTCGTTAATTTAATAAGAGTTTTTTCATTTTGATTTATGGTGTAGGCACTCTCGTAGTATTTTAAAGCATTTGCATAGTCTTTTTGTGCATATAATACATTTGCCATTATTTCATAACTTGTCGCATTTGGAAATTTTTTGATAAGTTTTTTAGCAACCTTGAGTGCTTGTGTTGTTTTTGTTTGTGATAAAAGTGCAATTATCATTTGTTGATAATAGTATTCTTTATATTTCGGGAACTCTTTTAATGCCACTTTTGATAATAGATACATCTCATTAAACTGTTTTGCTTTATAGCTGTAAAAAATAGCTTTTTTAAGGTAGTTTTGTTTGAGAGTTTTTTTATAAAGTGTATTATAGTATTTAAAACTTTCCAGCGGTTTTTGTTTTTTTTCACTATCAAGTGCAAGCATTATAAAAAGATCTTCTTGTTCTTCTGTTGCATGAGAGGTGGTAGTGATTAAAAATAATATAAAAAATATTAGTCTACTATAGCTGGACACTCTTCTTTTACCTCTTCTATGTTATTTTTAAAATATTCCCAAAAAGGAAATGTTCTGCATTGACTTGGTCGTGCGTGATATACACCACATTGTTTTTTATCCAAATCAAAAAAGACACAAGCATAACTATTTTGAGAAATTTGTTTTTCTCTTATTGAAAACTTATAACCCGATTTAAAGAGGTACTTTTCCCCTAATTCTTCTACTGAGATATTAAGTAGTTTAGCCAGCTTTATACACTCTTCTTTTGTTATCCAAATATAACCTGATTCTCCTATACAACAGTTACCTTCGCAAGTATCACATTTAGTTTCATCAAATTTATAAGGGTAATTTTCATTTTCTATCATAGGTATTATTATAGCTAATTAGTACTTAACATTTTTAATTTACTATAGTACACTTCAATTTCAGGGTTGTTATGCTTTTTTGCACCTTTGATTAAAATATCACATTTTTTAACTATTTCACTAGTTATCTCTTTGTGATATTCTGTATTAAGATGCTTTTGAAGTGCTTTTATTCTGTATGTATCCATAAGTTTGGTGGTAAATGATAACTGTTTTTCATGACCAGCTATTTTTGTTATGAGTTTTTGGTTTATAAGTCCTAGTTCATATTTACGTAAAATTCGTAACCATAAATCATAGTCTTCACAAGCAATTAATTCTTCATCAAAATATCCTACCTCTTCTAAGACTTTTTTATGTATCATTACAGTAGATGCACCGATAAGAGTATTGGGTATATTTTGCTCAAAACAAAAGCCTGATGGTTTGAGTTGGTGTTTTTTTTGATTAATTATTTTTTGATTAAACATCCAGAGTTCATCTGTATGTGAAAAAAGAATATGTTTATTCTCTTTATGAAATTTTATTTGCAACTCTAGCTTATTTATTTCCCAAATATCATCACTATCTAAAAAACAAAGCCACTTATTTTTAGATCTTTGTATTCCAGTGTTTCTAGCATTTGATACGCCATTGTTTTGTTGATAGATATATTTGATTTTATCATCGTGGTAGTTTGAAATAAATGTTTTTGTATCATCAGTAGACCCATCATCAATGATGATGATTTCATCTGCTTGAACTGTTTGATTTAAAACTGAATCGATAGTTTTATTTAAAAATTTTTCTCTATTATATGTGGGGATTATTACGGATATTTTCATTAGTATAAGATGTACTTTATATATATTTTTATTTTTACTTTTTCAAGTGGCCTAGGATAGTCTTGATAGGCTATTCTTATGGTTTCGATACTGTTGCTATCTAGTGCTGTATAGTATGAACTATCGGTGAGTTTCAAATCTGTAATATCTCCATTTGGATGAAGATAAAATTCTACGACGTTTATCCCTTTTTGTTTTGTACGGATGGAAATCTTTGGGTAACGTAAATATCGTTGCGTTATTTTTCCTATTTTATTGAGATTTTGTTTGAGATATCTTCTTTGGTATTTTGAAAATTCAAAATACTGTTCCCCATAAAGTTTGATATAACTTTGAGTAGCTGTAGGTAGTTTTTGAATCTCCTGTATCTCTTTTTCTCTTTCGAGTGCTTTTTGTTGTTCTGTATTTTGCTTTTGCTTTTCTTGTTTCTGGATAGTAAAAAACTTTTTTAAATCAACAGGTTTTTTTTGAATGACGGGTAATTGAATTAATGGTACAGTTTTTTTAGAGATTTTTTTAGTTTTTTCTTTAAATTCTTTTGTTTTCGTAATTATAGATTTTGTTTTTTCTATCTTTTTTACTTTAACATATTTTATTTTTACAAGACCATTTTTTGTAGTAGTGTTTTTTTTATTTGTGGTATTTATTTGTAATGTTGCATTTTTTAAAGTTTTATCAATAGTAAAATACATCATAAAATGTATACCAATTGATATTAAAAATGCTATAAAAAGTGTCTTTGTAAAGTTATTCATAAAGGATTATAGTAAAAAGTTTTTAATGAGTGCTTTTATTTTTAGTTTATCTACTTCTTGGATGATAAAATGTGCATTTAAAGAAGCATCTGAAACATCACCTAAAAGTATATGGTCATTTAGATTTTTAAAAAGATGTACTTTTGAACTCATAACTCCACCTATCGATATTTTTAACGAGTTATTATCTAGTTTTTTTAAATATCTGGATCCTCTTGAAAAACCTATGTATACTTTTGCTTTTGGTATGATTTTTTGAGCTAGGTTTTTGTGTTCAGATTCTAGTACTAAATAGTTGTATTCTTTTATAAATTCTATAATAGAAGTATTTATTTGATGGTGTTGTTCTTTTGTACCAGAGTTTGGATTGCCTTTGAAGTATATGATATCATATTGTTGCATATTAAATCTCACAAGAATTATTTTTACCGAAAAACTTATATCGATTTTTTGCTATTAAATCATAAAGAAAATCTCTGATAAATTTCGGAACTATTTTAAAACATGAAAAAAGAAACCAAACTCCTGTTAACTCTTTTGTTATTTCTAAAACAGCATCACTTTTGGTGAAATATTTTTCATCTTTTATAAGTATAATAGTGTCTAAATTTCCATCTAAAGAAAAGTATTTTTTCATAATATTTTTTCCTTCTTCGCTTTGTTGTGAAAGAAATGTAAATTTTGAGTCCTTATCTCTTTTTGCTATAAATTTAACAGATGTACTACACATATTACATATTTCATCATAGATGATAATATTTTGTTTATTTTGCATTTTATAAATAAAATCAATATGTAAACATCTCTATAAGAGTTGTAGAAATTTTTTGAGATATATTTTTATCTACTTTACCGATATTTTTTATAATACGTGTTTTATCTACAGTTCTAATTTGATCAAGTAGTACCAATCCATCTTTATTTTCAAAATTGATTTTGGGTCTAAAAATAAAGTCAAAGCCTTTGCTTGTCATGGGTGCAACTATAACAGTTTTTAAAACATTCATCTCATTTGGTGATATGACGATACAAGGTCTTGTTTTTTGTATTTCTGAACCTATTGTTGGATTTAATTTCACTAGAACAATATCAAATCTATTTATATTTTCTACCATTCATACTCTTCTAAATCACTATCATCTAAAAAGTCTTGAAGTAATGCTTCATCTTTTATATCTTTATTTTTTGTCAATACTTCTTGAATATTATCTTCCCATTTTTCTCTTCTATTCTTATGTATTGGTTTTATTAAAAGTCCATTTTCAACAACTTCAAAATCGATTTCTACATTTTCTAAATGTGCTTGGGCGATAAGGGGTTTGGGTATTCTTACCCCTTGAGAGTTTCCTATTTTTGTTAACATGGTCATTTAATGCTCCTAAAATTATAAAGATATGTAATTATATTGTAATAACATACTTGTGTCAAATAATTTAACTACAATTATCTATAAACAACTTTTTGTTATAATAAATAAAATACAATAAAGATATAGGATAAAAATGTTTGATAAGAGTATAAAAGCATATGAAGAAGCAAAATGTGTGATTCCTGGTGGAGTTGATTCTCCAGTAAGAGCATTTAGTGGAGTTTTAGGAACACCACCATTTATAGATAGAGGTGAGGGGTCTTATCTTGTAGATATTGATGGAAACAAGTATTTGGATTTTGTTCAAAGTTGGGGACCACTTATTTTTGGACATTGTGATAAAGATATTGAAAATGTAGTTTTAGAAACTGTTAAAAAAGGTCTTTCTTTTGGAGCACCTACAGAGCTTGAAACACAACTAGCAAATGAAATCATCGAAATGTATGATAATCTTGACAAAGTAAGATTTGTTAGTTCTGGTACAGAAGCTGTTATGTCTGCTATTAGACTTGCAAGGGGAGTTACAGGTAAAGATGATATCTTGAAATTTGAGGGTTGTTATCATGGACATAGTGATTCTTTATTAGTATCTGCTGGAAGTGGTATGGCTACATTTGGCGCACCAAGTTCTCCTGGAGTTCCTGCTGATTTAACAAAACACACTTTATTAGCAGAGTTTAATAATATAGCTCAATTAGAAAAATGTTTCGCAGAGTCTTCTGATATCGCTTGTATTATCATCGAACCAATCGCTGGAAATATGGGACTTGTTCCTGCTAGTGAAGAGTTTTTGAAAAAATGTAGAGAACTATGTGATGTAAATGGTGCTATGCTGATTTTTGATGAAGTTATGTCTGGTTTTAGAGCCTCTTTAAAAGGAGCTTCAGGAATCGTATCAACTACACCAGATATCGTGACTTTTGGTAAAGTTATTGGAGCTGGTATGCCAGTAGGTGCTTTTGCTTCAAGAGCAGAAATTATGTGTCAATTAAGCCCAGAAGGGAAGATTTACCAAGCTGGAACATTAAGTGGAAATCCTGTAGCTATGGCGGCTGGTTTAAAATCTTTGCAGAAACTAAAAGCTGATCCTACTATTTATGATAGATTAAATGAAAAAGCTGTAAGACTTACAAATGGATTAAAAGAAGTTGCACTTAAAAATAATATTGCATTTCAAGTAGATACACGTGGAAGTATGTTTGGATTTTTCTTTTGTGAAACAGCACCTACAAATATGAAAGAAGTAGGGCTTTGTGATTTTGATAGATTTGCAAAGTTTCACAATGAGATGTTAAAAAAAGGTTTCTATTTTGCTTGTAGCCAATATGAAACAGGTTTTATTTGTGACACAATGACAAATGAAGATATCGATGCAACTATTAAAGCTGCCGATGAAGTATTTGCTAGCTTATAAAAGTAAATAAAAATTAAATTAAAGGAAAAAAAATGATTAAGCATATAGTATTTTTTAAATTATCAGAGCAAGGTATGGAACAAAAAGAGGTAATAGTAGAGAAATTAAATGATCTTAAATGTGCTATCCCATATATTAGAGGACTTGAAGTTGGTGTGAACTTTGCAGAAGAAGAGAGAGCTTTTGATATTGCATTAACAGTTGTTTTAGATGATAAAGAAGCATTATTTAATTATGCTAATGATGATAAACATGTAGAATTTGTAACATTTGTTAAGTCTTTAGATACTCATACTAAAGTTGTTGATTATGAGATTGAAAAAGAAAAACCAACTACAGAGTTTGGAAATGCAAGTATTATTAAAAAAGCAAATATTTATTTTGATGGAAAAGTGACAAGTAGAACAGTATATGAAGAAAATGGTGAGAGAAAAACACTTGGTATTATGATGCCAGGAGAGTATACTTTTGGAACTGAAGATGCTGAACATATGGAAATTATTGCTGGTCATGTAGAAGTGAAATTTCAATATGATGAAGGGAATCAAGAGGTTGTAAAAGGTGGAGAGTATTTTGAAGTACCTGCAAACTCTAGTTTTGATATTAAAGTATTAGAGCCAACAGATTATTGTTGTACGTATATCAAATAGTAATTTTTATTAATGGAAAAAGATATTAAAACAGAACAAGAAACTATAGTAAACGATACAGAAGTTAAAGAGGTACCAAAGCATAAAGATAAACTTGAAGCTTTAGATAATATGTCTTTAGGTATTTCTATGGTTGTAGCTATTGCTTTAGGTGTGGGTATTGGGCTTCTTTTAAAGTCATGGACAGGATATGAATGGACTTTATGGGTTGGTGTAGCTTATGGTATAGCAGCAGCAATTTTAAATGTTTATAAAGCATATAAAAGAGCAAAAAAAGATTTAGATAAATTAGCAGAAGATCCAAAATATAAGTATGCAATGGAAAATGGATATAAAAAAGAAGACAATGATTAAAAAATCATTAAAAATTTTTGCCATTGTTGATTTTGGTGTGATTATATTTTGTTTATTAGCTGCTCATACCGACTGGCTTTTAAATACTCAAATTGCGTTTTTCTCTTCACTGATGGTGACAGTTGGATCGTATTTGGGATATCAAAAAAATGTTCAAAATAGAGTAGAAAATCATATAAATGAAGATGACACTTATGATGAAGTGGATAAGATGGATGATAAATATGATCTATATTCGCCGCAAACTCCAGAGATAGAAGTAAATGATAGCCCTACAAAAGAAGAGATAAAAGAGGCTATGAAGCCAATTAAACAAAACCATTTTGCAAATTTTAAATCAGGATTTGCAGGGATGGCATCTTTGTATAGAATATTTGGATATGTAGGTTTAGTTGTAGGTTTTTTTTATCTCAATAATAACGGTTTTTTACATATATATTCTTATATATTAGGTTTCTTAATCGTACCTATCTCATCTTTAATTATTAGTATCTCTTTAAAAAAAGACTACAATAGAAAGGAAAACTTGTAATATGAAACAATATTTAGATTTATTGGATCACATCTTAAAAGAAGGTGTAAAAAAAGAAGACAGAACAGGTACTGGTACTACATCTGTTTTTGGATATCAAATGAGATTTGATTTAAATGATGGTTTTCCAATGGTAACTACAAAAAAGACTTTTTTAAAAGCTATCATTTCAGAACTTCTATGGTTTATAGAGGGGTCTACGGATGAAAGAAGATTAGCAGAGATCCATTTTAATGATATTGCAGCTAACTTAATTGGTAAAAAAACTGTATGGACTGCAAATGCAGATGCACAAGGAAAAGATTTAGGTTATGAAAATAGCGATACTATAAAAGAGTTAGGTCCTGTCTATGGAGCGCAATGGCGTTCTTGGAAAGGTACTGATGGAAAAGCTATCGATCAGTTAGCAGAACTAATAAATCAAATTAAAACAAATCCAGATTCAAGACGGTTAATCCTATCAGCTTGGAATGTAGGAGAGTTAGAAAAAATGGCATTACCACCTTGTCATACATTCTTCCAATTTTATGTTGCAAATGGAAAACTATCTTGTCAACTTTATCAAAGAAGCGCAGATGTATTTTTAGGTGTTCCTTTTAATATTGCTTCTTATGCATTACTTACTATGATGATAGCTCAAGTTTGTGAACTAGAAGTAGGGGATTTTGTACATACATTTGGAGATGCACATATTTATTCAAATCACGAGGCTCAAGTAAACTTACAGCTTTCACGTGAACCATTTCCAATTCCAACAATGAAAATAAATCCAAATATCAAAAATATAGAAGATTTTACAATGGAAGATTTTGAGCTAGTAGGATACGAATCACACGAAACAATAAAAGCTAAAATGGCAGTATAAAAGGTAAAACTATGAAAATTTCTATGATAGTAGCATACGGTAAAAACTGGGAAATAGGGCTTGAGAATCAAATGTTATGGCATATATCTGAAGACTTTAAAAACTTTAAAACTATAACATCTGGACATCATATTTTAATGGGAAGAAAAACATTTGAATCTATAGGAAAACCACTTCCAAATAGAACATCTATAGTATTATCAAATAGTGGATTTTCACACGATGGTGTACATACTTTTAATGATATACAAAACTCTATAAACTTTGCACGAGAAGCAGGGGAAGAGGAACTTTTTATCATAGGTGGTGCTAATATTTATGAAACACTATTCCCTTATGTTGATAAAATGTACTTAAGTGAAGTTGATTTTGAAGGTAAGGCGGATGCTTTTTTAAAAGAGATTGATTTTTCTACTTGGGATTTAACGCAAGAAAAAGAGTATGAAGCTATAGTTGTAGATGAAAAAGTTAAATCTCCTGCTTGGAAATTTAAAGTGTGGATTAAAAAAGATTAAAAATAATTGTAATACAATGGATATGCTTTTACAATCATTATTAAATATTGCATCATCAAGTGTTGGAGAGACTGTTGAAACAAATGACGATAATAATCAAGAGTTCAAGATTATAGAAGAGTTTAAAAACAGGATGTTTGATGCTTAAACAAGATGAAAATCAAGATATAGAATTTAAAGAATCATGGAGAGACGAATATATCAAATGGATATGTGGATTTGCAAATGCCAAAGGTGGAAAAATCTACATAGGAGTTGATGATAGCGGTGAGATTGTAGGTATTGATAACTATAAAAAACTTTTAGAAGATATTCCAAATAAGGTTAGAGATTTATTAGGGGTAATTGTTGATTTAAGTATGCTAGAAGAGGATGGAAAATATTATCTAGAAATTGATGTTGAACCTTATCCTTATCCAGTAAGTTATAAAGGGCAGTATCATTATAGAACAGGAAGTAGCAAACAAGAGTTAAAAGGTGCGGCCTTAGATAAGTTCCTACTTATGAAGCAGGGCAAAAAGTGGGATGGAGTACCAGTTCCTAATATAACAACTGATGATTTAAGCAATAGTGCAATTGAAGTATTTAAACAAAAAACTTTAGATAAAAAAAGAGTAGAAGAGGATATCTTAGATGAAGATAAAGATATTCTTATAGAAAAACTTCATTTAAAAGAGGGAGATTACTTAAAAAGAGCTTCTCTTTTACTCTTTGGTAAAAATATAGAGAAGTATGTAAGAGGAGCATATATAAAGATAGGATTCTTTAAAAGTGATAGTGAATTAATCTATCAAGATAAAATTGATGGAACTCTTATAGAACAGATTGATAAGGTAGAAGAACTTTTATTTACAAAATATTTAAAAGCAATTATTCGATATGAAGGGACTCAAAGAATAGAAGAGTTCCCAATATCAAACCTTGCATTTAGAGAAGCCGTTCTTAATGCTATAGTGCATAAAGACTATGGAGAATTAATACCTATTCAAATTAATGTATATGAAGATAAACTACTTATTTGGAACTGTGGAGAGCTTCCAAATGGATGGGATACAGATACTTTACAAAAGAAACACCCTTCAAAACCTTTTAACCCTGATATTGCAAATGTTTTTTTTCTTGCAGGATTAATAGAATCTTGGGGAACAGGAATTGATAAAATTATAAATGAATCAAAAAAGTTTAATGATGTAATACCTAGCTTCAAAATAGATAATGGATTATGGATAGAATTTAAATTTAATCAGTTGGGAGATAGGTTGGGAGATAGGTTGGGAGAAAAGTTTTATAAATTATCAGAAAATAGAAAAATAATCTTAAAATCTATATTTGAAAACGCAACAGTAACTATTTCAGAACTCTCTAAAATAGCTGGTATTAGTACAACAGCTATTGAAAATAATCTAAAATATCTAAAAGAAAATAATTTATTAAAAAGAGTTGGGAGTGATAGTTCTGGAAGTTGGGAGATAGTATATGAAATTTAATCAGAAACTGGTATTATAACATGGGTTCAAGATACATTAGAACAATTTGAGCTAGAAAATAAGAATGTATTATTCCAAGTAGATGATAAAGAAAGATACATAGGGAAAATGTTTAGTAAAATTTTAGTTAAGAAGGATAAATAATGAAGAACTTGACCAATATAAAGGCTTTTTAAAACTTATGAAGATAGATTATAATGACAACAAGTTAGAAAGATTTATTCCTATTACTTTCATAGAGTTACAAGAAGAAGTTTGTAAACTTCAAATTATAGAAAAGAATTTATTAGAAGAGTTTACTAACAGATTACGAAACTATTATCATCAAGAGTTTCATAGTGAACTTTTAAAATTAAAAACAAACTATCATCCTTTTAATCCTGACAGAGATACGATAACATTAAAAAATTTTTCTAAAGAAGAGTTGATACGGAAAGAAGAAAAACTTTTAGATGATATTATTCCTTTATTAAATAGTGCAAACTATGAACATCTCACACAAGATTCAATTAACCAAGCTATTAAAGAAACTTCCCCTTATGGAGTAGATGTTAGCGTTGATTTTAACGAGTTTGATAATTTGCATCTATTTTTTAGAGGGAGTGCTATAAGAGAAGAAAATCAAAGAACTGCAAAATCTTTTTATTTAAAAAAAGAGAGAGTACAAACAAGAATCTATAGAAGACTCTTTTTATTTTTTAAGCAAAAAGTAGATGGAAAAGAGTTAATTTATCTAAAACTATTTAAAGATATTCCTCAAAGTGATTTAGAGATGTTATTTCCTAATATTAAGGTGAAAATTTCACTCCTCGATAAAATAAAACTTACTATTACAGGTGGAGGTGGGACTATTGCTGGTTCTATGACGCTTATTGGTAAAATGGCTGTGAGTCTTGAACCTATGGCATTATTAAGTGCTTTAGGAGCCTTTGGAGTTATAGTTGGAAGACAAATTACATCTATATTTACTCATCGCACAAAATATATGGCAAAGCTTGCCAAAAATCTTTATTTTTACAATTTAGACAATAATGCAGGTGCAATTTCTCATATTTTAGATATGGCAGAAGATGAAGAATCTAAAGAAGTTTTTTTAGCTTATTTATTTATACTCAAATCTTCTAAATCTCTTACCAAAGAAAAACTTGATAGTAATATTGAAAAGTTTATTCATGATACTTTTAATATACCGATGGATTTTGAGATAGATGATGCTTTGGAGAAATTAGAGAAGTTAGGATTGATTAAACAAATTCGTAATAACGAGAAACTGGAAGCTATAGATATAGAACAAGCTTTAGTTATTTTAAGGAAGTAGTTCTTTGTAATAGAGTAAAAAAAGAGACTAAATTTATTTAGTCTCTTTTTTTGTTGTAGTTTTCTTCGCTGTTGTTGTCTTTTTTACAGCTGGTTTTTTAGTTGCAGTTGTTTTTTTAGCAGTTGTGGTTTTCTTTGCAGTTGTGGTTTTCTTAGCAGGTGCTTTTTTTGCAGCCGCTCCACGTTTCCCTTTTACTGGTTGATTTTTAATGATCTCTTTTACTTCATCCCAGTTTAAAGCACGAATATCTTGCTCATCTAACTCTTTAGGTAGTTTATAGTTTTTCTTCTTAGACTTAATATATGGACCATATCTTCCTATAATAATTTGAGTTTCCTCATCTGGAAAATCTTTTAAAAGTGCTTTTGCTTTTATCTCTTTAAGTTCTTTTATAACTTCTTTTGCACGAGGTAATTCAACTGTATAGGGATCATCTTCTTTTAAAGAGAAATATTCTGATTTAATTTGCAAATAAGGTCCAAATCGTCCAATATTTACTTTGATATCATCTCCGTTTTCATCTTGACCTAATACTTTAGGTAGTTGTAGTAGGACAAGTGATTCTTCTAAAGTGATATTATTCACACTCAAAGTATTTGGGATAGATGCTATTTTTGGTTTTTCTTCATCTTCTTTAGTTCCACATTGTACGTAAGGTCCATATTGTCCTACTCTAGCAGTTACTGGTTTTTTAAGTTCTGGATGCTCCCCTAAATCTCTGATATCAGAAAATTTTGCTCGTGGTGCATTTTCTGTTTTATCATCAACATTTTTTACAAAAGGTTCATAAAACTCTTTCATAACATCTTGCCAAGCCATTTCTCCATCAGCAATTTTATCAAACTCTTCTTCTACGTGAGCAGTAAATCCAAGACTTACTATATGCTCAAAGTGTTCAACTAAAAAATCATTTACAACTGTACCTATTAACGTTGGCTTTAGTTTCTTATCTTCAGTTTTGATAACATATTCTCTTGCTTGAATTGTTGCAATTGTTGGAGCGTATGTAGAAGGTCGTCCAATACCTTCAGCTTCCATTTTTTTCAC
>Ga0193953_1000048_pt1 | contig 62582 bp, 59 predicted proteins | sample BB_4_MG_FD_140325 | JGI IMG/M metagenome (GOLD analysis project Ga0193953, IMG submission 140325) | Microbial mat bacterial communities from the Broadkill River, Lewes, Delaware, United States - BB_4_MG | ecosystem: Environmental > Aquatic > Freshwater > River > Microbial mats | place: USA...
AAATCAAGCATTGGCAAGGTACTTTTGACCTTGCTTTGTTCTTTCACTTATTATTGTCAAAATTCTATTGTCTTTTTATCTTTTTCCTTTAGATTTCAGCTTTTTTTTATAAAAAGGCTTTTAATCTCTAATTTTTAATCTGAGTTTTGAGTACATCCATCTGCACATCCAAATCAAATTTATTGTTGGCTTTGAGGCGTTGCAACTCTTTTTCAAAACGCTCCTCCACATCATCCATCAAATCGAGCATCTTTTGACGTGTAAGAGTATCAATATCGGCTTCATCCAATGCTCTATAGGAGGTGGTCACTTTGGCTACCCCATCAATGTAGACAATCAAAAACTTCCTTGCCACACGAATATCTTTGGGATCATTGGCGATGGTATCAAGGATTGTTTGAGCTTTGCTAATCGCCTTTTTAATCTTAGCATGAAGCATTGGATCTTTGATTGCTTTATTATCCGCTTGAATCTGAGCCAATTTTCGTTGTGCCTCACCAAAGGTCTCCAAGACCACCTCACCCGAGAGATCACCAACATCTTCAAGCTTATCAACACTAGGATCAAAGCCATAGTAGAGCCAATAACCCACTACGGCTAACACCGCCCAAAAAATGGAGTGTAGCAGTGGCTCTCCACCTGCCATCCATGCGGTAAAAAAGGTTGCAATTCCCAAAAGATAGGCAGAGATATTTTTATATTTGATCTTGGGTGCTTTGGTAAAAATCGCCTCTTTGTACTCTTGCTCTTGAATAAAACCCTTTTTGGAGAGATGCAATACCCCATAAAAGAGCATAAAAGCAATGAGATTAAGCAAAAATGCCCAAAACTTCATCGAAAAAAGAGCAATCACCACTGCAAAAAAGAGTGGGATTAAAAAAAGATAGAGTAGAACTCCTCCTGTTTTTTGTTTCATTTGAATAGGAGGATTGTATCGTTTTGCTTTTGCCATCTTATCTCCTAAAAAAGATTAAATAGAGATGCAAATATAGCAGAACCTACACCAAAAACCAAAAAAATAAATCCAAATACTTTAATGTATCCACTTGCCATATTGTCCTCTTTATGTTTAACCCAAAATATGCATTAAAGATTATGCCACTAGCATTTATAATTCTATTGCATAATTCGAGTTTAATATAAAATATTATAGCAAGTGTTTATTAAGGATTAGTATAATATTTATAAAAGCCTCAAAGTATACAAGATATTATGAAAGATAAAAACTTTGCTTTTAATTATAGTTGAGCTAGTCAAATAAGTAAGATGTTGAAGCTAAAATTATTTAGCTTCAATTTGTTTGGGTTTAACTTGCTAATGATATTCTTCCTGTGATTGCTTCAATTGTAATATTAAAATCATCTGTATCATCAATCAATCCATTATCAAATTCAAAGGTTAAAGTACAGTCAGTTGTCATTAATGATCTAAAATCTGGTGTAGTTGAACCATTAATACCAACATGGGGTCGTCCCAATTCATCAAAAGCAATTTGTGGTGCAGCATTACAACTTGCTGAAGGAGTAATAGAAGAAATTCCAAATTTTTTAGTTAATAACACTCTTTCGGAATGATCCGTGGAAATAGTACCTCCCGTACAATAACTATTTGGCATACTTAAATATTTTTGATTATAAGAATCTATTGCTGACTCATCATCATCTACATTGTTTTTGTTTGTATCTGAAAATACACTATACATTACACCTTCACTGCATGCAGCTTTATTTTTATATTGCCACTGCCAATAGGTTTTTTGCCACTCAGGATCAGATGCACTGTGTCTGTGATCACTCAATGCCATTCTCTGTGCTAACATAATATCAGATGTGATACTATCTATCGCCTCTTGTCTTAAGTCTCTATCCATTCTAGGAATCGCTAACGAAGCCAATATTCCCATCACAACAATAACCATAATCAATTCTATCATAGAAAATGCATTTTTTGTTTTCATAATATTATACTCCACTAATTATACTAAGCTAGATTATAGCATAAAAAAAGTAATGCTTATAAATTATTAATTTTAGTTAAAATAAAAGAAAGTTTCCAAACCCTCTAAAGGGTTTGAATGTAAAGAAGTTTTAAAGTAAAAGAGATTAAATCTCTTCTGCTTTTTGTACGTCGTAGAGGATATCATCCATTGGGTGTCGATACATAGGCATAGCCAATCTCTTCTCATCGAGAATATGACCAATAAATCCAATTGACCGTCCAACAATAAAGAAGGCATTAAGCGTTCCTGAAGCGATAAACTCATTGATCTCCTCTTCAGTATATCCTAATGCTCTCCACATATCTACCATTAAGATACCGATAGTACCATCAACGTTAAGGATTAGGTTCTCTTTTTTACTTGTTGTAAGTGCCTCTACAGTTCTTGCATAATCAAGTAGTGGAGTTGATGGGAAATGCTCTGCTGCATAATCCATAAGACCTTTAACTCTTAAATCTGGGTTTTTAAGTGACTTGATTCTGTGCCCGATTCCTGGGATTGGGATACCTTGTTTCTTCATGTGACCTAAGAACTCTTTTGGAGAGAGACCATTATCATCTGCATACTTAAAGTGCTCTGCCGCACCATCAATCGCACCACCAAATCGTGGACCAATTGTAAGAAGACCCGTTACAAGTGACTCAACAACACTCTTACCAGCTCTTGCAGTTACTTTTGCATTGTGTGCACCCGATACTGCAGGACCGTGATCGGCTACTGTTTTCATAACTGTTTCAATAAAGTCTGTCGCCCATTTTGGATATTGCTTTTTAAACCACAATAGTGATACAACATCACCGATACCTTTACCTGTATCAGGAGTAGCCACGCTAGAGATTGGGAATCCTGCGTATGTCGCCTCATCACCTCTATCATCAGAGATAGTACAGATAAACTGCTTACTTCTTCTCACTGTTGGTACTACGTTCATCTCTGGCTCTGGAATCTCAGCGATATTTAAGCTCTCATAAACCTCTTTGATTTTAGCTGGTAAGTCATTGAATGATTCTGGTACATGGATACCCGCCTCAGCCATCGCTTTATTTTTGGCTTCAGCTGTCTCTCGCTCTGCATTTGCTGATGCACCTGCGTGACCAAACTGAACACCGCTATCGTAATACTTAGCAATCGTACCAATACACCATGCGATTACTGGCTTAGTGATTCGACCATCTTTGATTGCTTCGATTACTTTATACTCTTCGATACCACCAACTTCACCAAGGAGAAGCATATACTTTACTTGTGGGTTATCTTGCATTCTAAGAAGGTTATCGATAAATACAGATCCAACGAATCTATCTCCACCAATCGCAACACCCTCAGCAATACCATCCGCATTGATAGAGATGATGTTTGAAAGCTCGTTGAAAAGACCACCTGAACGCGTTACAAGACCACATGAACCTGCACGGTGTAGCTTTGAGTTTACGATGTTAGTAATAGTACCACCCACGTTTGCAATCTTAAAGGCTCCAGGTGCAATACCACCAACAGTAGCTGGTCCAATCACTACAACACCTGCATCTCTTGCAGTTTGGTTCATTTTTCTTGCTAGTCTCTCAGGAATACCTTCAGCTGTGATCATGATTGAAGAGAATCCACCAATCTCTAAAGCTTCCATTGTTACATCGTACGCTGTTCTAAATGAAGCAAAGTTAAGTAAAACATCAGCTTGTGGCTGAGCCTCTTTTGCTTCTGCAGTGTTTTTGTATGTTGGAATCATTACCTCATCAGGTCCGTAGAAGAACTTCTCAAATTTACCTGAAGCTGTTGGAGCTACGATTGCTGCAACTGATGGTTTATCTCTTTTGATTGTGTAATCATAATCCAACATTCTCTGAATTGCAGTTTTGTTGTTGTTCCAAAAAATTGCTTGTGTATCTCTTGTAAATAATTGTGCCATCTTCTCTCCTTACGCCTCTACTGCCATTCTTACGATATCTGTAACATGAGTCTCTGGTCCATATACATCAATCCATAGACCTAATCTATCTGCAGCTGCTTTAATATCTCTTAGACCCTTTTCGTAGTTTGGTCCACCTCTTCGTACATAGATCTTGATACCAATCTCTCTCATTCTAGGTGCATACTCTTCAAATGCTTGGATGATACCTGTAAATGTTTTTGCAACATCCGTAAAGTTCGCAATCGCACCACCAATGATCATAATCTTTTCACGACCTTGAGGATCTTTCTCTCTTGTCATTAGATCAAGTAGTGTTTCAGCATAGAACTTAGTCTCACCTGTTGTTGGTCCACCTGAGTACTCACCGTAGTTTGCCAAATCTTCAATTCCTGCTAGATCAGCAATAGTATCAGCATATACAACGGATGCACCACCACCAGCTACCATTGTCCAGATTCTAGCTTCTGGCTTAAGGAGAGTAAGTTTAAGTGACGCACCTGTTTTTGCATCCGCATCTTCGATAGCCAATACTTCTGGAGATTTCTCTTCCATACCAAACGCCGTTGGGTACTCAACATCACCCCACTCATCAACCATCATAAATCCAGCAGTATCGTCTAGTTTTGCAACCATATCAAGCAACTCGATTTTTTTACCTTGCATTACAAATGGGTTGATTTCAAGGTATGCAAAGTTTAACTCACGGTATGCTTTAAAGAAACCAATTGCAAACTCTGCGAACGCCTCTTTATCTTTATCAGCTACATCAGCAGGAACGTTTGCTTTAATTTTTGCTGCGATCTCCTCTTCGGTTGCAGTGATAGGGAAGGCTACTTCTGTAACTTTCTCATCCCAACCCTCTTCAACTTCCATTCCACCTTCAGCAGACATATAAAGAACATCATCATCACCGACACAAGTTGCAGAGATATAGTACTCTTCTTCTTGAGTGTGTGGAGTAAATGGCTCAACAACAAAGTGTGTTAGCATATCAACACTTGGTTCACCTGTAGGCTCATCACCATCAAATGAGAAATAAACCGATTGCTTTTCACTGCACTTAGCACTAATCCACTGAGAAGCCGTTACCAAATCAACATCACCTGGCTTTTCATTTTTGAAAAGTACCAAATCATTCTTACCACGCTTACCAAATAACATATCAGGTTTTGCCACCAATGTTTTGTTATTTAGCCACGGATGATCGATTGCAGCCTCTCTTAGTTCTGGTCCATTTTTTACCAGTACCGTCTCATAAGCATAAGTAAAGCCTGGGAAATACTTATCCCAATGCTTTGCTAATATAGACTTTGCGTCATACTCTCTAATCGCCTTTTGAGCCATTGAGTTCTCCTTTGTTAAATATGTTGGTATAACTTTATCATTAGATTGTTGTATCTTTACTAGAAGTAATAAGTAATATAACATTTATTGCTCAAAGTGTGTATTTTAGAAACATTAAAAAAGCTACTTTTGAGTATTTGAGCATTCCTCAAAACCGTAAAATTTCAATTGTGCTTTTTTCTTGACAATTTTTGTATCATAACAATTGATATTATGCAACTTCAACTCTTGAGCCAACCAGTAGGGTTCATAGATATTATAGGCAAAGTGTTTACTTTTATCTTCAAAAAATATAAAAAGAGACTGATGAAAGATAATGGTAAAACTCCCTAACATCAATGTCATTACACTAAATATAAAAATATTTCTGTATCTCTTTTGATAAATTTTGAGTCGTATACGAAGACTTTCACTGTAAACTTTGAAAATAAAAATTACTCCTATGAGAATATAAGGGGCAAACTCTGTAACGGTTACTCTTTGACGAATAGAGAGTATCAGTGAAAAAAGCAATCCTACCGTTGCGATATACCATGTAATGTTCTGTTTTTTTTCATAATAGAGTCGATAGAGACTGTAGCAAAAGTAGACAAAGACAAAGGGCGAAAAGATCGCAGCATAGATACCAAAAATCTCTAAAAAATGTCCGCGTGGTCTGCCACCAATTTCAAAATTTCCTATATAGAGTGAAACGATAATAAAAATCAATGCAATGAAAAATCGCTCCTTCTCTTTGGATAGATAGCTATAAAGTGCGATTGAGATAAAAAATATTACCGCACTATCATGTACAAATAGTAACACTATCATCGAAAAAAACTCTATTATTATCCAATTTTTATGATAAGCTACTAAAAACAGCAGTACCAAAGAGATCACAACAACCGATATGTTGACCAAAACCATCGAGGCAATAACCCCTGGTAGAAACATAAAAATTGCCGTTGATATATATCTATCTTCTAATGTTTTGAAATAAAACTGTGAAAGATAGTAGTACAAAAAAATATTCACCACCCCAAAGATATAAAAAACAGTACGAAATGAGATAAAAAGCTCAGCATCTTGGTATCCCAAATGCATCAAAAAGCTATCAAGTGTATCTTTATAATAAAAAGTATACGCTTCATGCGGAGAGATAGGAGTGGTAGCAGCTACATAGAGAGTAGCTACCAAATAAAAAAGAGTGAGTCCAAAAAAGGTTTTAGACATTGTTAGAGTTTAAGAAAATTATCCAACATCTCATGCCCATACTCACTCATAATGGATTCGGGGTGAAACTGTACTCCGTAGATGGGCTTATCTTTGATCTGCAAAGACATGATCTCATTATCATCTTTACTATGAGAAGTGACGATAATATTATCTGGAAGATTTTCACGCTTTACACTAAGAGAGTGATACCGTGTAGCACGAAATTCACTGGGCAGATCAGCAAAAATTGCATTATCTTGATCAACTTCTACTTGTGAAGTCTTACCGTGCATCATATTGGTAGCTCTTACGACCTCACCCCCAAAAGCCTGAGCAATGCTTTGATGCCCCAAACATATCCCAAAGATAGGAGTCGTATCTTTAAAAGCTTCAATAAGCTCTAGTGTAACACCTGCTTCATTAGGAGTTGAGGGTCCTGGAGAGATGATAATCTTCTCAGGATTTAGAGCTTTAATCTCCTCTACACTCATCTCATCGTTTCGAATTACTTTTAAATTAGCCCCTAACTCTTTGCAGTACTGTACGACATTATAGGTAAAGCTATCGTAGTTATCAATCATTAAAATCATATTGTCTTCAACCTCTTTAAAGCCCTATTTCAAGGGGATTGGCAAATTTTTTTTTAATTATATCAAATTGAAGTTAGAATATTGTTTAACTATGTAGATATCTATTTGGTTTGAAAGATTGGTAGAGATTCTCAAGTAGTGCACTTTTGAACGCTTCATCACCTGCAAAGAGTTTGTAGAGTTCTATCTCTTTTCGTCTGTCTCTGTTGATAATCTCCGTTACCATCTTTTCGAGGGCTAGCATATTGGTGTGCATATCACTGTTTTGCATAAACTTATCTTCAAAGTCTTCGTGTTGGCGTGTACTCTCGTGAATATGGAGAATTTTTTCTCTTCTCTCTTGGGGTGTCTCGCCCCATTTGCTAAACCAGCGTTCATTAAAGCTAGCGATAATATCATCGAGGGAGTCTTGCTCTTCGTTGTTGCCGTGAGCTCCTCGTGGATTTGGGTTTTGGGGTTCAAGTTGGCTCTGGCTTTCATCAAGCTCTATTGAGGCAGATAGTTTGACCCGCTCTAGTCCATAGGTGGAGAGATCAACGGCATCTAGGAGTTCATCGAGGGTATCTTTGGCTCTATCTTGGATAATGAGTTTGGGTATCAAAAACTTCAAAAACCAAAAGAGCTTCTCCCACGCCACTATCTCATAGGGCATAATGGCACTTATCTGTCCGTATATCTTGACAAACTGCTTGGCTTTGATCTTGTAGTCGGCTTTTTCATCATCATCAAGCTCCAACTCTCTATTGAATCGCATCGCAGAGGTATCTAGGGTTGGGGAGAGTTTGCTTGCCTCTACCCCTTTAAAATAGCTTTCAAAAAACGCATCGACTTCGCTTTGTTCATAGATACCAACATCATCAAGATTGCTTTTAAGCTCATGCAGTACATTTACATCGGTTGCTTCATTGAGCGTCGTTGAGGTATAAAAGGGCTCAAAAGCACTCTGTATCTCCTCTACTTTGTTATAAAAATCCAACACAAACAAATCTTCGCTCTTTTTGCCGTATTTGGGAGACGAGCGATTGAGACGGGAGAGGGCTTGGACGGCTAGGACTCCTTGGAGTTTCTTATCGACATACATGGCACAAAGCTTTGGTTGGTCAAAACCTGTGAGAAACTTATTGGCAACGACTAATAATCTATACTCATCACTGTCAAACTTTTCTGATATATCTTTTGATGCAAAGTTATTGATTGCATCTTCTGTGTATTCAATGCCCTTTAGCTCTTTTTTGCCCGAAAAAGCGATGATGGCTTTGAAGGGGTTGCCCATCTTCTCTAGTTTATTTTGGATAGCTTGATGGTAGGCAATGGCTGTTTGAATATCGGCAGTGACGACCATACCCTTGGCTTTGCCTTTTAGCTTTTTGGTCTTGACGACATTGGAAATAAAGTGCTCTAGCATAATATCGATCTTGGTGGCGATGGTCGAGGGCTCTTTTTCTACTTTGCTTTTGAGTAGCTTTTGGGCTTTGGTCGTCTCAAAGAGGGGGTTATCCTCTATCGATTTGCTAATCTCATAGTAGCTTTTGTAGGTGGTGTAGTTGGCAAGTACATCGAGGATGAAGCCCTCTTCGATGGCTTGTTTCATCGAGTAGAGATGAAACGGGGCAAAGCTTCCATCGCTTTGCTCTATACCAAACTTCTCTAGGGTTGAGTTTTTGGGAGTGGCGGTAAAGGCGAGGTAGGAGGCGTTGGTGTTGAGTTTGCGACTCTTGATGGAGTCTAAAATCATCTCTTGCATATCCACACTCTCATCTATCTCTTTTTTGCCCATCGTTGCGTTCATTTTGTTGTGGGCATCGCCACCTTGAGAGGAGTGAGCCTCATCGATAATCACCGCAAAGCGTCTATCACTCAAATCGCTAATGGTATCGATAACATGAGGAAACTTTTGGAGTGTGGTGGTGATGATCTTTTTGCCATTTTCGAGATGTTCTCGTAGCTCTTTGGAGCTGTGTGCAGGAGCAAAGATATTTTTGACCTCACTAAAGCCACGGATATTATCCCGTAGCTGCTTATCAAGCAGTCGTCTATCGGTGACGACAATCACACTATCAAAGAGAGGCATCTGTTCATCTTGGTAGTAAGCCTCAATAAGTCCGTAGGCACTCCATGTGATGGAATTGGATTTGCCACTCCCTGCACTGTGCTGTATCAGATAGGTTTTGCCCACGCCATTTTGAGCAATATCACCAAGGAGACGACGCACCACATCAAGCTGATGGAATCGTGGGAAATAGAGCGTTCTTGAGCTTAGTTTATCACTCTCTTTGCCACTGAGTATCACAAAGTGTTGGATGATATTGGCTAGAGAATGCTTGGTAAATATCTCCTCCCATATATAGCCGCTCTTGTGTCCGTGTGGGTTGATGGGGTTGCCTGCTCCGTGGTTGTCGCCTTTGTTGAAGGGTAAAAAGAGGCTCTTTTTGCCCTCTAGGCGTGTGCACATATAGACCTCATCGGTATCGATGGCAAAGTGTACAATAGCACGAGCGAAGTTGAGTAGTGGCTCTTTGGGGTCTCGGTCGTTTTGGTACTGCTTGATACCGTGGTATCTTGCGTTTTGACCACTCCACGGGTTTTTGAGCTCCATCGTGATGATGGGCAATCCATTTATAAACACAACCATATCAAGTTCTAGCAAAGGATTGGCATTAGAAAAAGTTACTTGTCTTGTAACGCTAAAGATATTGGCATTAAAGTTGCGGTGTATCTGCTCGCCACTACTAGCCACAGGAGCGATATAAAAGAGCGTAAAACTCGCATCTTCAACATCAAGACCCTTTTTGAGGACTCTAAGTATGCCGTACTTTTTGAGCATCTTATCGAGCTGTCCGATGACTTTGCGTCTGTATTGTGCGTCGCGTTTGAGCTTTTCTAATTCATCTGCTTGTGTATTTTCAATAAACTCCCAAAAGAGCTTCTCATCAATAGCGTACTCTTTGTTAAAATCTTTGTTGTAGCCTTGGGTAAACCCTTGTGTCAAAAGAGATTTTTCAATTGCGTTTTCGAGTGCGTGTTCATCGGTCTTACTTCTCATGATGCTACCTTTACTTTACCTGTCACCACACTATCAATCAGCGTGGCTTTGTACTCTTTGAGTCTTTCAATATAGCTCTGTTGCAGCTCTATGGCTTTGTCTATTTTGGTGGTTTGATTATCTAAATACTCTGCAATCTCTTTTTGTTCATTTTCAGGGATAATGAGCAAATCAACCAAAGAAAAATTATCAAACCGTAGTGCTTGACCATCTCTTACAAGATTAGAAGTACTACTTAACGCAGTTATATACTTTTGACTTTTAAATAGATACTTGAAATACTCAGAAACTACATGCTTGATTGGAATTAAGGCAACATAGGCAGAACTAATGCTTCCTGTATCTCGACAATACTCTATACCACCTTGAAAGCTCCGCATACTAATCAAAAAATCATTCTTTTCTGCTCGTTTTAGTATTTCATAGTTATGTACTACTTGTGTAACTTTACGCCCCTCTAGTCTCATAAATTCATCTTGATAGATAACACCATACTTTTGTGATGCTGTTAATTGTCTGTCACCTTTTCGTGCTTTATCTTTTCGCTCTCTAAATAGTCTTTTACTTCGTACAACCTCCCAATGCTTCGGAATCTCCCCTATCCACTCCACACCGCTATCTTTCATTTTTAATTCTTCATTATTAACTCTTAATTTTCCCGTGACGACTTCATTGATGACGATTTGGCGACGCTCTTTGAGTAGCTCTATCAGCCTCTCTTTTTGACCGATGGCGTTATCTATTTGAGATGTTTTTTCATCTAGGTATGAGGCTATTTTGGTTTGTTCTTGTTTAGGAGGAATAAATGTTTTGAAGCTAAAAAAGCTATCCTTTGGTATAGTATTTCTCAATCCTCTATATAAAGGCTTAAATCGTTTACTAGAATCTAAATTAAGATAAAAATAATACAAATAACTTTTGTCTATGTCTTTAGCAGTCATTACTGTATATGCACCAGTAATCATTCCATCAAATTGAGACAGTCCAACTGTTCTTGGAGTTTCTTCAACATCAAATAAACAAAATATAAAATCACCTTGCTTAACTTCTTGATAAGTATTAAATTCGGCAGGAAATTTACCTTGTGGATTTTCCATATCTCTTTTAATAATGCCTTTAATTGTTAATGACAATAAATCGTATTCACTTGATTTTTTACCAACAAGTTTCTGTTTGATCTTAAAAATGTTTTTATTAGATAAAGTTTCCCAATGCTCAGGAATCTCCCCCAACCACTCCACACCGCTCTCTTTATAGGATGGGTATTTTGCTAGTTTACTCATCTTTGACATACCCCTCATAATAGTATGATTGCTCAATCCCTTTAAATATCACCTCTCTACTATCAACCTCATCTGTCAAATTTTGAGAGAGTAAAAATCTAAGTTCCAAATCATTAATAGGGCTTCGCTCCATGGCTTGAAGATATAACTCTTTGCTTACAAATTGCCAATTTACAACTTTTTGCAATCTCTTTTTCAAAATCATATCGAGCCAAATCCTCATCGTTCGCCCATTGCCCTCCATAAACGGGTGGGCTATATTCATCTCTACATATTTAGAGATAATCTCCTCAAAACTCCCCTCGCTCATCTGCTCTATTTTGACTAAAATCTCTTTGAGATAGAGTACATTTGCAAAACGAAAATTACCTTTTGAGATGTTAAGCTCTCTAATTTCTCCAGCAAAATCATACAACCCACCAAAGAGATATTTATGAATTTGCTGTAACCCTTTTGTGGTGCCTATTTCGATTTTTTCTATATCTTTGCTCTCAAAAAGTTGATAAGCATTCTCTAAACTTTTTTTATCAATATTTTTCACTCTACACCCCCAATATCTCTTTGATAAGACCCTCACTCGCCTCTTCTAGCTCCATTATATCTTTGGCTACTTCATCTAAACTTCTTAATGGTTTATGAGTATAGAAGTACTTATTGAAGCTTATTTCATAACCAATTTTCACGCTATCGAGGTTTATCCACGCCTCATCGATATGGGGTTTGACCTCTTGTAGGTAATAGGCTTCTATCTCATGGGTGAGTGGGATATTTTCACTATCTTTTAAATCCGTATCGCTCTCATACTCTATATACTCATCTTTGTTGGTTGAGGGATAGTAGCCATAGTATGGTAGATCTGCTACACTACACCCTAGATGGTTCAAAAGAGTCTCTAGTTTTTCATCTTTGAGCTTGTGTATTTTTTTGATGACCTTATGGGCATTTTCATCATACCAAGATACAGCATTTAAAATTGCATTTTTTTCTGTTGCTGATAGTTTTATTTTTTGCTTTTTGAGTACTTCATCAACCTCTTTTTTAAAAATATTAAAATCATCGTATTCATCCGTGCCTATTGCATCTTTTAAACTATTTGCAGTATCTTCAAGCATTTTATGTTTTGTCCATAAAGCTTTAGAGGTAAGGGCTTTTTTATTTTTGGCATTTAAAGATATATCTTCTTTATCAAGGTACTCTTCTATCTCTTTTTTGTATTTGGTTACATCTTCATAACACGCATCGTCAAACTCTTCAAGACACCATCTCATAGGCTCTTCTAAAGTTTTATCAAATCGTAGTGTCTCTATTGGTTCATCTCTAAATTGAGACTTCAATCTCTTTGGTCTTTCGATATTTACCTTGTAGTATCCAAAGTCGCTGTTTTCAAAGATCTTTGAGGCTATCTTTTTGCCCTCCACCTCCTCTTCGCAAGTTTCAAATCTTCTATAGACCTCCATTATCTTGGCAATATGTTTGGGTTCAAACTCGCAGTTTTTATCCCCTAGATTTTTGCGTAGCTTGGCGTAGAGGTCGTTTGCATCGATGAGTTGCACTTTGCCTTTGCGGTGGGTGGCTTTGTTGTTTGATAGCAACCAAATATAGGTGGTAATCCCTGTATTATAAAAGAGATTGTTGGGGAGCTGTATAATGGCATCGAGGAGGTCGTTTTCGATGATGTAGCGTCGGATATTGCTCTCTCCACTCCCTGCATCCCCTGTAAAAAGGCTACTACCGTTGTGTACCGAGGCGATACGACTCCCTAGTGGGCTAGAGGTGAGGGGTTTGAGCTTGCCTACCATCTCCATCAAAAAGAGCAGTTGCCCATCAGAGCTTCGAGGTGTGGCATGTACCTCTTGGCTATTGCCCCAATAGTCACTGAGATTGACGACAAAACGGGGGTCTATTATCTCTTTGCCCTCTTTGATATATTTTTGATCACTACTCCACGATTTGCCATAGGGTGGATTGGAGAGCATAAAATCAAACTTCACACTAGCAAAGTCATCAAACGCTAGCGTAGAGCCGTTTTTGATGTTTTCGGGGTTGTTGCCTTTGATCATCATATCGGATTTACAGATAGCATAAGTCTCATCATTGATCTCTTTGCCATAGAGATAGACATCACCCGTAGCTTGTATCTCTCCCTCCTCGTCTTTGATGAAGTTTTGCGACTCTGTTAACATCCCTCCACTTCCACACGCAGGGTCGTAGATGGTCATCACAGAGGGCAAGTTTGCTTTGATAGGCTCAAAGACAATATGCGTCATCAAATCTATCACTTCTCGTGGGGTAAAGTGCTCTCCTGCCTCTTCATTGTTGTCTTCGTTGAACTTTCGTATCAACTCCTCAAAGACATAACCCATTCCTAGATTGGTGAGGGGTGGAAGCTTTTTGCCATCGGGGTCGAGTCTCTCTTGGTCGGTGAGGTTGATATAGGGGCTTGTAAACTTCTCTAATACATCAAGGAGAACATCTTTGGTGGCTAGATGTTTGATTTGGGCTTTGAGCTTGAACTTCTCGATGATCTCAAGCACATTGGGACTAAAGCCACCTAGATATTCGCTAAAGTTGGCTTCGAGTAGCTGAGTGGAATTGGTAGCAGTATCGTAGAGCTTTTGGAGTGTCCATTTGCTAGTATTATAAAAGACATAACCACTCGCATCTTGCAAGCCCATATCCATATCGGCAATATCGGTTAATTCTAACTCTTTGGTTTGAAATTCAAGCTCTTCAAGAACTGCCTCTTTGGTGGGTTCGAGCAGTGCATCTAAACGGCGTAAGACCACCATAGGGAGTATCACATCTCTATACTTCCCCCTCACATACACATCTCTCAAACAATCATCGGCGATTGACCATATAAAACTTACTAATCTATTATGCACGGCTTGGTTCATCTATCTCTCTTATCACGGGCTTATTTAAAAATGATTAATTATAGCAAGTAGCTTATCAAAGTAGAGTAAGTTTTAGTGTTTTTAACCCGCATTAGGCATTAGAATTACAATAAATAACGTTTATGCTTGTGCCTAGGGCGTTTGTGAAAAATTTGAGTTTAAGTATGAAAAGTTTCTTACTTCACGACAAAGTGAAAAAATAGTCTATCCGTTCACCCTGAGCTTGTCGAAGGGTTTTGTAGTTAATGTACTTCGACAAGCTCAGTACGAACGATAAATTGTATATGTCGTGGAGTTAGGAAAAGTTTATCAAACTATGGGTTTAATGTTGCTCCTCTTGATAAAAAAGTAAAACTAAAATATGTTATACTTCACTCTATGAATATAATGAGGATTACTATGAAAAACAATCACTATTTTATCAAAAAGATTTCTGATTACAGTATGGTAGGGGGTATGGGTGCACTCTTGATGCTTGGGGCTACAAGTTGCGGTGAGACAACCCCAAGCAATGCTAGCACCAATGATAATACCTTTACGCAAGCGGCTCAAAAACAAGGAGCTTTTGTGGTTATTGAAAAAGATACCCAAGGCAACTACAAAATCATCAATGAAGTACCCAGTGATAAAACCACGATTATCTTAAGAGAAGATGGCAAAGAGCGCATACTAAGCCAAAAAGAGATCGATGAGTTGGTAGCCGCTGAAGCTAAAAAAATTGATGAGGGAACCTCCAATCTTACCAACACCAACCCCAATGGAGGGCTCTCACTAGGTGAGACGATACTTGCAAGTGCTGCAGGGGCGATGGTAGGAGCCTATATTGGAAACAAACTCTTTAATAACAACAACTACAACCAAAACCGTCGTATGAACTACAAATCTCCCCAAACCTATTCTAAGAGTGTCAACAGCTTCAAAAAAGGAGCAACGCCCTCTCTCACTAAAAAATCCTCTTCCACCTCAAAAGGATATTTTAAAGATTCATCCAAAAAGTCCTCTTCTACATCCAAGAGCTCATCGTTCTTTGGAGGTTAGCAGGTGCAATTTGAAACCATCAAACCTCTAAGCCATGACTACCTCCAATCCATTGGCTTTGGATGGCACAGTGATATCGACGGGAGTGACTATATTGACAACTCTATTGTAGTCATTAGCCCCGATGAAGCAAAGGCCTACTACGATGCCACCAATGAGCTCTATGAGATGTTTATTGAAGCGGGGGAGTATGTGATAGAACACGGGCTTTTTGATGAGCTTGATATCCCTTTTAATTTGATTCGTGCCATTAAAAAATCGTGGGAGGATGACCATTGGCATCTCTATGGACGTTTTGATTTAGCAGGTGGATTGGATGGCAAACCTATTAAGTTGATTGAGTTTAACGCCGATACCCCTACCATGCTCTTTGAGTCGGCTATTATCCAATGGGCACTGCTTAAATTTAACGGTTACGATGAAGCAAGCCAATTTAACAGCCTCTATGAAGCCCTGCTTGATAACTTTAAACGCCTTATTTTGCACGATGAAGAGATAGAGGAGTTTGAGGAGCGTTATGCTAGGCTTGGTTATAAAATTCTCTTTTCATCGATTGAGGGCAATATTGAAGAGGAGCATACGGTTAAACTCCTCCAATACATCGCCTCTGAAGCGGGATACCATAGCGATTTTGAGTTTATCGATCAAGTAGAGTTTGGAAGTGATGGAGTCTTTAAAGCCCAAGAGAATTTTGAATTTTGGTTTAAGCTTATTCCGTGGGAGGATATCGCACTCGAAGAACCAGCCCTAGCCTCAATCTTAAGCTCTATTATCGAACACCAACAAGCTATTATACTCAATCCACCCTACACCCTGCTCTTTCAATCCAAAGGCTTTATGAAGATACTTTGGGATCTCTTTCCCCATCACCCCTTACTGCTTGAGAGCTCCTTTGAGCCACTTGAAAACAAAAAGCAGGTAGCCAAAAGCTGTTTTGGTCGTGAGGGGGCTAATGTATCGATCATCAACGAAGATGGAACCATCGATACCCAAAACGGTGGAGAGTATGCCAACTACAAAACACTCTTCCAAGAGTATGTGGAGTTTTTAAGTGACAATGAGGGCAACTACTACCAAGCCTCTACCTTTTACGCCTACGAAGCCTCAGCCCTTGGCTTTCGCAAAGGGGGCAAGATCATGGATAACGCCTCTAAATTTGTGGGGCATAGGGTTGGATAGTATTGCATAGAACAACTCTTGTGATACTGCTGCTCTCTACATGGCTTTGGAGTATAGAGAAGTATCAGATTATCAACCAAGCCATTATCCACCAAGATACCCCCTTTCGAGCCATTCGCAGTTATGAGCTTCAAAATCGTAAATATTATCTAATTGTCAACGAAAGAACACTCAAAACCAAAATCATACAGAGTAGGCAACTGCACTTAAGCAAGTCAAATGATAGCAACTACCAAAAACTCTTAAATCACTACTCTGCCCCACCCTACCGCCTGCAAAACTATGGACTTACTTCCATCGCAAGTGATAAAATCTACATTACTACCGATCTCTGTCCCTCATCCAAAAAAGGATACGAACGAGCATTTTATCAGCGTCTTATCCAACACTACCCCAATCCCGTTGAGATTACGCTCTTTATCAGTAGTAGATGGATAGATCAACACCCCAAAGCCTTTGAGGAGCTTAGGCAGTGGCACAACGAAGGCAAACTCAATATCCTCTGGGGTAATCATACCCATACCCACCCCTACTCTCGCGGTGTCTCACTCAAGAGTAATTTTTTACTCTCCAAAGGGGTTAATATTGAGCATGAGATTATTGGGCTAGAAAAAAAGCTTATTGCTCAGGGCATTACCCCTTCTATCTTCTTTCGATTTCCTGGCTTGGTACAAAACCAAAAAGCCATTAAAATACTTAAAAAGTTTGGTCTTATAGCCGTTGGATCAAATGCGTGGTTGGCAAAAGGAGAGAAGATAAGCAAAGGGAGCATCATCCTACTCCATGGCAACAAAAATGAACCCCAAGGGATTAAAAAAGCCAATATTCTATTTAAACAAAATTTTAAAATTGGTTCACTTTTGGATAGATACAGTTTTGAGTAATTAATTTGTGTAGCTTAACTCTTCAATTGATCCATAAAGTTGGCAGAGTAGGCTTTGAAAGTCGCTTAAATCAGTTTAGGTTGCTATAATTATAACAATTACAATGATTAGGATATGAGTATGCGAATTGATAAGTGGTTAAGTTCTACCAATGTGGTCAAACGACGCACGATTGCGACCGATATGGTCAAGAGTGGGGTTGTATTTGTAAACGGTATCAAAGCCAAAGCTTCTAAAAATGTTGTTCTTGGTGATAAGATTACAATTGAGTACCTAAAAGGGTCAAAAAACTATAAAGTTTTGGCTATTCCCACCACTAAATCGATACCCAAAAGCCAAAAAGATCAATATGTTGAGGAGTTAGATTAATGAGTAGTCATCAAGAGATGTTTGAAAAGCTGTTTCAAAATGAAATCAGTAGTGATGAGGCTAGAGAGTTTTTGATTGATCTCTATAATGAAGGTGAGAGTGCACACGATATTGCCATAGCCTCTCAAGTGATGCGAGAGCACTCCATTAAGCTTCCTATATCATCAGAGCTTCAAGACCAAGCCATTGATGTCGTGGGTACAGGAGGAGACCAGAGTGGGAGTTTTAATATCTCTTCAACGGTTTCACTTATCTTAGCTTCAATGGGCTGCTATGTGGCAAAACACGGTAATCGAAGCATTACAAGTAAATCGGGAAGTGCCGATATGCTAGAGGAGTTGGGAATCAATCTAAATCTCTCACCCAAAAAGCAAGTACAGATGCTTGAGGAGTCGGGTTTTTGTTTTATTTTTGCTATGAATCACCACCCTGCGATGAAGCATATTATGCCCATTCGTAAATCAATTGATCACCGTACTATCTTTAATATCTTGGGACCTCTTACCAATCCTGCAGGGGCTAAGAAGTATCTACTAGGGGTCTTTAGTCCTGATTATTTGGATAATATTGCCAATGCACTGCTTGAACTTGATACCAAGCGGGCCTATGTAGTCAGCAGTGATGATGGAATGGATGAAATTTCACTTGCGACGACCACGCAGTTTGCCTATGTAGAGGCAGGTCATGTAAGCCGAGGTATGATTGATCCGCAAGAGCATGGATTTAAACTCGCTTCAAAAGAGGCGATATTGGGTGGAGATGCCTCACTTAATGCCATTATTACCAAAGATATTCTCACAGGGTTGTTGCGTGATGCCAAACGAGATATTGTGGTACTTAACGGGGCTTTTGCACTCTTTGTTGATGGAAAAGCAAGAGATATTAAAGAGGCAATAGAGATGATCAATGCTCAGCTTGATAGTGGCAAAGCTTACGAGCATTTGCAAAAAATTATTGAAATTTCAAAAAAAATATAATATTAGGATAGAGATAGATGGATTTAACAGATGTAATTGGTTTGGGTGTGGCAGGAAACTTTGCCCACCACTTGGAACAAGCAGGAGAGCTCGAAGATTTTAAAGATGTGGTAACACAAGAACCCGATGCTCCTAAAGGAATCTTTCCTTTTTATCTACCCAAAAGTGAGAGTTTTTTGGGGCTCTATTGCATGGGAACAACGAGGCTCACACTGCCTGATTATGAATCTAATGCCCAAGTAGAGCCAGAGATTGCCTTATTGTGCAATATTGTATACGACCACAACCATAAGGTTATCGATTTGGAAGTGACACACTTTACAACCTTTAATGACTGTACCATCCGTAGAGACGATGCTACCAAGATCTCTCAAAAGAAGAGCTGGGGAGAAAACTCAAAAGGTATTGCCTCTACATGGATAGAGATTGACAGGTTTGAAGAGGGAGGTGTAATGGATAACTATCATCTCTGCTCTTTTGTCAAACGTGATGGGACACTGCACCCTTACGGCGTAGATGCTCCACTGCTTGGATACAGCTACTTTTATGGCAAGCTCAAAAATTGGCTGATAGATAAGATGAATCACCAAGAGGACTTTGGACCACTAGAAGATATTGCCAAACACTTAAAAGATTGTCACTACCCCAAACAAGCACTTATCTCTATTGGAGCAACTGCTTATGCTGAGTTTGGAGAACATAACTATCTGCAAAGTGGGGATGAGGTCTATGTCATTAGTTATGACAGTCGCTACTCACAAGGAGATATTAATCCATCAAGTGATAAAGTGATGGTGCATCAAAAGGTAGACTAAGAAAAACTTTTTATATTTGATTTATTAATAAGTACAAAATGGATATAATACTTTGATAAAAGTTAAAAAAGGTCTCTGTTTTGAATAAGAAATTTTATATTGTTGCATCGATTAGTATATCCATATTTTTAGCTTTTATAATCTATCTCTACTTTAACAGTTCAAACAATATCCACAGAGCAAAAGTGGCACTTATAGAGAGTGCTACTACGCACTTTGTCAATATCAAAAATGCACGTGCATGGAATGCAAAATATGGTCACATCTACAGTGATAATTCCGATTTAACCCCTAATCCTTATTTGATAAACAATACCTTAGAGATAGCAGATGGTCGAAAACTTGTTAAAATTAATCCTGCATGGATGACACGACAACTCTCTCAACTTTTAAAGTCTGATACCATGAACTTTTCGATTGTAAGCAACAAACCCCTTAATCCTAGTAATCAAGCCGTTGGATTTTTTAAAGAGGCTCTTAATAAGCTTGAAAAAGAAGAAAAACTTGAATCTACACATAAACTATTTGAAGAGCAAAAAGAGTTTAAATTTATAGGAGCTTTGAGGGTAGAGCCTAGTTGTCTTAAATGTCATGAAATGCAAGGATACCGCTTAGGTGATCTAAGAGGTGGAATTGCCATAACACTGGATGCTTCACACTATCTTGAAGATCTTGCAGCCATTAATGGATCATTTACAACAACCACCATGATTGCTACGCTTTTGTTACTGCTTTTTTTATTTACACTCTATCGATGGATGCATAAACATGATGAGATAAAACGCATCAACAGCTCACTTGATACAAAGGTAAAACAACAGGTTCAAAAACTTGATACACTCAACCAAGAGCTTAAACGCTACAACTCTAAGCTTAATAATGTCATTCATGGATCAAATCTAGGCTATTGGGATTGGGAACTTGAAAATGATAAATATTATGTTAATGACCGTTGGCTTGAGATACTAGGGCTCTCAAGAGCAGATATCACTAATACACAAAAAGATTTTATGTTACGCTTGCATCCTATTGATAAATCGCATATTATGCCCAAAATCTATGATGCGATGGATAAGGATGAAAACTTTAATGTTGAGTTTAGAATGCTTAATAAAGTAGGCGATTACTTATGGATTGAAGCATCAGGAGCCGTGGTAGAACGCAACAAGGATGGAGAGGTATTAAGAGTATCGGGTACGCATCAAGACATTAGCAAACGCAAAGGCTTAGAGAGTATTCGTAACAAAAATAGAGAATATCTTAACATTTTGTTTGATAATAACCCCAATATTGTTGTGGTCACCAATGTTCATGAGATACTCAGTACCAACAATCAATTCTTTAGATACTTTCCTGAGTTTAGCTCTATCAAGGAGTTTAAAAAAGAATACAACTGTATCTGTGATCTTTTTGAATATGTCAAAGACGATAATTTTTTACATCCAAGCAAAAGTGACAACTGGGTTAAAGATGCTACTGAAAACCCCAATAGCAAAGCATTAATAAAATACAAAGATCAATACTACTATTTCAAAGTGATTGCAAGTTTGGTTAAGTTTGATGGTGAAGCACTCTACATTACAACCTTTACCGATATTACACAGCAACAAATTTTGCAAAAAAAGCTTGAAGAGATCTCTATTATAGATGAACTAACGGGACTCTACAATCGACGACACTTTAATAAAACGATGAAAGAGGAGTTTCACAAAGCTCAAAAGATGGAAACAACACTTACGTTTGTTATGATTGATATTGATAACTTTAAAATGTATAATGACAACTACGGTCACGACAAAGGTGACGATGTCTTAGAATTTGTTGCCAAAGAGCTCAAAGCTTCACTTAAACGCTCATCTGACAATGTCTTTAGGCTTGGCGGAGAAGAGTTTGGATTGCTCTTTAGTAATTTAGACTACTCCTACTCGGTAGAGTATGCTAACTCAATGCGAAAAAATATTGCTCAACTCAAAATTCCACATAATTATAATGATAAATATGGGATTATAACAATATCCATTGGATTGTGTTTTGTAGATTTTAGCAGTGATAGTATCAGTATCAATGACATCTACCACTACGCAGATCAAGCACTCTATGAGTCTAAAATGAACGGTAGAAACGTGGTCTCATCATGGAGATTGCACTAAAAAAATATTACGGGTGATGTTTCAATTTATTTTAAAATTTTTTGGATATAATATTGCTTCCATTTCTGCTAATAACCTATTAGGTTGATGGAAAAATTTGCAAAGGAGTACTTTATGCCAAAAATGAAGAGCAAAAAGGGTGCTGTTAAACGATTTAAGGTTAAAAAGAGCGGTCTTGTAAAAAGAGGAACAGCTTTTAGAAGCCACATCTTATCAAAAGTTGACGGTAAGCACCACAGACAAATGAGAGCAGATAAGCATTTAACTGCTACAGATGCAAAAAATGTAAAAGAGATGATTGTTTAATCAATCCAACACAACAAGGTAAAACTCCCACAAGATGGGGCAAGTTCAAATAACATTTGACACCTATGAGCAATACGCTACAATGGTAAAGGAAAATCATGAGAGTAAAAACTGGTTACGTAAGACGAAGAAGACATAAGAAACTATTAAAACAAGCTAGAGGTTTCTATAGCGGTAGAAGAAAGCACTTTAGAAAAGCTAAAGAGCAACTTGAAAGAAGTTTAGTATACGCTTACAGAGATAGAAGAAACAAAAAAAGAGACTTCAGAAGACTTTGGATTACAAGAATCAATGCAGGTGCAAGATTAAACGATATTAACTATTCAAGATTTATGCACGGATTGAAACTTGCAACTATTGAACTTGATAGAAAAGTATTAGCAGATATGGCTATGAATGCTCCTGAGAGTTTTGCAAAAGTAGTAGAGGCTTCAAAAGCAGCTTTAGCAAAATAAAACATCTAAAGAGTAGAGGATAAATCTACTCTTTTATCAATAGAAAACTTCCAAAAAACTACACAAAATATCAAAATATACCCAAAATGACCCCTTAATTTAATAAAAAAATAAGCTTTGATAAGCTATAACTCTTAAAATTTAAAAAGATAGAGGAAAAAATGGCACTTTTAATTAATGATGAATGTATCGCGTGTGACGCTTGTAGAGAGGAGTGTCCAAACGATGCAATTGAAGAGAATGATCCAATCTATATTATCGATGCAGATCGATGTACCGAATGTGTAGGACACTACGATGATCCATCCTGTATTGCAGTCTGTCCTGTAGATTGTATTATCCCTGACCCTGATAATGTTGAAAATATTGATGAGTTGAAGTTTAAGTTTCAACAGCTTCAAGAAGAAGAGTAGAACGGTATAGTATGGAAGTTGACAAGAGAGTCGCCGTTATTGATATAGGTTCCAACTCAGCTAGGCTCGTTATTTTTGAACGAAGCTCCAAATTTGGCTTCCATATTATTGCAGAACAAAAAAGCCGTGTACGTATTGGTGAAGGTGCCTATCAAAACGATGGATTGCTTCAACCTATAGGCATTACACGAGCCTATTTGGCACTTGATAGCTTTATGCAGACAATCCGTGAGTATGATGTAACCAACATCGAGTGTGTGGCTACTTCAGCCTTGCGTGATGCTCCCAATGCAGAGGAGTTTATTGCGTGGATCAAAGAGCATATTGGCATTACAATTCATGTGATTGATGGTGGTAAAGAGGCGTTTTATGGCTCAATTGCGGCGATGAATCTACTCCCCATAGAGAGTGGCGTTACTATTGATATTGGTGGTGGTTCGGCAGATCTTTCACTGATTCAAAAAGGAAAGGTTGTTGATACCGTTTCGCTTGATCTTGGTGGTGTACGTCTTAAAGAGCTCTTTCGTGATAAAGATAAAAGTTTTAAGGAGATGCAAGCTTTTGTTGATCAAGAGATTGCGCTCATTCCTCCACACTTTCGACATCATCTTGCTATAGGAATGGGTGGCACCATACGGGCTTTAAGCAAAGCCATTATGACCAAAGAGTCCTATCCATTAAAGAAATTGCATGCTTTTAGTTACAGCTTAGAAGATCATGAAGCCTATTTGAATGAGATTATCAATAGTGATCTTGAAGGATTAAATAACCTCTATCTTAAAGAGGATCGATTTGATACCATACGTGAAGGTACATTGATATTTGTTGAAATTTTAAAAACAATAGAGGCTAGAGAGGTTATTACAAGTGGGGTAGGAGTACGTGAGGGCATTTTTTTATCCAAATTGCTTCAAAACTACGATTATAGATTTCCCCATAAAATCAACCCCAGTATTATCTCCATGCAAGACCGCTTTGATAAGACACTCAAACGATACGATGCAATCATTCAAAGTGCACTTGAGGTCTATGGATTGCTGCGCAGACATATTGAGCTCAAAGATACAACCGACTACTCTATGGAGCTTATATCTGCTATTAAGCTCTCCAATATTGGTAAATCTCTAACCATCTATCATACGCATGAACACGCCTTCTATATTGCATCACAAGAGCTTAATTTTAAGTATCGACATGAACAGATCATGCTTATCTCTATGCTATTACTAACGCAGGGCAAAGATATCAAAAAATCACTCCATTATGAAAACTACAAAAAACTGCTTCCCAAAAAACGCAGTTTTAAACTTTTGAATTTTTGTTATGCTCTTAGTGTAGCCCTGCATGAGAATGCCAAAGGTGCAGTGATAGATTTTGAGTATGATGATAAACTTTTGACCATCCGCTCCAATCGCTCGCTCTATCTATCAAAAAACTCCATTCATAAGATCATCAAACCCAAAAAATTTGAGATTAAAATTGCCGATGCCTCTGCCATGCCCTCGATCGATACGATTGTAGGGTAGTAATTAAAATATATTTTAAATTACATATATAAAAGGGTTGGTAATGGATTCAAGCTCTAGTAAAGAACAAACTACTCCACCTCCAAGGCGGTAGAGTTTTAAGCAGAGTGCTTAAAGTCGACACTTAACTCTATTTTGGTATGATACGAGACAACTATCATGAGCTACATACATGAGATAAGGAGATTGTTATATGTTTACAGGGCTTATTAGAGAGATAGGGAAAGTTAAAAAATATCAAAACAATATTTTATCTATACTCTCAAAACATCCAGCTAAAATTGGAGACAGTATTGCGATTAATGGAGTGTGTCTAACCGTTATCAAGGTTAACAGTGATGGGTTTGATCTTGAACTTGCCGATGAGACACGCTCTATTATTGATGATAGCAAGATCAGTGGAGAGGTACACGTTGAGCCTGCTATGCAACTAAGCGACCGCTTTGAAGGGCATATTGTCCAAGGTCATGTCGATTGTGTAGGAGAAGTCACTAGCATTACCAAGCGTACCAATGGGGTTGATTTTATTATCAAAGTCGAACCCAAACATATCGCTTACATTGTACCCAAAGGATCTATTACCATTGATGGTATCAGTTTGACGCTCAACGATGTCTATGAAGATGCTTTTAGACTCACCATTATCCCCCACACACTCGAACAAACACTGATTAGAGATTATAAAGTGGGAACTAAGGTAAATATTGAGACCGATCTCTTTGCACGCTATATTGAACATATACTACACCACCGAGGTAATCAAAAAAAATCTTTGAGTTGGGGTGATGTCGATGCTATCTCTATGGGGTATTGATGAATCTTTTTGATTCAATAGTTCCTCTTGAGGGTGAAACATTTACAACACTCTTAGAGCATAAAAATATCAAAATAGTTAGAATTGTGAGTTCAAAAGATCTTCAACCAACCACCTATACCCAAGAGGAGGATGAGTGGGTACTTCTCATCCAAGGTCAAGCCACACTGACAATTGATAATCAAAAAAAAGTTCTATTGCAAGGTGAGAGTATCTTTATTCCTGCATTGACCCCACACCGTGTTGAGAGAGCAGAAGAGGGAACAATCTGGCTTGCTGTTCATATCTATTAAATATCTCTTAACAACCCTATTTTAATCTTTTTTGTGTACTATAATAGAATTATTTTAAACAAAGAGGTAGATAGATGTCAAAAGAGTATATTTTTACAAGTGAATCGGTAACAGAGGGACATCCTGATAAGATGGCGGATCAGATCTCTGATGCTATTTTAGATTATATTATAGAACACGATAAAGATGCCCGTGTTGCTTGTGAGACTTTGCTTAGTAATGGGTTTTGTGTAATTGCAGGAGAGCTTAAAACCCATACCTATGCACCGATGCAAGACATTGCACGAGAGGTAGTGCGAGAGATTGGCTATACTGATGCTAGTTATGGATTTGATTATCGCAGTGCAGGGGTTCTCAATGGAGTTGGAGAACAAAGCCCTGATATTAACCAAGGGGTTGATAAGAGTTGTGGAGAGATTGGTGCGGGGGATCAAGGATTGATGTTTGGTTATGCCTGTTCTGAGACACCCGAGTTGATGCCATTGCCCATTTCCTTGGCACATAAGTTGACCCAACGTTTAGCAGAAGTACGCAAAGATGGAACGGTTCCATTTCTTCGTCCTGATGGCAAAGCACAAGTGAGTGTAAAGTATGTCGACGATAAACCTGTAGCCATAGATACGGTAGTAATCTCGACACAACACCACCCAGAGGTATCGCAAGAGGCACTCAAAGAGGCTGTAATGCGTGATGTGATTGAAGCTGTATTACCAAGCGAAATGATCTCCGATGAGACCATCTATCACATCAATCCAACAGGACGATTTGTCATTGGTGGACCACAAGGTGATGCAGGGCTTACGGGTAGAAAGATCATTGTAGATACTTATGGAGGTAGCTGTCCTCATGGTGGAGGAGCCTTTAGTGGTAAAGATCCTTCAAAGGTTGACCGAAGTGGAGCGTACGCGGCACGATATGTAGCTAAGAACCTTGTAGCAGCAGGTGTAGCAAATAAAGTAACCGTTCAAGTAGCCTATGCTATTGGTGTGGCGAAACCCGTTTCGATTTTGGTAGATACCTACGGTACCTCTGATATTGATGAGAAGAAGCTAACAGCTTGTGTAGAAGAGCTTTTTGATCTAACACCCAAAGGTATCATCCAATCACTTGATCTGCTTCGACCCATTTACAAAAAAACCGCAGCATACGGTCACTTTGGTAGAGAAGAGGCTGATTTTACCTGGGAGAAAACAGACCGAGTCGATGAGATCAAGCAATATTTAGGGTTGTAATTTAAATCTATGAATATCTACAGAGTGGGCAAAGTTGATAATAAAAAGTTTTTAGAAGAGCTTGGTGTTGAAAAAGTTGGAATAAATATCATGGCTAAAAAGATGGATATCTATCTTTTTAAAATCAACGATATGAAAACAGCTGCTCTTAATATCCTAAAACAAGATGCTCTTAGCATCGGTGCAGAAGTGGCTTTGCCCAAAGGTGTTATTACCCATGAGAACAGTCACTACGATGCCTTGCTTATTGCCAATAAAAAACAGATAGAGATTCTCTCACGCAAAGAGATGGCTCAACCCTTTGGGCTCAAAGAGTTTGCCAAGCAACTTAAAGCCTACACCCATGAAACAAGCTTTCCAAGCAAAATAATGGGTGTTATTAATGCCAACAGTGATAGTTTCTATATGGGTAGTCGCTTTCGTACCCATCATGCTATCAGTAAAATTCATGAGATGATCGAGGAGGGAGCGGATATTATTGATATTGGTGCTGTCTCTTCTCGTCCTAATGCCTCTATCGTCTCACCCCAAGAGGAGCTTGAACGCATTGCTCCCATATGCGAGGCTATTAGAGAGGAGAGACTCTATGAAAAAGCTACTTTTAGTATCGATAGCTACACTCCCAAAGTGATCAGTCATGCACTCTATGCAGGTTTTGAGATCATTAATGATATTACAGGTGCTAAAGATCAAGAGGTCATCAACTTAGCTATTGATCACGGTGCAAAACTATGTATGATGCATATGCTTGGAACTCCGCAAACGATGCAAAAAGATCCTCAATATGTCGATGTTGTATCGGAAATCAGTGAATATTTTCAACGCCACATTGAGATATGCGAAAGTTTAGGGCTCTCTCGTAAGAATATTATTTTGGATGTAGGGATTGGTTTTGGTAAAACGTTGGAGCATAATATTGAACTGATTCGTAATATGCAGGAGTTTAAAAAGTTTGGTTGTGAGATACTCATTGGGGCAAGTCGTAAATCGATGATTGATAAAATTATCCCCACAGCTGTTGAGGAGAGATTGGCAGGAACTCTTGCCATTCATCTAAAAGCACTTGATAATGGTGCCAACATCGTACGCTGTCACGATGTAGCCCAGCATAAGCAAGCAATTGAGGTTTATAAAAAAATCACTTAAGAGAAGGGCTACATTAAAAGATCGCCCTTGTGCTATTAATCATCGCTTGTAGAGTTATCATCATCGATTCGATTGGTAGAGTAGACACCTGTAATCTGCTTCCACATCTTAGAGGCATTGAGCCCAGCCCAGATAATAAATGCCATTCCAATGGTCGCAATCCAACCCAACTGCTCTAAGTTTTTTAAATCAATTAAACCGTATTGATTAAGCCCCCATACAAAAGCCAATATAATAAAGACAATAAATAATGCCCCATAGAGACCTAAACTTTGAAAGATAGAACGAATAGCCAATAGCCATGCTCCTACCATCAATAAAATTGCAAATGGGGTAAAGCCTGTAAAAGGATTAGCACTAGAGACATAGTGTAAAAAGTGAAAGCCTGTGGGATTCCAAGTTCCAAGTGAGAGCATAAGTGAGATAAGACCTGTAACCCACCATCTTAAGGAGGTCTCACTCCCTCCCTTTTTCATCTCTTGTGTGTTGGTAAATATCTCTTTCATATTATTTGCCATATTCATATTTCCTTTAATTTCATTAATTATCGTTATTATATCAAAAAGTGTTATAATTTTATAAAAAAGTATAATGATGTTTTCACTTTCTAAATTCGAAAAGATATTTTGGGCTACTATTTTACTCTTTTTAATACTCTACATTACTATCTATATGATTGCCTATCAAAAAAACCAGACATTAGTAGAAGAGCACAACATAAGCCAAGCAGATCAAACCGTTATGAAAGAGATACTTAAAGATAACTACAAAGAGGTTGTAAAATACACAACAATCATCAAAGAGGTTCCAGATGAGAGTATCAAAAAATCACTTGAAAACAATGAGAGCATCGCTGCAATTGATTATAATCTGAAAAATCAACAAGAGTCTATAGCCAAAATTATTGATACCTACATCAATCAAGCTTTTGGAACGGTCTATCAAAATGTAGAGAACTTTTTAGATTTTCACTACTCTATTGTTGGCGAGTACAGTGAGCTAGGTGCAATGGCAACAGGAAAGATCGAAGAGAGTATCCGCAAACGCTTATTTGGTGATGAGTTTGATCAAGAGATCAAAGGTCTTAATCGAGTGGTGACACGAGAGTTTAAACTCCATACCCAAAAGCACCAAGAGTTTCTCAATGAACATTTGACACAAGATGTTGATCTTAAACTCAACAGTGAAATACTTGAAAAACTTCATGAAGATATTGAACACAATATCAAAGCTCAACAGCTCAAAATTGGTGCGGTGATGAGCATAGGGATTGCAGCCATGGTAGCCAAGGTGGTCGCCTCAAAGGTTGCTCTTAAAGCGACATCAAAAATAGCAATAAAATCCTCTAGCAAGCTTGCAGCTAAAGGAGCAACAAGCGGTGCAGCCGCCGCCACAGGAGCACTCTGTGGACCTGCTATGGTAGTATGCTCTCCTATTTTGGCAACAGCTGCGTGGTTTGGGAGTGATGCTTTGCTCATTGGAGCTGATGAGTATATGAACCGAGATGCCTTTAGAAAAGAGATCATTGAGGCAATAGAGTATCAAAAAGAGGTGTTAAAGCGTGATTATAAAAAGCTCTACGGCAAGTCACTTCATAAACTCTCACATCAAATGCGTCAAAAGTATCATGAACAACCTATCAAAAAGAAGATTCGCGTAAAGATTATTGATAAGATCTAATCAAACACCCTAAAAGAGTACATACTTGCATTAACTTGCATCGTTGCAACTTACAAAATTGTAACATATTCATTTGACTAACCTGATTGAGTATTGAATTTGACTTAGTTTTAATCATAAATAAGTTATTCTCTCATTATAAAAACAATATGGAGAGAGCATGGAAAGAAGAGCATACTATGCACGTTTAAAAACAGCAGATGGTGATCCAATATCAGGATTTTCAAAAGAGGAGTTTGATAAAATCATATCCCAGCTTGATTATAGAATTGCAGAAAAGAACGATAGACTTTTATATTTTTCCAATGAGAAAAAAACCGTTGGAACGACAAAATTTTATCAAAATGACTATTTTGAGGTTTTTAAATAATAACTTTTCACGAGGCATTTGCTTCGTGATGTTATCACATCCACACAACAACTCCATTCAAATTTCGGACACTATCCATCATTAAATTATGGAGAGTAATCGATAGAAGCAACTCCATCATAAATGGTTTAAACAGATAGATGTCACAGAATATTTAACGGTCTCTTGGCGTATTTTTTGTTAATCTTTTAAATACTCTAAAATGATTCTTATCATCCTTATGATGATACGTAAAAGTGAGTTGATGAAGGTCTAATATATTTTTAATAATATAGAGTCCCAATCCCAATCCGTTGCTTTTGGTTCTAAAGGGTACAAAATACTCCTCAAAATCCTCATCAAGTGCTTTACCGTCGTTACTAATCTCAATGGCATCATCAATCACCACACTCACTTGCTTATTGGGGCTGTATTTAATTCCGTTATCAAGTAGATTTTTAATGGCAAGTGAGAGGAGTTCAAAATCACAATCGATAATATAGTCATTTTTGATCGTTAAATTAATATGTTTTTGATAGTTGTCAAACATCAACATATCGATACTTGCATCTAAAATATCACTCACTTTATAGGGCTTTAGATGCAGACTAAAGCTTTTGGACTCAATCTTCTCAATCTTGGCAAACTCATCAATCAAGAGATTAAGCCGTTCAAAAATGGAGTGGAGTCGTTGTTTTTGTTTATCATTAGAGATCATCTCACTCACCAACCGACCTTTACCAATGGGGGTTTTAAGCTCATGCATAATGGCTCGAAGCAGGAGTTGACGTGAGTGTTTAAGCTCTTTGATCTTTTTTACCGCAGAGTCAAATTCATTGGCTACTTGGGCAATTTCATCTTTTTGATCACTTCGACAATTGATATCAAGATTTCCTTGAGAGAAGGTCTTGATTTGGTTTTTGAGCTTGGCTAGGGGGCGAAGACTACGAATAATCATTAGATAGAGAATAAGTAAAAAGGTTAAAATTGATAGGGATATGATAATAACATTTTTGGGAGCTTTGGTACGATTCATAGATTCAAAGATAAAGATAGTACTGTAACTCTTGATAAATAAAAAACGTCGCTCATGGTGTGTTAGGATACTAAAGCCTTTGGCTTTCTCTTTTTTACTGAGTTGATTGATCACTTCTAATCTCTCATTTTTATCCTCTATCAATCGAAAGTTTTGTGACTCCAAAAAACCAAAATCGATATTATTGGTACGCATATAGTACTCAAAGGTAAATCGAATCGCCGCCATCTCTTGAGAAACCATGCTTTGACGCTCTAGTTTAATATGGGAGATCAAAAGAACATAGGACAAAAACCCAAGCAGTACAATAGATATCGCAAAGATTAGGGTAATTTTAGCTCGTATGGTATTAAAACTAATCATACGAGCTTATATCCCACCCCACGCACCGCTTGAATGAGAGAAGGATCACTGAGTTTTCCACGAATTTTACTGATAATGACATCCAAACTTTTGCCTTTAATGTCACTCATGGTCGATGAGGAGTTGATAATCTGCTCACGTGATTGAGCTATGCCTCTATTTTTAATGAGTAGGTATAAAACCTCAAACTCAGCAGGGGTCAATACTAGTGCAGAGCCTTGATGATAGATGGTATCGGATTTAATCTCAAAATCGTCTACTTCATTTCTCGATTCAACCTTATTGTAGCGTCTCAGCACCGATTGAATACGTGCATACATCTCTTTGGGGTCATAAGGCTTGGGCAGATAATCATCAGCTCCTAGTTCAAGGGCTGTAATCTTATCAGAGATATCCGAACGTGCCGAAGAGATAATAATAGGAATATCGTATTTTCGTACAATCTCCTCGCAGGCTTCAAGCCCATCCATTCCTGGCAGCGTCAAATCCAAAATTACCAAATCAAACTTTTTAACTCCTGCTGAGAGACCCAAATAGGCATCTTCGTAGTTCGTAATTTGAATATCATACTGCTCCAAATACTCGGCTAAAAGCTCTGCAAACTCACTATCATCCTCTATCATCAATATATTTATCATTCTCTTCCTTTTTCAATGCCTTTTAGCAATTATCCATCAATAAGTTAAACGGAGGATTAATTAGCAGATGCTATAATAGGACAAATTAAACTTTAGGAGATAAATATGAAAGGTTTTGTTACCGTTGCCCTGCTCTCAATCACACTTGTATGGGCTAGCTTTATACCAACATTTGGTGGAGGCAGTGATAAAGGCAGGGTTGATCCTAACTTTACGCGTGATCACAATTTAAGCATCGTCACCGATACAAAAAACAAAAAGAGTTACACTGATAGCAATAGTACAAAGCGTTACACCAATGCTGAGGCAATAGAGTACTGCCAAAAGCTTACACACGCCAACTTTAGTGACTGGAGACTTCCAACAAAAGATGAGCTAAAATCACTGCTTGACTATACCCGTAAACCCGTTCACATTAAATACCCTTTTAGCAATATTCAAGAGGGACGATATTGGAGCAGCACCCAAGCCAATCAACAAAAATCATACTATGTAGATTTTGATATTGGTCGCTTTAATCGCACCAAAAGTGATAAAGAGTATTATGCTTTATGTGTGAGAGATAACAAAGAGTAAGCACTTCCCCTCCTTGTAGGGGAAATCTAATGCTTCAATATATTTTACTTTCAAACCCTTTTTGCTATACTCTACTCATCGCATAAAGGTTATACTATGGACTTTACCTTTGATATTTTAATTATTCGTCAAATTCTTATCTCTATTGTGATTGGTTTTATGCTTGGATTGCAACGTGATATAGCCTACCACCGCAAAAAACGAAACGGTTTTGCAGGGGCTAGAACCTTTGCAATGATTGCACTTGTAGGATATATGAGTGGCTGGATCAATCAAGAGGTAGAGTTTTTTGTACTGATCTCCTTTTTTATTGTCGGCAGTTTTGTACTGCTTTCGTATATTTACAAAGCCTTTTACAAACAACTATCAGGTGCTACCACAGAGTTTGCAATGCTCATTACCTATCTATTGGGATTGATGGTATTTTACTCCAAAGCCCAATACGCTATCTTAATTGCTATTGTCATTTTGATTTTGCTCAATATCAAAGGTAGACTCAAACACTTTAGAAGCTTTATCACTCCCAAAGATATGCAATCAACCATTCTCTTTTTGGTTATGACCTTTATTATTTTGCCCCTACTACCCGATAAAGCCATCGATCCCTTTGGGGTCTTTAACCCTTTTGAGACATGGATTATGGTGGTGTTGATTGCAGGAATTTCCTTTATGGGATATATTGCTATCAAGGTACTTGGGGCACATCGTGGTATCTACCTCACAGGTATCTTTGGAGGATTACTCTCATCTACTGCGGTATCCATTACACTATCAAAAATCTATGCACTCAAACAGGAGTTTTTACAAAGCTTTGCAGGAGCTATAGCCCTATCCTTTTCAATTATGTACATTCGAGTACTGCTTGAAGCCTTTATTATCAATCCAACACTAGCAAAAAAATTGATGATCCCCTATCTACTCGCCTCATTTTTTGCCTTTATTTTTGTCTTCTATCTCTATAAAAAATCCTCTGTGACACAGCAAGTAGAGGAACTTAACATCAATAGTAACCCTTTAGAGATCAGTGAGGCTCTCAAACTAGGACTGCTTTTTGGTCTTATCTTTGGATCTATTGCCTTTTTTCAATCAAAGTTTGGTGATACGGGTATCTATATTGTAGCTTTTCTCTCAGGATTGACCGATGTTGATGCCATTACACTTTCACTCTCAAAATTAGCCTTAGATAAAATCTCTATGGAGGTAGCCATTAACGGCATAGTAATCGCAACAGTTGTAAACTCTTTGGTTAAGCTTGGCATTGTTTGGGTAGTGGGTGGCAAAAAGTTAGGTTCTGTGATTGCTCTGTACTATCTTATTACGCTAAGTGCGATGATCATACCCTTTTGGATATTGTAACTCTATCATGGTATAATTGCACTCATTAAATTAGCAAGGAAATAGATGGAAAATTTACCAAACTGCCCAGAGTGTGGAAGCGAGTATACCTACGAAGATGGGAGTCTGCTGATATGCCCTGAGTGTGCACATGAGTGGTCAAAAGAGAGTATGAATAATGAAGAGGCTGAATTTACAGTCAAAGACTCTAATGGTACAACACTGAGAAGCGGAGATGATGTTACGGTTATCAAAGATCTAAAGGTCAAAGGAAGCTCTTCGGTGGTCAAGGTAGGAACGAAGATCAAAAATATTCGTCTTGTTGAGAGTGCCGATGATCACAACATTGATTGTAAAATTTCTGGAGTAGGTGCTATTAAGATTACACCTAAATTTGTCAAAAAATCGTAATTGAGATATTAATCTAAACCACTATGAAATTAAACTTCATAATGGTTTACGTTGCACTTAAAATGTATAAGAGACACCTGTTGATACTACAGGGTGTACAAAACCTTCTAAACTATCCATAAGATTTTTACTCTCTTTATCTAAATCATTTTGCATCTGAGTACATCCCCCTAGTGCAGGATTACAATCTACATTTCCTTTTACTGTAGGATTACCTGTCACCAATACTCCTACATCACTGTAGGTACTAAAGCCTTTTTTAGCTTTACGATCACTCCCACTACCTACTCCCACATAAGCAGCTACTTTATTTTCAAAAGATAAATCTAGGCTTGCTGAGTCAAAATCATTAGATGAATAGTTTGTCCCATCAAGAGTCACATCAAAACCACTGGTACGTGCATCAACTCCATGGTCAAAATAGTAAGCTCCTGCCGAGACACGATAATTAGTATCTGCAATATAATAATCTGCAATCAAACCAATAGAGGCAAAATCAATATTCATTTCACCCGTATAGTCATCAATATCCACTTCACCTGTTGAGTAACTAAAATAGTTGGCATTTAATCGTACATCAATCTCTTTGGTCACTTTTTTGGCAACATCCAAACCAAATCCCAATGAACCTGATCTCAAACCCACACTGTAGCCTTCATCAAGAGCATAAAATTTATTACTATTAGCATCTTCATTGTGCTCAACTGCAACGGGGTCTCTCTGTATCTGTTTCTCAGTTTCCAAAGGTACAGCCTCTGTCTCTAACACAGGCTCAACAACTGGTTCCATATCACCACCAGCATACATCACACTACTTATTGCTACTAAAGCAATCATTGAATAATATTTCATAACTAAACTCTCCTTCTTAATATCATAAAATATAAGTCAATTATATATTTTTTAATATTACACAATACTTAGAAGTGTGATAAAACTGAAGTTTTTATGACTTTTTATCTTAAAATCATACATAAGATACAAAGCTATTTATTCATGATTTTTACTTGTTTACAACTATAGCCTAAATGCCATATTAAGGTTTACAACCTTAGGCGGTGCATAAGGGTGCACTCTAAGAATCTTTTAAATTTCCATCCTCATCCAACATATCAATCCGACGACCTTGATCATCAAATTTGTTTCGATAGTAGTTACGTATAATACCAAAGGTCAATAGTACAAAGAGTACCATCGCTATAATATAAATAATATCACCAAAACTCATAATTGATCCTTCATCTCTATAGTAATTTTTTTAAACCCTTCGTAGTTTTGACGCAAGGCTTCGTAGGCTACAACTCCTACCGATACACCTAGGTTTAGGCTTCGTCCTTCACTTCCCATAGGAATGGTGATGCACTGTTTAGGATTGGCTTTGAGTATCTTTTCATCCAACCCTTTGGATTCTGAGCCAAAGAGTATAAAGTCATCTTTTTTAAAGTTGGCATCAAAGTAGAGATTATCGGTTTTGGTCGTTGCCATATGGGCATTGGTATCAATAGGATGAGCTTTTAAAAACGCTTCAAAACTCTCCCAAATCACTAAATCAAGCTTCTCCCAGTAGTCTAATCCTGCTCTTCGTACAGCCTTTTCGCTAATATCAAATCCAAGAGGCTTGATAAGATGCAACGTAGCTCCAAGATTGACACAGAGTCTGCCAATGGTACCTGTATTTTGAGGGATCATAGGTTCAACGAGTACAATATTAAACATACTAAAATACTATCGTTTTGTTTTGATTGATAAAGACACGATCACCAAGAACCAGTGCCAAAGCTCGTGAGAGTACCACTTTTTCGACATCACGCCCTGCTCGTTGCATCTCTCTCCAGTCAAAGTTGTGATTGACTGAAATGACATCTTGAGAGATAATAGGTCCTTCATCAAGATCTGATGTGACAAAGTGAGCCGTTGCCCCGATGATCTTAACACCTCGTTCAAAGGCTTGTTTATAAGGATTAGCTCCAATAAAGGCAGGCAAGAAGGAGTGGTGAATATTGATAATCTTCCACTCAAAACTCTTGACAAACTCATCGCTTAGTATTCGCATATACTTAGCCAATACAATATAATCAAACTTTAGCTCAGAGAGTACTTGCTTGACACGTTGTTCATGTTCGCTTCGATCAATCCCCTCAGCGCAAACATGAATAAAGGGAATATCAAAACGGCGTGTTAGTGCTTCTAAATCTTGATGGTTGGCAATGACTGCTTCTATATCGGCTTCAAGTTCTCCTGCTTCCCAGCGAATCAATATATCACCTAGGGCGTGCGACTCTTTGGTTGCCATGATAACGATTTTTTTCTTGGTGGGTTCGATGACTTGAACGGTAGCATCATCAGGTACAACTTTTTCAATTTCACTTTTAAGTAGATCTCTTTCAAACTCTCCACTCACTTTGGTTCGCATAAAAAATTTATTGTTCTCTTCATCAACAAACTCACGGTTTTTATCCACATTTAGCCCTAGCTCATAAAAAACCTTACTGATATTATAAACCAAACCTTTTTGGTCGGTACAATCAATCAATACTCTTGCTTTTTTCATCATCAATCTCTCCATTAAAAGTTTGCTATTATATCCCAAAATATTAAAGTATACGCTTGATAAGTTCATAATTGATTGGGTTGAGATTGATGACACACTACTTAGTTTTTCCCGTAGGGTGATAATAGATATCATAAACGTGTCAGACGTTATGATTTTTAAGTTTGATAAGATAAACAGTTTAGGTTCGTTATAATGAACCCGAAATATGTATTAGAGATTATGCCACTAGCATTCTATTGCATAATTTGGAATAAACTTAAAAAGGTACATAGCAAATGAAAAACTTTAAATGTCTTATTTTTTCTATTATATCTCTAGGCGTGTTGTCTGTATCACTTTTTGCAGCACCTCAACTTGAAGATATGGCTATAGATAGTGAATATGTCGGTGTAGTAAAGATAACAAAAGTTCAAACAGCTACCATCGCATTGACTAAGTTTGGTGATAACAAAAAAAAGGAAGATAATGTCAGCAGATATACATTGGAAATTTTAGAGACTATTAAGGGGGGAGAGTCCTGCTAATAAAAAGTTAACAATAGATGTTTGGCAGAAGAACTATCGTAATCTAACCATCAAGCCTAAAAAGCCATTGCCTATAGGAGAGCCTGTTCTTGTATTTTTAACTCAATTTAAACCTATATATAATTCATGGTCTTTTGAGGAACAATTAGAACACTTCACGATCATGAGTAATCCCCGAACGTACCCCGAAGATTACTATTACGGTATCTGGTTTATAAATGAAAACGGTAAGATTGATAGAGTGGGTGAATCCTATACAGTTTTACAAATCAAAAATATCATCAATGTATGCAATGGTGCAAAATTCAAATCATTGAAAAGTCGTGCCGATTTATTAAAGCAGAGTAAGCAATATGTTGATGCATTAAAGCTCTATGAAGATGCATACAAAATATGTCCTGAATATTACACAAGGATCAGCAAAGATATTTTAACCAATAAATTAGAACAACAGAAACTCTCATGGAAACTCAAACAAATAGGATTATCAACCCTGTTATTTGAAACATTTTTCTTTTTACTATTTTTTGCAATGGGGTATTTTAGCGCATGGAGGTGGCTAACAATGTTGTTACTACTCTACTCTACTCTGCTTGTTTTTCAAATACCCAAAGAAGTACCTCTTTTTGGATGGTTTGCACTTATGTTGCCTTTTGTGTCGTATGGGCTAGGAGCATTGCGACATAAAATCAAAAAAGGAACTTGGCAACAAGATAGACTCAAAGATGAGATGGCACAAAGCTTTATGGAGGGAGAAGATGAAGAGGGTTCTTATCTCGTATGGGAATATGAAGCAACCATATTTAGCACAGCTTCAATCATTGCAATGATTGTCTTCTCTTTGATAGCCATACTTCTACTCATCTATGTGGATGATAAAATCATACCCACTGCAGTGGGTGCAATACCTCTGTTTTTTTTAATACCTACGCTTCTCTATGCCCTACTGATGTTTAATAGATTGAGATACCGATACGGATGCTATGGCAACGGGTATGGTTATGAGCTAACTGATGGCAGAATGGAGCTTATATCATTTCTCTCAGTTACAGCTGGTAGTGCAGATCGTAATGCAACATTGGCAGGATCGGGTATGATTTCTGCCAATGCAAACAAAATACGTAGAAAATGGTCTAGCGTTCAATGGTGCCGCTATGATGATGAGAAAAAATTAATTGTTATCAATCATGGATGTTGTAAGAGCGAAAAACTCTATGCCTCTACAAAAAGTTACAAACCTCTCAAGGCTATTGTTATGAAAGCGATAGGTGACAAGTGTAGAAGTGTCGATAAGAAAAAGCTTAGGGATATAAAAGATGTCCAATAGTGTTGTTCCATAGAGTATGTGAAGAGTGGGTTTGTGAGGTCTGTGGTCATTTACTCGCTACGAAGCTCTAGCTTCGTAGTGTTCTATTTGTGGTTTGTAGATTAATTGAGGTTTTAAACTCCAATAGGGGTAATAGTATTACTTCGTACCCATCACCCTCTTTAGCACTTCAGAGCATATCCTCAATCCAAAACTCCCCGTCACCCCTACAAAGCTTCCTTTATCTTTACATCTATCCTCTTCGCTTGAAAAGACTACCGTAAAGTTACGGTTAAATCTATCTTTTTTGAGTTGATTGCGGATTTTTCGGGCTAGGGCATCGCCGTGGGTTTTCCAGATGGAGGCTACTTCAATTTTACTCGCATCGTAGCGTTTGGCAGAACCCACAGACATGATGAGCTTTTTGTAGCACTTTTTGGCTACGGCAATCTTGACGGGGGTGGTATCGGCACAATCAAGGATTATATCATAGGGGTCAAAATCAAAGCCCTCTACCCACTCCAAGTCCATCTTTTGATTGATGGTTTTGATATTGGGGTAGAGTTCTTTTAGGCGTGTGGTTTTTAGCTCACCCACCGCTTCTGAGCCAATTTGACGGTTTTGGTTGCTCTCATCAAAGGTATCGTAATCGACTATCGTAATATCATCAAATCCAGAGCGATACAAGCAATCAAGGGCATAACTTCCCACACCTCCCACGCCCAATATCAATATCGACACATCTGCAAAGCTCTTAAATTTATCTTCACCAAAGAGGCTTTTGCATCGTTCAAATCGCACTAATCCATCCACGCTTCAAGGGTTTTTATATCGTCGTAGCTTGTCATATCAAGATGCACGGGGGTAATGGAGACGTAGTTTTGATTGACCGCTTCAAAGTCGGTGAGGTGTTGGCTTGTGTTCTCTATCCAATCAAGCCGTGGTAAGCCAATCCAATAGTACTCCATCCCTCTTGGGTTGTGATGGACGTGGGCATCATTACCGTAAAAGCGATTACCAGCTCGGGTGATTTTGTAGCCTTGGCACTCACTGGGTTTGATAGGAGGGATATTGATATTAAGAAATTTACGCTTGGGGAGTGGGAACTTGCCATCAAAAATCTTTTGCACTACCTTGGCAATCGCCTCTTTGGCAAGTTTATACTCCAAATCATCGATATATTGGCAATTACTTTCACACACCTGAGAGATAGCAATAGAGGGAATGCCTTGTAAGACCCCCTCCATCGCTGCTGAGGCTGTACCTGAGTAGGTGATATCCTCTCCCATATTTGCCCCCTTGTTGATACCCGATACAATCAAATCGGGACGGGAGTGTTCATTGAAGAGCTTATTGAGTGATAAAAAGACACAATCAGTAGGTGTACCATCATCAAGCTTGAAAAAATCATCATCAATCTCGACAAAGCGAAGCGGACGGGTAAGTGTAAGTGAGTGTCCGCAGGCTGATTTCTCCATCGTTGGAGCTACTACAGTGACCCGTCCAAAGGGTCGCAAAGCCTCAACGAGTGCGGTAAGTCCTTTGGAATCAAATCCATCGTCGTTGGTTACTAATATCTGTTTCATTTTAATCCCTTATCTATAATCGCTACTATTATACTAGGGTAATGGTTTAAGGGGACTTATTGATATTAGTTTATACTTATCGTTTCCGTACACATTCCTTGTTCTTCTGTCATGTAGCTACCTTCAAAACGGTTAGAGATGACATCGTAAGGCATATCGTACTCTTCATCAGTAATAAGTTGATTGTTATAACAACTCCAACTGCCCTCTATTGTCCCACTAGCGTGTTGGAATGTATAGATATTATCGGTTCCAAAGATGAGTGATGCTGTATCACTAAAGCCACCTTCGCAGTTAAGAGAAACTTGCCAAACGGTTTTGGCATCGGTTAAGCTGTTACAAGTATGGGTTACATCACTGTTTCCTCCACCACCACATGAGGTTAAGTTGAGTAGTATTAATGCAGATAGTGACAAAATCAAACTTTTTTTCATAATTTAATGCTCCAAAATAAAATATTTTTTATTGTATACTATATTATATTAATATAAGATTTTTTTCCTATTCTAAGGGAAAATCTTTGCAGATATGCAACCCCTCTCGTAGTGGCAACTTATAGGGCGAAAGCTCCATGCCACTTGCTAAAAACTCTTTGTCGTATTCAAAGTAGATGGTTCTATCTTTGTAGGCAAGAGTGCCTATTTTTTGTTTTTGGGTGGTGGTTAGGTAGGTGGTGAGTTTTTGAGTTTGCATTATTTAGCTATTTTTTTCATTGAGATAGTTATTCATTTTTGACATTAATTGGCTATCTGTTTCAAATATTTTGATTAAATACAAAATGCGTTCTATAAATTTAGCTTGTGCATTTTCGTTAAATTTAACATATTTTGCAAAATCAGTATGACTATTCATATATACCCATTCCCAATGTAAATACCAATCTGTTGTATTAAAATCTAAATCTAACATATCTAATATATGTTCAAATTGAATTTTTATATCGTTTTTGATCTCTACTGTTTCATTGGAACGAGTTACTCCAAAATAGCCTCCACGATAATCAGATCTTTCAAACGCAAAATTAAAAATCATGTGATTATTTGAATTTTTTATCCAGTTTTGTTTGTATATTTTAAATGGAAAACCATGATATTTAGATAGAATATCTTTTGTTAATTCAATTTCCCATTGATTGTTTAATTTGTCTTGTAATTGAATTTTTACATTTTCAAAAAACTCTTCAATAATCTCTTTGCGTGCTTGTGATAAAGCTTTTGGAAGTTCAATTGCCATATCATAAACAAACTCGTCTTGTTGTATATAATCTGAAAGTTGCATAATTTTTTCCTTATATTGGTTACTTAGCATTAATACTACATCTCTATATTGTATGATTGCTTGATTGAGGTTGGTAATATTTTGCACTTCATATTGACAAAGCTCTAGCCATTTTAAAATTTCAACAGGATAATGAATTGATTTAAATTGAGCTATATTAGTAGAATTTTGTTTGATTATATTACTATCAAGTGATAAATCACCTAAACTATATTGAGAAGGTTCTTGACGATTTAGAGAAAGGTAAATTACAAAAATATCATCATATTCAGATTCTTTATCTTCTTTTTTGATAACTTCTATGTATCTCTTTATCTGATTTTTTTGGTCTCCTGCATGTACTTTATTTTCGATAATGATATGCTTATTTCCATCTGTGATATATAAATCAATGTTGTTATACTCTCGATAAACTACGCTACGATTTGTATCAATATCAAAATCTTGTAATTGTAAAACCTCTAAAAACTTATCTAAAAAGAGTCTATCTTGATAGTGGTCTCCATTGGGGTCTAATAGAGAGTGTATCATCCGTGAATGGAGTCGTACTTCATCACTTGGACTTAATACGGTTGTTAAAATATTGTAGTTGTTTAAGCCACGTTGTTTTTGTCTGTTTTGTTCTGCTTTGAACTGTTTTAGTTCATTAAATATCTCATCATAACTTTTCATTGGCTCATTCTCCCTCCACCAACATATTTTCAATCAAAGCAATCACCGTATCTTTTTGTTCAGGTAGACTTTTTGCTACCATTAGAGCTAGTGCTACCAAAGCATTATCATTGATTTTGGGTTCTCCACTGCTTCGGTAGAGCATTTTGTTTTTTTGAAGAAATAGGATAAATAAAAATGCACCGATGCGTTTATTGCCATCGGCAAAGGGGTGGTCTTTGATAATATAATAGAGAGGGTGTATCCTTGGATAATATAATCTTTTAATATACTTGTTGCCCAAATTCTAAACTTTGTAGCTCTTTGACTATTAATACGATAACCAACTGATATGATGGCATCAAGATTATAAAAAGATATTCTTCTTTTTACTTCTCTTTGACCCTCTTGTTGAACTACCGAAATTTTTTCGGTAGTTGCATCTTTTCCTAATTCATTAGATTTGTATATATTTTTTAAATGGTATGAGACGGTATCACTATCCACATCAAATAAACTTGCCATTTGCTTTTGGTTAAGCCAAACACTCTCTTGCTCAACTCTAGCATCTAATGAAAGAGTTCCATCTTCATAAATCACAATCTCATTCATCACAACTCCTCAATACTTTGCGGTAACTTCTCTTGAAGTTTACAAACCCCCTCAAAATCCTCCAAACACTCCAAAATCACTGCCAGTTTTAAAAGTGATTCGAGTGAAATCTCTCCACTTTGCTCAAAGCGTTTAAGAGAGCCTAGTGAGACACCCGAACGGGTAGATAGCTCTTTTTGAGAGTAGCTAAGTGAGCGTCGTCGCTGACGAAATTTAGTGCGAAGCTCTTGCATAATGTTATGGGGAGTTTTGGGTAAAAAGGATAACATATTGGCTCTTTTTGGTTATTTAGAGTTATTATAGCTAATATATTAGCTATTGTAAAGAGGAACTACAAAATATTCCTAATAATAATAGCATAGTGCAACACTAGCATATTGAGTATAAAGACCAGCATGGATGAGCCACGTGAGAGGATTTGTTCTAGGGGTGTGCGTTCTTTGTGGATGGTGCGAAAGGCGATAAAGGTATGGATGGCAGTGAGTACAATGATAGTCCCGACAACCACAAGCTTTTTACGCAAAGAGTCAATCACCTCATGGCTCATGGTAGTATCAAAAAGGATATGAATCAAACCATTATCAATGATCATATAGACCCCTGTGGAGATAAGCAAAATGAGTGCAACGATCTCAAAGTATCCAAATATTGGTCCAATAATGGGGTAGACCTTTTGTTGATCCTCTTTTTTACGAATTGAGAGCCCCAGTACAAACAAAAAGACTGAACCCCCAATCCAAGAGATAGCCGCAATAAGATGCAGGTGGATAGACCAACCCATTAACCCTCGATGTTAAGGACTGCCATAAAGGCCTCTTGAGGTACTTCCACACTACCGATGGATTTCATTCGCTTTTTACCTGCTTTTTGTTTCTCTAGTAGTTTACGTTTACGTGTAATGTCCCCACCATAACACTTGGCTGTAACATTTTTGCCCATGGATTTAACATTGCTTCGTGCAATGATGTTGTTTCCAATACTGGCTTGAATCGCCACTTCAAAAAGTTGTCTTGGAATAAGTTCTTTGAGTGAAGCGACAAAGGCTAGTCCTCTGTTTCGTGCTTTTTCTTGAGGTACGATGATAGAGAGTGCATCAACTACTTCACCTGCTACACGAATATCAAGTTTAACCAAGTCTCCTGCTCTAAATCCAATCGTCTCATAATCAAATGAAGCGTACCCTTTAGTTGTAGATTTGAGCTTATCGTAAAAATCCATCACAATTTCATTCATAGGAATGTCGTATTCAAGTAAGACTCTTGTCTCATTGAGGTAGTCCATTTTGATCTGAATCCCACGGCGATCATTGAGTAGTTTGATGATATTACCCACATACTCTTGAGGGGTTAATATCGTGGCTTTGACATAGGGTTCAAAAACGGTCTCGATATTTTGAGGCTCTGGTAGATCACTTGGGTTTTGAATAACAACCTCGTCTCCATTGGTTTTAAGCACTTTATAAACAACGGTAGGAGCTGTAGCGATAAGATCAAGATTAAACTCACGCTCTAATCGCTCTTTGATCACCTCCATATGCAGCATTCCCAAGAATCCTGTTCTAAAGCCTGATCCAAGAGCCAAGGAACTTTCAGGCTCAAAACTAATGGAGCTGTCGTTGAGTTTAAGTTTATTGAGGGCATCTCTAAGATCTTCAAATTTATCCGTCTCAATAGGATAGAGTCCTGCAAAAACAAAGCTCTTAGCTGGTTCAAAGCCTTCTATCATCTCTGGGGTAGGGTTTTTGGTCATGGTAAGGGTATCCCCTACCTGAACACTGTCAACGGTCTTTAGACCCATTACAACAATACCAATCTCACCTGTTTTAATCTCAGTGGTTTTAATAGGAGCAATGGGGTTGGGGTACATCAAGTCTAATACTTGATGATTATCTTTAGTTCCTTTAATGTGTGCCATTTCACCTTTTTTAATACTACCATCAAATACTCGTACAAGGGCTAATGCTCCAAGGTAGTTATCAAACCAGCTGTCATAGATCAATGCTTTGGTAGGTTTGTTAGGATCTCCTTTAGGGGGTGGAACTTTATCAACAATAGTATCGATAAGATCTTTGACACCCAATCCTGTTTTGGCAGAGACCAAGTTGTGTTCGGTACAGTCCAATCCAATAGCATCTTCAACCTCTGTAAGAACTCTATCAGGATCAGCAGCAGGTAGGTCAATCTTATTAACCACAGGCAAAAGTTCAAGGTCATTATCGAGTGCAATATAGACATTGGCGATGGTTTGAGCTTCTACACCCTGAGCCGCATCAACAATAAGCAAAGCTCCATCACTTGAAGCAAGTGAACGGCTTACCTCGTAAGAGAAATCCACATGTCCTGGAGTGTCGATGAGATTGAGAATATAGTGTTCACCATCTTTAATATAGTCTAGTCGTACACTTTGAGCCTTAATGGTAATGCCCCGCTCTTTTTCAATATCCATGGTATCCATTACCTGAGCTGACATCTTTCGAGCTGAAACAGCTCCACACTCTTGGATGATACGATCTGCCAAGGTACTCTTACCGTGATCGATATGGGCTATAATTGAAAAATTTCTAATATTTTTTTGCATATTTATCTACATTCTCCTTTGCTTAAAAGTACTTTTAAGCAAATATAATTTTTTATGAATTTGATTCAAAAAGTGAGTTAACACTTTCGTTATTGTGTACTCTTCGGATGACCTCTCCAAGCATTGAAGCAGTAGAGAGTACTTTGATTTTTTTAGACTTTTGAGCTAATGGAATAGTATCGGATACTACCAGTTCATCAAGATCACCCTCCTCAATACGGTCATAGGCAGGACCAGAGAGTACAGGGTGAGTACAACACGCCATAACCGATGTGGCACCTAAGTTTTTAAGGGCAGTAGCAGCTTTGACCATGGTTCCTGCTGTATCAACCATATCATCAATCAAGATCACATCTTTACCCTTAACATCACCGATAATGTTCATCACTTCTGATTCATTGGCTTTTTCACGACGTTTATCCACAATTGCCATATCCAATTCAAGTTTATTGGCAAAGTATCGTGCCCGAGCTACCCCACCAATATCAGGAGAGGCAATCATAGGATTTTTAAGATTTTTAGCTTTGATGTAGTCAATAAAGACAATTGCTCCATAAAGGTTATCCACAGGAATATCAAAAAATCCTTGGATCTGTGAAGCGTGGAGATCAACGGTGACGACCCGTGTAATACCTGCTGTCTCCATCAAATTGGCAACCAATTTTGCTGAAATAGGTACACGGGGAGCTGCTTTTCGATCTTGTCGTGCGTATCCATAGTAGGGGACAACGGCTGTAATTGATTTAGCAGAGGATCTTTTAAGGGCATCGGTCATGATTAAAAGCTCCATAAGGTTTCCATTGGCTGGAGCGGAGGTAGGCTGAACGATAAAGATATCTTTACCACGAACACTTTCACTGATTTGAATGTTTATCTCACCATCAGAAAATCTATTAATACTTGCGTTTGCTATAGGAAGCTCAAGATAGTGTGCAATATCCTGAGCCAATTTTGGGTTTGAAGTTCCAGAGAAAATCATATATCCACTCATAATAATAAAACCTTTTTTGTCTCTTTTTTATTTTATGGATATATTACTATTATTTTAATAAAAGCCTCTTTGGCAATTACTATTTTTTATATAAATCAAACAACTCTTTCGTCTGTAGATCCATGCGACTGTTCATAATAAAGATGACGCTGTTAAGATTTTTGATCACTTTATCATTAAAGATTGCATCCTCACCCATGGATTTATCTAAAAACGAGATAATATCCTTTTTCATATCTTTCATTGACTCTTCATGCTTATTAATGGTGTCAAGTGTAACGGCATCATCTTTGTAATACTCTTTCATATATTTCACAAATTTAAATTCATCTTTCATAAAGTAGGAAAGAAGCTCTACTTTAAACTCATCAACATGCTTTTTAATCATATACTCATTTAGCACATCCATCATATCAATGATTTTATGAAGCTGTGCTATAAGCTGCTCATTATCTTTTTTGAGTTCATTAATCAATCCTTTGTTGTAGCCACTACTATCTTCTCCACCAAAACCTAACAAGTTCAATAACCAATCTAACATATGCAAAATCCTTAAAAATAAAATACAATAAAATTTGTGTATTATACTCTAAATTTTATAAAAAAAACTAATACTTTAGCTTTTTTCAAGCTTCTCACTATATACTTGATCAATATAATTTATCAGGAGAGAATATTGAGTGTCAAAATTGCAAAAGCCAAAGCCAAACTGATGCTTGAAAATCCCTATTTTGGCTCTATTGTCTCTACACTAGAGTTTGGCATCAATAATGAAATTGAGACATATAAAAATAACGGTGAAAAGCTATTATATAATGAGAGCTACATTGATGAGATTGATGGTGATGATGTAGAGTTTATCTTGGCTTCATCAGCCATGCATCGAGTACTGCAACATCAAAACAGAGCCATTGATCGCCACTCTAAAGTGTGGCAGTTTGCTTCAGAATTGGTGGTGAATGCTATGATGATACAAAATGGTTTTGAGTTGCCCATTAAGGCAACCTATCAAGATCGATTTCGTGGGATGTACGTTGAAGAGGTCTATGCCGTTTTGATCAATGAGATGGAAGATGAGTATGCCCAAGAGAATGAAGAGCAGATCACTCAAGACGATGAGAGCTTGGATCAAGAGTTTTTGGAACAGCTTTTTAAAAAGCTTGAAAATGCCGATGCCTTGCCCAAAGATTTGGAGTATATTCTCACCCGTCACAAAAGCCACCGTATTAACTGGAGAGATGAACTCTATCGATACATTGCAACGTATGATAAGTCTCAATTTAACTTTTTTCCTCCCAATAGAAAGTACCTCTACCGTGGTATCTATATCCCTTCACTCTCAAGTGATCTGCTCAGTATTGTCATCGCTATCGATACCTCAGGCTCAATCGATGATGAGCTTTTGGCGATTTTTCTAGCTGAAGTTGAAGCGATAATGGAGAACTACCCCCACTATCAAATTGAGCTGATTCAAGCCGATAATAAAGTACAATCTCACGAAATATTTACTACGGGTGAACCACTTAACTACACCATCAAAGGAAGAGGAGCGACGAACTTTATACCAACCTTTGAGTATATTGATGACAAAATTGGTACACCCACACTACTCATCTACTTTAGCGATGGGGCAGGAAAGTTTCCCCAAATAGCTCCTTCCTATGATGTACTATGGGTATCACACAAAGCTATTGAAATACCCTTTGGAGATAATATTGTGATGGAAAACTAATTCGCAGTTACTATAAGTCTCATAAATTTTGATAGATCAAATGAAGTGATTTCAAGTAGTAGATGATAATACTTACCCATAGACGAACATGATGAGTTTATATAAAGAGCTGGTGGAAGCAAGGTATAACCTGTTTGGGTGGATTAGGAGTAGGTCAAAAAGTTATTCATCTTGCTAAATGCATCTTATAAAAGATGCATTTCATAGTTAGTTTAATATAGACTCCACTGCATACTTGTAGATCTACTAACACAAGTATTTTGAATAATATTGACAAAGTCATCTTTAAGAGTATTTTGCACATCCATACACTTATCACTCATACTGTTTCGCAGAAGATTTCCCTCTCTTTGCCATTTTGTACTCTTATCACTATATGAACACTCTCCAAGTTCCAGTATCGCTCCATCATCCATACTACTATTGGGCACTTTGATACACTTTTTGGATTTATTATTAACAATAAAGTAGTCGCTATCTCCTATATCTTTAAGACTCCACTGAAGCGAATCGGCATTAGTACAGGTGTATTGTATAATGTCTGTACCATCAGTAGTACCACCCCAATAGCTGTCAAGGCATTTTGAGCTGTTTTTATTTTGCAGTTGATAGTAAGTGAGTGGATTAACGACAAAGCTTTGTGCGAAAGAGTAAGTAGTACTTTGGATGACACCGTTACTAAAAAGTACTGCTCTAATTTGGCGAGTACCTGCAAATTTGACAGGCATGGTGAGGCTGCAAGTTTGAGTACTGCAGCTCATCTGCACATACCCACTCTCATCACTGCTAGATAACCATCCACCCTCTCGATTATCAAAATTGAGATAGAGCTGATAGCCACTGGGCAAGGGTGATGAGAGTGTAGCCGTGAAGGTAAACTCATCAAGTTCATATCCACTAGAGGGGTTGACACTACCCAGTACAATCGTAGGTGTGGTAATTTGCGTATAGCCAGTTGTTGGCTCACTGTAATTACTGACTGCTCTCGAGATGGTATCAATCTCAGCCCAGACTTTATAATAGTAAATTGTGCCATTATCAATCGAAGTATCATCGTAGTAGAGATTAGAAGTGTGTGCTATATTGGAATAGCTACCATCAATGGAAGAGGCTCTAAAGATATAGTAGAGATTGGCATTTTCTACGCTATCCCATACTATGCGAACTCTATCATTGGCAATATTATCAATGGCTTGAACATTGGTTGGGGCTTTCAGTATAATATACCCTTTGTTGTAATCACTGTAATTACTCAGTCCTGATGAAGCATTGTAGGATTTAACTTTATAAAAGTATCGATAGTGTACATCAACACTACTATCCGTATAGTTGGCATCATCTGTAATGGCTAGCAGTGTAAAGTTGTTATCATCAGGTACAGTATCGGTGGTTTTGCATCGATAGATATAATATTGCGTTGCTCCATCAATGGCTTTCCAACTTGTTTCAACTCTATCGGTATAAGTGCGAGAGGCTCGTATATATTCAGGTGGATCAAGCTCAATGGGTATAACTTCAAAGGTTTGATTGAGCTCGGTGGTATATCCTGCTTGATCCTTTGCAATAAGCGTTGCAATATATCTCCCTACAGTGTAGTTTTGTGTTTGGATATAGTATCGTTTATTAAATGAGCTTCCTAACCACTCTTCATGCATTAATAATTCACCAGAACCCTCTTGGGTAACACTCAAAGTAATAGATTCCAAATTGGTATCATAGGCTTGGAGTATTACTGACTCTTGCGTTGTGCCATACGGGATGGTAGCAGAGAGACTATCAAGATAGACCACGGGTTTAAACATCGACTCGGGTGCAATAAAGGTTTTAGTATCGTTGGTTTCATTGCCCGATGCATCGACTACCGTTAGAATTAGGTCATACTCTCTACCTACGATTAAATCACTGCATGATACACCGGTACCTGTGTAACTCCATTGCGTTGTGTCAAGATAGTTCCATTTTCGAATCTCTTTTATTTCATTGGTTGTTTTATCCAGTAGATTTAAAGTTGTATAGGCTAGTGAAATATTATCGGTGGCATTATATTCGGATGCTTTAACACCGCAATTGAAAAATTCCAATTCACCCATAATGGGAATGGGGTTAATACTTTCACTAAAGATACTAAACTGTTGATGGATAATATCGTATCGGTTAGAATCACTACTATCACTTACTTTTAGCGTTGCGGTATAGTTTCCTGCGGAGTAGTTGTAACTATCTTTTGCATGAATATAGATGTATGCACGCCAAGTAGCATAGAGGTTATTAACACTCTCATAGAGTTCAAGTGTTTTAATCTCGCCACTGCAGTTATCCATCACATGAAACTCAATATCTCTAGGTGTGTCGTATTGAGGAATATTAAGTTCTATTTTTAAATACTCTCCCATATAGAGATCGTGAATACCCGTTACAGCATTTTCAATATCAAAATATGTGGTATGGTTGGTATCATTAAAGTCTGTTAAATTAAAGTCACACAGTGTAGTATTGATTTCATCAGGAACCGTCGTGTTTGTCTCGTTGTTTTCGCTACTATTATTATCACCTGTTGTGCTATTGGATTCACTGTTTGTGGTGTTTGTCTCTCCAGTTTCTGTAGAGTTATTATCATTTCCAGTGGTATTGCTTTCGTTATTCTCAGTATTGGTATTGGTCTCATTGATGATCGCCTCTACATAGATCAATCCACTCTCTATTACAGTTGCATTATTGGTATAGAGGGTAATGGGTATATCACCAGCAGGTAGTCCACTGCTCCCAATAACCTCTGGGATATAGAAACTGAGATAGTCCGATTCTCGATAAAAATTGTTCGTATCATGATACGATATCTCACCTACTCCTGGAATCGAAATTTTAAGCACCTGATCAAGATGTATCCCGTAGAGTTTAAGAGCTATATCTTTTTGTCCTTGAACCAAAGAAGAGGCTCCTTTAACACGTTCAACCGTCGTTCTAAGTGCGGCTACTTCCCCATCATGCATGATAAAGCTACGGTTATAGGTTGTGATATTTCTACTGCTGTCTTGAAGTACAAAAAAGTATTGATACTCACCTATCTCCCAATTACTTGTGTCAATGCTGTATTCTCCATGGTAGTTGTAGTCATTGTTCTCATGCCAAACTTGATTAACCACAGTAGCATTGGTGTCGGATTTGACAACGTGCAGTGTTAAAGTAGAGATGTTGTCATCACCATAAGCATAGCCATGAAATTTGGTATAGATGATGTTACCTACTCTCATGTTGTCAAAAAAGCCTGTAATTCCTCCTGTAGGGGGCTTGGTATTTGCTTTTTTGATGACGTTAAAATCAGATAGATTGGAGTATTGTCCAATTAGCGTATCCTTGTTAAAGACTCCAGCTCGTACACTGCGATTACCCTCTCTATCAACTGAAAGGAACAATCCACAGATTGTACCGCTACAGTTCATTCTAAGATGCCCCATACTGCTGTCTTTATCAAGCCATCCACCTGCTAAATTATCAAAATTGAGATAGATACTGTAATCATTGCTTGGCAGTGGATTGGATAGTGCTACTTCAAAGCTAAAGGTATCTTCAATATAACCTTGGGAGGGGGTGATATTGACAAGTGATACAATAGTAGGTACTTGATTGTTGGTTTGAGGCAAATCAATCATCCCTCCATCGTATATTGTCCAGTTTAAGATATCGGTCAGGTATTGGCGTTTATAGGCAACATCAGGAGAGTATTGCGTATTGCCCACACCCCATGTGACATGGTCATTAACAACCAATCCACTCCAACGATCAAGCATTTTGCTGTAGTTTTGGCTAGATAAGTTTGAACCCACAAACATATCGCTCATATTACTTACTTCACTAATATTCCAACTGCTCAAATCCCCATCAAAGCTTTGTGCATTTTCAAACATATTGTGCATTAGCTGCACATTAGAGACATCCCAACGGCTTAGATCACTTCTAAAAGAGTGGGCATTTTTAAACATTGCCTGCATCACCTCAACGCTTGAAACATCCCAACGGCTTAGATCACTCGTAAAATTGGGAAGTCCTGCAAAAAGATACCGCATAGTTACAACATTGGAGACATCCCAAGCACTAAGATCACTTGTAAAGTCTACTGCATCATTAAACATATAGTCCATATCGGTCACACTTGAAACATCCCAACGGCTTAGATCGCTGTTAAAGCTTTTGGCTTCATGAAACATATGACTCATATCGGTCACACTTGAAACACCCCAACGACTTAGATCACTGTTAAAGAGTTTTGTTTCTCTAAACATATAGCTCATATTCTTTACCCTTGAAACATCCCAGTTGCTTAGATCACTGTTAAAGTTTTTGGCACGAAAAAACATATGGCTCATATCTTCTACACTCGATACATTCCAATTGCTTAAGTCACTTGTAAAGTTTGAGGCTTCTCTAAACATGGCGTTCATATTGGTTACGTTTGCAACATCCCAATTGGCTATAGAGCCATTAAAATCCCTCGCTCCGTAAAACATACCTTGCATACTCTCTACCTTAGAAACATCCCAAGTATCTAAGTCATGGTTAAAAACTTTAGCATCATGAAACATATAATCCATCTTTTTGACATTAGAAACATTCCAATCACTTAGATCACCATTAAAGGAAGTAGCACCATCAAACATATTAGAGATACTTGTAATATTGGAAACATCCCAACTGCTTAGATTACCATCAAACTTTTTGGCTCCATAAAACATACCTCCTAGAGACTCTACATTGCTTAAGTTTGGATTATCTATTGTATTATCTATTACATTTTCACATTTATAAAAGGCAGCACTCATTGATCTCCAGGGTTGTGTTCCCCACTGTTCAATAGAGATAAGCTTTAGATTATCCACCTCTACATAGGTATCATGAACCAAAGAGATAAGGGGAAACTCTCCTGTAATAGAGACCGTATAATTTCCCTCTTGAGTATAGGTGTGTTTTGGTACATTGCTTTGTGTTAATCGTTCACTTTTTGTACCATCACCCCAGTCAATATCATAGAGATAGTTATACTCTGAGCCATTTGCACCAAATTTTAGTTGATTACGACCTGAAATACCCTCTTTGGTCGTATCCCAAGTGGTAATAAAGGCTTTGACGGTATTAACCTCTTGGGTTGCAGTAGCTACTACATTACCATTTCCATCACTGTCATGGGCACTCTTAGAAGCAACAGAGAGAGTTATAGCATCGGTTGAGTGTATTGGAGGAGTGGCATCAATATAGTAGGTATCCCCCTCTCCTCTAAAATTGAATTTAATGGCGTTGGTGATATGGATATCCTCACTCTCAAACCCTTCTACAGCCCTAGAAAATTTGAATTTGAAGGTGACGCTATTGGCTACCCACTCTCTATCGATCAACTGCACACCAACAGCACCTGATGTATCATCACTAATGTTTAGCTCAACAGGTTTCTCTTTTGTTATAGAGCCTGTTAATAAACTCTCGTCGTGTCGGATACTCGAGTCGATATCTTGAGATATCTCTTTGAGTTCTTCTTGGCTAAGATTGCACTCTCCTTTATAATCTTCTACCATAAAAGCTTCAATAACAATCTTTTGAAATACTTCATAATCAATCCAAAGATAACCATCATTACCCCACTGTGTTCCCCATGAGTTGATGATTTTAAAGGCTTCTCTTGTATCATCGTATCCAACAACGACAATAGCATGAGAGAAGATGGGAGGCAGTTCATTTTCGTCAAACTCACCATAAAAGTACTCACCATTATCAAGCTTGGGTTCAATAAAATCTGCATAGGGCATAATGGTGGTGACAATAGGATAACTTTGAGCCAAAAAATAACGCATATTATAGATCAAATCTCTACTGTAGATATCAAAACGTTTAAATTCTGATATTTTTGCACATTTGGCTTTGATCATCGCTTGGTGCGAAGGGGCACTATCGCAATGGTTTTGATTATAGGGCATATCATTCCATAGTGAAACGCCTGTGGTTTGCAACAGCTTCAAAGCATCATAGAGATTGGCTCCCGCTTCACATCCACCTGCTTTTGTAAGATTGTAGATAAAAGCAGGTGAGTAACGATTGGTATAATTGGCACCAACACCATAAGTTGTACCGTGTTCAACGTGTTCTTGAAAGCTTTTGAGGTAATACCCCACTGCCCATCCCACGCAAGAGTTTTGCGTTCCTTGATTACCTACAGGGGGCATCAAAAACGAAAGATCCATTGAAAAGGAAAGAGTACTATTCAAAGGAGCAACAGCAAAAGAGATGCCATCAAGTAGCTCTTGTGGTGTGGCAAGAGCCCCAAAACCTTTGGAAGTTGCACTGTTTTGAGTTGATGAGTCTATGTTTGGTGTTGTTGAAACATATTCTAATGTAGTGTTATCCTCGACTTGCTTGGAGTCGTTATCTTCTACGAGCGTTGGTTTGTTTTCGATGATTGTTTGATCAGATTGAGTGCTGTTGTCTTCACTCTTTAACTCTTTACGACCTTCACAGCTTATTAAGAAAAAGGTAAAAAATAGGCTCATGAGTATTTTGCTAAGATTATTCATTGGTTACTCCTCCATCTGAAATTTTCCAATTAAAGGTATCGATAATATATTGGCGTTTATCGGCATATTTTATATTATATTTAACATCTTTAACCCCAAAAGCTACATTACGCTGTAAAGTAAGCTGACTCCATCTATCAAGTATTTTATTATAGTAGTATGTAGAGAAATTTGTATTTTCCAATATACCATCCATCGCATTGACATTTGATATATCCCAACTACTAATATCTTGATTAAAAGTATCAGCACCATTGAACATATAGCTCATACGTTCAACTTTAGAAGTGTTCCAATTACTAATATTTTGATTAAATGCATCAGCATCAAAAAACATATATGCCATAGATTGAACATTAGAAGTATTCCAATTACCAATATCTTGATTGAAACTTCGAGCTTCATGAAACATCCCTACCATATCAATTACACTTGAAACATTCCATAAATTTAGATTTTGATTAAATTGTGATGCACCATAAAACATTCCCTGCATTAGAGTTACATTAGATACATTCCAACTGTTAATATTTTGATTAAAAGCTGATGCAAAAGCAAACATATAGTTCATGTTTTTTACATTCAATACATCCCAATTGACAATATTTTGATTAAATGCTCTTGCATTTGAAAACATGCTACTCATATCAGTCACACTTGAGACATCCCAGTGACCAATATCGCTGTTAAAATGATAGGTATTGGCAAACATATAACTCATGTCTTGTACACTTTGTAGATTGGGTGTATCATGAAAGTTTCCGACCATATTGATCGTATTATAAAAGGCTTTATGCATCGATTGCCACGATTGTGTACCCCATTGTTCAATTGAAAGAAGCTTGCCACTATCATACCCCTCTCGTTCAAAATATATTGCAGGGAATTTACCTGTAATAGAAACGCTATAGACGCCTTCATATTTATAGGTATGTAGCGTATCACCTCTTACATTGGTACTCTCTTCTCCATCACCCCAATCAACACGGTAGTTGTAGCTGTAGTTTGAGTTTGTACCTATTTTGATTTGCTCACTGTTGGTAGTGCCAACTTCTGTTGTGTCCCACCTTGTGATAAATGGCTTAATGGTATTGACCTCTTGGTTGTGATTGGCTTCTTGATTACCGTTTCCATAACTATCAAATGCACTGTTAGCCCCAATGGAGATCAATATAGTCTCGGTGGAGTGCAGGGGTGGGGTAAGATCAAGATAATAGAGACTTCCTTCACCTCTAAAGTTGCTTTTAATAGCATTGTTTACAATAATATCACTGCTCTCAAAGCCCACCACATTTTTAGAAAATTGAAAAACAAAAGTAATGGTATTGGCTACCCATTTTTGGTTAATTAGCTCTGCTCCTGCAATACCTTCGATATTATCCGTAATGCTAAGCTCAACAGGCTCATCAACTATATCTAGTGTATCATTTTCTTGTTGTGAAGTCTCTATCTCTTTGATTTGAAAGTTTTCAATAATGCATGGACTTATGGCATCCTCTACCCAAAAAGCCTCTACGGTGATTTGTTCAAGCAGATTATAATCTATCCATAAATAACCATCATTACCCCACTCAACTCCCCATGAGTTGATAATTTTAAAGGCTCTACGACGATCATCGTAACCCACTATTAATACAGAGTGTAAAAATGTAGGAGATAACTCATTTGAGGTAAACTCTCTATACCAATACTCACCATCATAGAGTTTTGGATTGATAAAGCTCTCATAGGGTTTTAGGGTAATGGCTATTGGCTCGTTTTGATATAGGAAGTAGCGAATATTGGATACAAAATGTCTGCTATGGATATCAAGGCGTTTGATATTCTCTATCTTGGCACATTGAGCTTTCTCAATTGCTTCAAAAGATGGAGTATCACATTGAGCTTGGTCATAGGGAGCATCTTCCCATGGGGCTACTCCTGTATCTTTGAGCAGTAGAAGGGCATCAAGCAGATAGGCTCCTGATTCACATGAACCAATTTTACTCATATTATAGACGAAGGCAGGAGAGTAACGGTGCGTATAGTCACCACCCAAACCATAAGCTTGGTTGTGTTCTCTATGTTCATGATAACTTTTGAGATAATATCCCACTGCCCATCCAACACATGAGTTTTGAGCTCCTTGATCACCCACAGGTGGCATATGAGGTGAAAGATCAACACTTGAGGGCAAAGTATTCACACTGCTTCCTGATGGTGGATAAGCAATAGGAATAGTATCAAGTATCTCTTGGGGTGTAAATAAGGCTCCAAAGCCTCTCTCTTTCATTGAGGTATTACTCTTATCAAGGGTAGTATTTTGCTCTTGTGAACTGTTGATATCAGGTAAGGGAGTGTTTGAAGGTGTAGTGCTAGAGCCTCCACCTCCCCCACAACCAACCAATAACAACACCACCAAAATCAAAAGTTTATTCATTATACTACCCCAATAAATATATAAGGAATATTCTAACATAACTCCACAAAACTCTAAGAGGGAATTGATTATAATGGGTGCATTAAAAGTATAAGGAAGAATTATGAAACACTTTTATGCACTAATGGCATTTACCATAGCACTTTTTTTGAGCTCTTGTGGCGGTGGAGGGGGTGGAACCTCGGTTGAACAGACTGATCTTAAAACGCTTTTTTTAATTGATGCCCCTGTAAATGGTGTGGAGTATAGTTGTGGCGTACGAGAGGGGGTGACGGAGTCAAAAATGGTGGATGGTGTTTTGGCTCATGGTGTGGCTCAGTGTCGCAAGGGGGCTGTGACGTTTCGTATCGATAACTTTGTATTAGGTACAATAGAGAGCTACTCGCATCATCAAAAGATCTACCTGCCTGATCTGCTCCATATTAGTGAGAATGTATTGGAGGATGAGAGGCTTATCAAGCTAGGAGTGTTGTTGCAATCGCTTGATGATGATGGCAATATTGAAAGCAAAATTGATATTGACCGCAGTGTTGAGCTTGGTATTGATTCACTTGATGGCTATACAATTGAATCGTTACAAAGTTATATCAGCTCGTTGGGCAAAACCCCACGCGATGCCCAAGCGGTCAAAGAGCATATCATCAAACACATCGATGCCAAATACGGGCAAAAACCAACGCTTCAAGCAACGCATCTAACCTTCTCTATCGATGAAGCAGTGGGCAACAGTGTGGGCAGTATCGTGATGGATAGAGGTAATGGCTCATTTATCAAGCTTAGCCTTAGTGGAGAGGGGAGTGAGTATTTTGATATCGAGCCAAGTGGTGAAGTGATGCTCAAGCAAAAGCTTACTCAAGCTCAAACTTTTGATTTAATGGTTACTGCACTTAATGACTTTGGTGAGGTGAGTGGAGAGCTAACGATTGAGGTTACATTGATGGGCAAAATGGCACGCATAGGGGTAGGGCAACTATCCAATGCCAAAATCAAAATCTATAAACTCCACAGCGATGGAGGCAAAGAGTTTATCGATCAAACCACCTCCAATGCACAAGGCTATTTTGATCTACATATGGCAAGGTTGGAGGATCAAAATTTCTATATCTATGAGCTTAGGCAAGGTGAGACAACGCATATCGATATTGACAATGATGGCATAATGGATGAGTACGCTACGGCTAATAGTGGAGTGGTTCGCCTCATTACCACCAAAGCATGGCTAAGTAATACAAGCCACCTTATTCAAGCTACGGCTCTTAGTGAGATGCTCTATCTCTATGGAGTCGATGCACTTGGCAATGCCAATCTCTACCGAAAGCTTGATGAGATTGCTCAAACACTTTTAAGCAGTGATATCAATGGAGATGGAAAGATAGATGTAGAGGATGTTATCATTTTTGATCCTCTTGCCAATCGCAGTGCACTCACTCCTAGCATTGCCAAAGCCTACGATAGTATTGTAAAAGAGATTTTAGAGGCAAAAGAGGAGCGTTTTAAACATATCTTTGATACCAAAGTGATCAAAGCCTTTGATGCAAATGCCATAGGGTGTAGCCCCACGACGCTTTGTGCCTTTGAGCTTGAACCTACCAAGATCAAATACCGCAACTCTATTGCTTATAGCCTCAAAGATGCTCGTCTCTATATCTATCATACCGATCAAGAAAAGACTCTAGCCACACTTGATCTTCCCAACAACAACTATGGAATCTATCTTGATTTGGATCATGGCTATATCTTGCTCTCCAATGAGAATCAAGAGATTATTGCAGTAGATATTAGCAAACTTGATGAACCTACCATTGCTAATCTCTCCTTCCCTACCAAAGGGTATATTTTGGGCAGTATTGATGAGCATCTACTGATCTATCAAAACAGTGAGCTAATCGTGGTCAACCGTAGCAATATGAACAGTATCCAAGAAGTTGCACGCTATAAGTTGCCCAAGTTTGATAAGGTCATGGGCAAAGATGCCTACAGTTTTACCATTACCAATAATCAACTAAGCATCAATCAATACAGCCTCAATGACTCTAGCAACATAACCCAAACCCATAGCTATCAGCTAAGCAGTATCGCTAGCAATGCCAAAGTTTCTATGGATGCCAAGCATACCCTCTATATCCTCACCCCCCATCAATCCATTGCCTTCTATCGTTTTGTCAACAATACTCCTACGCTTAGTAGCTCACTTGCACTTGATGCTGAAAAAATCATTAGCATCAATGATACCACACTCTACGCCTACGGCAATCGTAAAATCTATCAAATCGATATCTACTACCTTGATGCCCCTAGAGTAGTATCTAGTTTTGATTTTTTGCAAACGACTAATGAACTGCACTTTGATGAGAATATCCTCTATACCCCTAGATATATGATCGATATCGATGCGATGATGCTCTCAGCATCTTATATTAGCGTAGATGAGAGTCGAGCCAAAAACAGTGAGTACAGTATTGATCTGGAGGTGATTAGGGATAGCTCAGTTTTTGGGGCTTTTTAGAGTTTAGAGAGTAGTCATTCAATCGTAGAGATACCCTTTATGGGTATCTTACCATAGGGAAACCACAAAGGATTGCCCCTACAAAAATTACAAAATATTCTATTTTGTAATAGAGTATTCAATAAGTTTTTGACCTTTTGTATTGCTAATCAAGACCTTGTCTTTGATATTTGCAACGGGGATGTGAATAATGGTCTGTCCAAGTTTAGACTCTATCTTGGTATCTTTGATATTTGATATTAAACCATCTGCTTTGTTTTTTTCCAATACGATAATTAAATATTTATCTTTTTGTATATCAAGCTTATCAAGTTTACGTGTAACGGTAAATCCATCACCTCTAGCATTTACCGCTACCAACAGTTTATCAATGCGTAGTGCATAGAATTTAATATTGCCATAGACACTTTGGATATACTCTTTGATGGTTGCCTTTACCTCACCATCTCCTCCAGGCATCAAATGGTTTACTTCTCCATCCCCTCCAGGTTTTTGAACTTTTTTATCATCATCAGCAACTGCACCGATAAATAGTGTACTAAGAGCCAAAACAAGTTTTTTCATCTGCATCTCCTTGGTTATAGTTTGATTGTAAATATGCTACAATATCTTGATTAAAAATAGATTGATTATTTAAAAAGTTATACAAAAAGGTTTTATGATGCGTAGATTGGTACTCTTTTTAATGTTATTACTACTGACGAGTTGTATCCAACCCTCCATGATAGATAAAATCAAAAAAGAAAAACGCCTAGCACTTGTTATTGCCAATCAAAACTACCCCACCAATGCACTTGATAACCCTTTTAACGATGCCAAAGCCATTATCAAGACCCTACGCAAGCTTGATTTTAAAGTCACCTATGTGCAAGATACCACCTATCAAACCTTTCATCATACTTTAGCAGAGTTTGGCTCACAAATTGATGAAAATACCACGAGCTTTATCTACTTCTCGGGTCATGCCAATACACTCCAATCCAATAGCAATGAGCTCTTCTTTTTGATGGTTGAACCCAACGATGATGTCTTGGTAAGCATCCATAAAATCTATGAGATGTTTCGAAAAACCAATGCAGTCAATAATATCATTGCTATTGATGCCTGTCGTAACAATCGATACGCTTCATCTACTCCCAAAGGAGTAAAATATAGGGGCGTTGGGTTTCAAAGCCGTAAGCGAACAGGTACCTTTGATGATGAACCTCTAACCCAAAAACGAAAACTTATTATCAAAAACAACTACTCTTATAAACTGCCCAGATCTCTTGTGGTATCCTATGCCACGCACCCCAATGAACAAGCCCACGATGCAGGAAAAATCAACCCCAATCTAAGCCCCTATGCCCACTATCTATCAGAGCATTTGGATGATGAAAAAGGTTCAGTCATAGAGATATTTAGACGCGTTCGCATCAAAATGCAAAGAGAGTTTGATGATACCCAAAGCAATCTCGAAGAGAATAATCTACACGATAATATCTACTTACAACTACCAAGAGCTATGGGTTCACCCACCATGCCAGGATAAGGAAAGATAATGAAACAATCAATTTTAATAATTATGATAGTGCTATTGATACAGCAAACACTACAAGCACAAGAGGATTTTGGACGTTATGACCCCAACCCTAGCAAACAAGAGGCTTCCAATTTACGGGTTAATGTTGATTTGGGTTACACGCAATATTTGATTGATGTCACCTCTACAGAGCTAAGCCGTGCGATTGACTATACTCTCTATGAAGCGACTTTGGGTGTATCGTATAATTGGGGTTATCTTAATGTTGGGCTTAATACCAAGTTGATACTTGATGAAGACCAAAGCAATCTGACTTTAGGCTCAGCCAACAATCCACTCAATGACACCGCTGATATTAAACGTCATGAATTTTATCTCTACAGCAACTATCGCCTAAGCCCTCAATTTCAAATCAATCTCGTCTATCGATACTCCAATCTTGAAGCAAGTGATCACTATACAAATTTTTGGGAGTATGATACCTATTTCAAATACACTACCAATGGATTAGTCTCTTCTATCACTTGGGTACCTTTTTATAGTGATCATTATATTTTGTGGTTTAATTCTGGACTAACCTATACCCAAACGGACGTTGAAATTTTTGAAAACATCGATGGTGTAGCAGATGATGCTTTTATCGATGATTCACAACAAGCCTTAGGGTTTAAAGTTAGTGCTGGTTATACCTATCGATACGATGAGCATATTAATATTCGTTTGAGTGGCGATTGGTACTATTACGATTTTGGCAAACTTGATGTAACTTCACACACTATTGGTGATACCTTTGATAAAGCTAGCCTAAAAGAGCAGACCTACTCTTTGCGGTTGGGGGTGAGTTATAAGTTTTAGGTTACCAAATTTTAGAAAAATCAAAACTAAAGCTACAGTTATCAAGATCAAACTCTACACTCTCATCTGAGACATCAGCTACTTTGATGTATCGTCCCTCTTTGAGTTTGTAGAGCTTGGCGATACCATCTTTGGGATTGACGATTACATAATATGCTACTCCCTCTTGCTCATAGAGTTCATATTTCATATTTTGATCTTTGATAGCTGTAGAGGGAGAGAGAATCTCAAAAATTATCTTAGGGGCTTTGGCGATATAGTTTGCATGCAGTGGCTTGTGACAAATGACCAAGTTATCAGGTTGCACAATCGTGTTATCACTAACCTTCCAATCAATTGGCAAAAGTGCCTTACAGACTTCGCACTCTTTGAGAGCCTCTTCTAGTAACCATGCTATCTTATTGCTAATGCTTTGATGTGCGATACTAGGAGAGGGAGCCATGGCATAGGGTATACCATAAATCATCTCCCAATCCCCTTGCCATTGAAGATAGTCACTGTAGGTATAGTTTGGTAGATACTCTCTTTTTAATGCTGCCATTATAATCTCCTCGTATAATACAAAATACCAAAAAAACTACACTGCAAAGCAGGTAGTAAGGTTAAAGTTAGTAATTGACTAAATAGTTGTTACTAAACTAATAACATTACAGTTGTAATCAAATAAA
>Ga0193953_1000050_pt1 | contig 61208 bp, 51 predicted proteins | sample BB_4_MG_FD_140325 | JGI IMG/M metagenome (GOLD analysis project Ga0193953, IMG submission 140325) | Microbial mat bacterial communities from the Broadkill River, Lewes, Delaware, United States - BB_4_MG | ecosystem: Environmental > Aquatic > Freshwater > River > Microbial mats | place: USA...
TTGCTTCCATAGAATTCTGCGCTGCAATACCTAAGACTACCTCTTAAGATTACTCTTTTAGATTACAACTACGTTATAGTGGTTTTTTAATAATTATAGATGTGTGGCTTGGAGGGGGAATTAAAAAAGGGGGTAGCATTCCCCCTTTTTAATTTTTTATCTGGCTATGTAGTTAATAGCTGTGGTGTTATGTGTCTTTTACGGTGACTTGTCCGTTCATTAGCATGGGTAATAGCCAATCTCGTAATGATTCTAATTTTTTATTTTGTTGATGGTTATTAAATATTTTTAAATTAAAATCAGTAATTTTATTATCATATTTACCAAGGATGTTAGGTGTTGGATAAACTAATTTCAAAGAAAATAAATCATCTTTTGTGATGGAGCCAAATGTTGTACCTGAAGTATTTCTTCTATCAAAAATTTGCTTAAAATAAAGCATTACGTAAAATAAGAAAGAATTAGCATTATCTTTACTATTTAGGGCTGCTAAACCACGACCAATACAGCAATCATTATCAGCAATATTTAAAGTACCAACAGGTGCCCTAACACTCAATAAGATATCCCCAACCTTTGCCATTCTACTTGGTTCGGTTGTATATTGCCTCACTGATGGGAATCGATAGCCAAAATCTGTTGATCCTTGAAAAAATATACTCCCTTCACCAAAATCATTATATGAACTACCACTTGGAGATTGTCCCATTGTGATATTGGCTATATCAGATAGCTCTTTAACACCCCAACCATCAGGGATTTCACGTTTCAACTCTTTGTTATAAACCATTTTACCGCCTGATGATTTGTATGGTTTACCATTAGCATCAGGAAAATCGAATTGCACAAACCAATAATCATAAATCAGCTTAGCCATAGCCTCTAGCTCAGCATTAATTTTATTGTTGAGTTCTATTTTTTTGTCAATTTTTGACAGCGTTGTAGATATAGTAATTTGCTCATCATATCTAATATTACTTAAGCAAATACTAGTTAAGATAGGCATTGTTAGAAACTTTGTTTGTGAACCTTGAGCTTTCTCTTTTAATCTTTTTAATTCGAGTTTAAGTACATAATAAATATAATCTATATCTACGTTTTCTTTTGCTGTTAAGATGTAAGTTCTTTGATAAGCATTAAACTTCCCTTTAAACCTGTTTACATGAAAATTACCTCTTGCATTATTTCCAGCAATAAGTACAACATCATCATCAAATGCAAATGAATTGATAGTGTCAGGAAACTCTGCACAAGTAAAAAAAGGAAATCTTCCATTAGCAACAGCTTGATTAGCATCAAGTTTTCCTGTTTTGATATTACAAGAATAGCCTATTGAATTATTAGTCATTAAACTGCAACTTTATTAATTGGCTTTTAATCTCAGTTTCAATGCTTTTAGATTCCTCAAATAGCATACCAAGGTTTTTTGAATATTCATCAATTTTATTTTTAAATTCCTCCTGTGTAATATCCACATACTCAATCTTAACTTCAAAATACTGCCCTGCACTCAACGAATAATTCTTAGCCGCAATATCTTCATAACTCACCACAACAGAAAAATCATCAACCGCCTTCTTATCATTAAAAGTACTGATGATCTGATTCTCTTCATCCGCAGTTAAAACCGTCTTCTGATTCTTACCCTCCTTAACCGTCTCCCCAAGACTCGAGGCATCAACCAGCACAACCTCCTCTTTATTCGACTTATCAATAAATAAAATCGACACATTTGTGCCTGTATTCGCAAAAATATTCGACGGCATACTCACCACACCCGCCAACATCTTCTCATCAACCAACTTCTTACGAATCTTCTTATCAATCCCACTTTGCGCGGTAATAAACCCCGTCGGCACCACAACCGCCGCCTTACCATTCTCTTTCAGCGAAAAAATGACATGCTGTAAAAACATCAAATAAATCGCCATCGACTCCTTTTTCTTCGCAGGCACTTTCGGAACCCCCGCAAAAAAACGTTCATGGTTTTCTTTGGTGTCTAACTCTGTACTAAAATCAGAAAAATCTAACTTAAACGGCGGATTTGAAACAATATAATCAAACCGCTCCAGCTCACCACTCTCTTGTTTATGAAAAGGATCAAGAATCGTATTCCCCTTAATCACATTATGAATTGAATGCACAAGATTATTAAGAATTAAATTTAAGCGCAGCAACCCCGATGATTTTTGTGAAATATCTTGTGAATAAATACTGCATTTACCTTCACCAATTTGGTGAGCAAGATTCATTAACAACGAACCAGACCCCGCCGACGGGTCATAACAGGTGACATCACTCACTTCACCCACTTCTTGCTCAGACACCAAACAACGCGCCATAATCTTTGACACCGCATGAGGAGTAAAATATTCCGCATACTTTCCCCCACTATTGGTATTGTAATCTTTAATCAGATATTCAAAAATACCCGCATAAAAATCAAACTTCTCATCAAAAATATTCTCAAAACTAAAACCCACTAGCTTATTAACAATCGCCTTACAAAACTGATCACGGTTGTCTACTATATACTTGCTTAAATTATCAAACAGTACGATTTTTTCACCAGTCTCAGTTGATACAGAAAATATATCAAGATTATCTTTAGCAATACTGGTTAATGTGGTATCAAAAATATCTGCAAACCTTGGCTCATCTTGTCGATTAAATAAGGAAGAAATAAAATAATCAGGCTGAATAACCGCTGTACTCTCACTTAACTGCATAGTGAGCATCTCATAATCATCTTCGCTCAATGCTTTCAGCGCATCTTCCCAATTTTCAGCATTAGCAATATTTTCATCTAACTGCTTTATCTCATAAACAAACTTATCATTCAGAAACTTATATAAAAAAACTTGGGTGATGATCTTAAACTCATTCCCATCATTGCCTAAACCATAACTCGCACAAACACTTTTTAAATCATCAATCAGTGCTTTGGTTTGTTTTTCAAATTCTAGTGTTTTTGTCATCACTTACTCAAAAAATATAATGCAGCAACAACGTGTTTATGCTGCCACCCCATTATATTCATTCATATATTCTTTAATAATTAAATTGTTAATCCGCTTTGTTGCCACGGCATTTAGTGGTATACGCTGCTTTTTCATAAACTGATCAATCACTAAACGTTTTACCATTCTTTCGGCAAAACTCTCGTTTTCCAGCACTTTTGAATTTTGCTGAATGTGCTTATCAATCTCTGTTTTCAAGCCCTTCAAGGCTTCAAACAACTTAATCTCGCTATCTGTTAACGGATCTTTTTCCATTAAACGCTTGTGTAAACGCGCATACTTTTCATCATTATCATACTTTGCTTTAAGTAACTGATTTTTACGCTCTAGCTCTTCAGCCTTATGATAAATGCCATTCAGTGCCTGAATGTTATCTTGCATCTGCTTTTTAGAAATGTCATTTAAATTTTTCTTCTTAAATAAGCGTTCTAGCTCTTCTTTTAATGAAATAAACTCAGGGTCTCGTGGATCAAAATTTTTCCCTAAACCTTTGCGTGTCTTTTGCAAAGTATCTTTTAAATCATCCGCTAAAACCATCTCCTCTTCTTTCACTTTCGTAAAATCAAAAAGAACATCCTCAAGCGCAACATTTAATAAACTCTCTGTATTCACATTATTTTCTAAAGCTTCCCTAGTATTAATTAAAGCTAAACGATTGTTGGCTTCTTTTGATAATACGGTCAGTTTTTGAAAATCTAACTTATCCAACATCTGATACTCGCCAGATAAGCGAATGAGATTATACAGGCTCTTAGCGTTGTTTAGAATCTGTGTAATCTTTAAAATCTCAGTACGATTTTTTATTTGTGTTATTTGCTGTGAAAACACTTCAGCATTATTTGTGTCATATTGAAATAGAACTTCCTTAATCTCTTGTATCTCTTCATCTATTTCTTCTTGTGACTTAAACAAATTGCTATAATGCGCTATTTCATCCCCTAATTCTGACTGTAATTCCTTAAAATAATCCTTATTGGTTTTTTCAAACTCTTTCTCAATATTTGCAAAATCGACCACATAACCATAACTAAAATCCTGATAGGTTCTGTTAACGCGGGTTAATGTTTGCAATAAGTTATGGGCTTTAATTACACGACCGATGTATAATTTTTTCAAACGGGGCGCATCAAACCCTGTCAGCAGCATATTAAATACAAATAAGAAATCTAGCTTACCTTCTTTAAAGTCTTCAACTAACTGCTTACGCTCTTCTTTTGTACCAATATCATGCAAAATCACCGCTGCGGTGCTCACTTTACTGTTTTCTTGTTTTGCTGCGTTATAGCCTGTTTTTGACTCTGATGCGACCGTATTTGATTGTGCATAGTTGTGCTGAAAAATTTTATGCATCATTTTAGCTTGTTCAGATGAATCACATACCACCATCCCACCAATAGTATGATCATTCATTGCAATACGCGCTTTTTCAAAATCTTTGACAATATAATCCAGCATCGGCTCAACAAATTTTGAATGGGCATATACAAATTTTTTATCTGCCCCTCCTTTTAAGATTTCGATACTTTCTAAGGTTTTTTGTAAAGTTAATTTATAAGTTGTTTCAATTTCTTCACGTATTAAACGCAAGGTATAACCATCTTTAATTGAGGCGTTGTAATAATACTTGTGAATATAATTACCAAAAAGGGTTTTTGAATTGTAATCATTGCCTAACAAAGGCGTTCCCGTTAACCCAATCTTGATCGAATGATTATCAGCCTGCTCTAAATTAGCTAAAAAACTACCTTTAGGATTATAACTACGATGTACTTCATCTAAAAAAAATACACGCTGAATGTTTAAATTGTAATCCTTGCTTTTTATCACATTGGGATCATCTTTAAACTTTTGAATATTAACGACTGTAATTTCAGCTTTACCTGAATGATTATGAATAGCAGATGTTTGTTTAATATCTTTGCTAAAAGCTTCTCGTGAATCAATATTATGTACAACTAAACCACGGGATTTAAACTCTTTGCCTGCTTGAATAAGCAAGTCTAATCTGTCGACAATAAAATAAAACTTAGCAATCACATTTTTCTTTTGAAAATAATGAGATAGATATTTTACATTGTAATAAGTCAGTGCTGTTTTACCACTGCCTTGTGTATGCCAGATAATGCCTTTTTTAATCCCTGCCTCTAGTTTTTGCTCAATCGCTTTCGTAGCAAATATTTGTGGATAACGCATCACATGTTTTTGTAATCCTGCTCTTTCTTTTACATAGGTTAACGCAAACTCAAGAATAAAAGCTAAGCGGTTACGCTGAAAAAGTGAGGTACAAATACGGTTAGTCGGTGTATTCGGATTTTTATTTTTAATAAACTCAGGTGATTGATTGATACCCAATAAATTATTATCTTTCAATACGGCTGTTTCATTGCTATCTTCCAGCTTTAACAGCAATTTATTTAAGTTAAAATTTTGCTCTTCTCGAAAATAGTTAAACACAGGTTTTTGATAGGAGGCTGAAGCATAAAAAGCCCCTTCAATAGGAGTTGGTGAACTATCGTCATATTCCATATTATTGGAAAACACCATCAATTGAGTGATGTTAACAAATTTACGAAATTTCTTATTTTGAAAGCGTGTTTGAATCCGTTTATGTTCAGCAAGTATACCGTCTTGATTATTTGGTTTTTTTACTTCAATAAAAGCCAGTGGCATCCCGTTAATTAATAAAATGATATCAGGTCTAAATTCTTCATCGCCTTTTTTATAAGTCAGCTCGGTGACAACATTAAATGTATTATTATTAAAATCTTCAAAATCAATTAAACGAATACCTGATTTATCCGTGAGCTTTTCATAAAAAGCTTTACCCAGATCTTCATTTTCTAAACATAGTGAAACTTCATCATAAAGTTGCTTAATATCACTATCACTTAATTCAGGGTTAATACGCTGAATACTTTGATTAAATATATGTGTAAAGATGTTTGTTGAGCTATCCCAAATAATATTCGGATCTTTTAAAGATAAGTATTGATAACCTAAGCGGATTAAATGCAGAATAGAGGGAATTTTTACACGAGAGTCTTCATTAAATTTCATATTTTAAGTTATCCATTCATTATTTTGGATATAAAAAATTATATAGAATAATAAAGGATAACATGTATGAGGGATATATAAATAACTTATAATAACAAAGCTTAAACCTCTGTGTGAATGAGAGGAAAGGTGGGGTTTCAATGCTGGGGTATTAGAGCCAGATAAAAGGGATGTATCATATTTCTCCTACATGTAGCGATTAGTGCTGACGTAGATATCAATAGTAAAAACTGCCATAATTATTATTATTATCAACAACACCTGTAGAAAAAGATGAAAAAACATTTAATAGCAATTTTTTTAATAATGCTATTTAGCATCTCTATCTCTCATGCAAGTACTAGCTATGTTGTACTAAAAAACTATCCAACTGATGGCAAATGTGAAGTAGGTAAAGATTACGATGATGGAAGTTTTATCTATTATTGTAATAAAGGTTGCTTAGAGGCAACCTATTGCATAGCCTATAATGAAGATGGTGGAACAGATGTGGCAATGGAAGTTGATGAACGAATTACTTATGATTTATCAACTATCTTACGATGTGAAGAAAGCAAAGGGGATGGTAAGCTTTATCAAGTTTTGGAAGATGTTGCTTCAGAAACACTTGCAACAAGCAAAGGAAGTTCTTGCTCTAAGTAAAATTTAGACAATAGAGTCGTGGCTTGGGGAATAATAATATTTGAATATTGAGTTTCCTACGTCTATCCAACCTATAAGTATGTCAGAATACCCTCTTATTCCCGCATATCCTGATGTGGGAATGTGGTCTTGAATACATTTACCCATCCTCATTTTCCTGAAAATTTTGTAAGCACTGAAGGTACGCACTCATCACTTTCTGACTAATGCGTAACCTCAGTTATTTTATATCTGCCATTATTCATTATTTTTCTTGGCTAAGCTGTGCCGCTTCCCAGCCAATAATGGCTGATTTTCGTGTTGTCCCCCACATATACCCACCTAACATCCCACTGGATTGAATAACACGGTGACATGGGATAATAAAAGAAATGGGATTACTGCCTACGGCTGTTCCTACTGCACGAGCTGCTTTGGGATGATTAATTTTTTGCGCAATATCACCATAACTGACCAAATTTCCCATTGGAATTTTGAGCAATGTTTCCCATACTTTAAGCTGAAATGCTGTCCCTTTTAAATGTAATTTAATCTTATCAATATGATGCCAATCTTCATGATAAATTTTGAGTGCGTTGTGCTGAATAGAATCTGTTTTCTGTTCAAAATGAGCATAAGGGAATTGTTTTTTTACCTCTAATAAACAATCCCCTTCTTGCTCAGAGAATCCCATATAACAAACCCCTTTATCTGTTGATGCAATAAAAAGCGTACCAAAAAAACTTTCTTGATAAGAATAATTAATAAAAAGATTTTCCCCTTTATTTTTATATTCCCCTGGGGTCATGCCTTCTATTTTTACAAATAAATCATGCAAACGACTGGTACCAGATAGCCCTGTATCATAACTGGCATCAAAAAGGCTGGTTTGAGAATGACTTAATAGCTGCTTAGCATGTTGAACACTAATAAATTGTAAAAATTTTTTTGGACTAACCCCTGCCCATTGGGTAAATAATTTCTGAAAATGATAGGGGCTTAAATGAACATGATCGGCAATAATATCAAGGGTCGGCTGTTCTTTAAAATGTGCTTGAATATAAGCAATGGCTTTTGCTACACGATGATAATCAATACATTTTTGTGTTTTCATCTCACTCTCTATATTTTGCTTTATCGTATTAAAAGAGTAGTGGATATGACCGTATTATAAAATCTGAAACTTGCTAAGAAATGAGACTATAAAAGCCCAATATAGGGAACTAGCGAAAGATATATTTTCAGTAAACGTTGCACAAAGTAGCGTAATTATATTTGATTGCAATATAATGCACGGTTCTAACGATAATATTACACCAGCATCTCGTTCAAATATGTTTTTTGTCTATACTGCCAGCTGTAACCAAGTTGTTCAGCTATTTTGTTAGCAATCACCTAGATTTGAATATATGTGTAGTCGTCAACATATTACTTCTATTACCGTTATTGAATAAATATAAGTTTATCATGAGCCACTATATATAGGATATATATGGCTTTTTAGTTATACTTAAGCCAACATAGAAAACTTCACTCAGCACTTTAATCAAGTTATTTAAAAATTATGCATACAGTAGAGAAAATTGGCGGCACATCAATGTCAAATTATGTGTCGGTAAGAGATAACATTATTTTTAAACCGAGTAACCCTGATAGTTTGTATCAACGGGTTTTCGTTGTATCTGCCTATGGCGGTATTACTGATAAACTGCTTGAGCATAAGAAAAGCGGTCAACCGGGGGTATACGCTCTTTTTGCTAGCAGTATTGAAGATACAAGCTGGTTAGATGCGCTTGAGCACCTAAAACGTGAAATGTATAAGATAAACCAATCGTTATTTGGTGAAGGCGATCTGTTAACGCAAGCAAATACCTTTATTGATGAGCGTTTGCAAGAAGCACAAAAATGTTTAACTGATCTGCATAGCTTATGTATGCATGGTCACTTTGCACTGGATGCTCATCTGACTACAGTACGTGAAATGTTAGCAAGTCTTGGGGAAGCCCATAGTGCTTGGAATATGGCAGAGCTGTTAAAACGAGATGGGGTTGATGCTTGCTATGTTGATTTAACGGGCTGGCAAACTAATCAACATATGCCTTTAGATGAGCGCATTCGTTCAGCATTTGAAAATGTTGATCTGACTAAACAATTACCAATTGTTACAGGGTATGCGCATAGTGAAGACGGACTGATGTCATCCTTTGATCGCGGCTATAGTGAAATGACATTTAGTCGTCTTGCCGTATTAACAGATGCTCAAGAAGCTATTATCCATAAAGAATTCCATTTAAGTAGTGCCGATCCTCGCCTAGTGGGTGAAGAGAATGCGGTACCCATTGGACGTACTAACTATGATGTAGCAGATCAATTAGCCAATCTAGGTATGGAAGCGATTCACCCTAAAGCGGCTAAAGGTTTACGTCAAAATAATGTCGCCTTACGCGTTAAAAACACCTTTGAACCTGAACATGCAGGCACCTTAATTACGGGTGATTATGTCAGTGATAAACCGTGTGTTGAGATCATTGCAGGTCATAAAGGAATCTATGCGCTTGAGTTATTTGATCAAGATATGGCAGGCAGCCTTGAAGATTATGATCGTGAAATCATGGCACTGATTAAACGATTTAAAGCGCATATTGTATCAAAAGATGTGAATGCCAATACAATTACACATTATTTAGATACTAATCTTAAAACGGTGAAACGTATTCAAGTTGCATTACAAGAACAGTTTCCTGAAGCAGAGCTTGATCAGAAGAAAATCGCGATTGTGTCGGCTTTTGGTAGCAATATGCAAGTCCCCGGTATTTTAGCTAAAGCCGTATCAGCGATTGCAAAAGATAATATTTGTGTTTTAGCTATCCATCAATCTATGCGTCAAGTCGATATGCAATTTGTGATTGATGAATCAGATTATGATGTTGCAGTAAAAAGTTTACATGCTGCATTGGTTGAAGTACATGAGCATGGTCATGCTATTTGTATGTAATCCATTATTTACTGGTGTGATGTAAAAAATATAGGCTGGTGCTGCACTGCCATTAAGCTAAGGATTATCTGGTTTGGTTCCATATGCTCTGCGTTATCTTGCTTAAAGCTACCAAGGTGTAAGCTGAGAGGGGAGGATGCGGAGCATCCAAAATTGTATTACAGCACAGAGCGTTGTAATGAGGGGAATATTGCTTTTAAACTTTAATTTAATGGCAGGGCAGCATTAGCCTACAATATACCTATTTTTTATATCAGTAAATAAATATTAAGCACAAAAAAACCCGTTACCTTTCGATAACGGGTTTTTTATGACTAAGCGAAAATGTGCTTAAGCGTCAATGTAATCCAATGATTACATCATGCCGCCCATGCCGCCCATTCCGCCCATGCCACCCATATCAGGTGCGCCCATAGATGCATCTTCTTTAGGTAACTCACCAACCATTGCTTCAGTTGTGATCATTAAACCAGCAACAGACGCTGCATTTTGTAATGCAGAACGTGTTACTTTAGTTGGGTCTAAAATACCCATTGCGATCATGTCACCGTATTCGCCTGTTGCTGCGTTGTAACCGTAGTTACCTTCGCCATTTGCAACATTGTTTAAGATAACAGAGGCTTCATCACCTGCGTTGCTAACGATTTGACGTAAAGGAGCTTGAATGGCACGACGTGCTAAATCAATACCGATATCTTGGTCGTGGTTAGCCCCTTTTAAGTTATCTAAAGCACTTAAAGCACGTACTAAAGCAACACCACCACCCGGTACTACACCTTCTTCAACCGCTGCACGTGTTGCATGTAATGCATCTTCTACACGCGCTTTCTTCTCTTTCATTTCGATTTCAGTTGTTGCGCCAACTTTAATGACTGCCACACCGCCTGCTAATTTAGCAACACGTTCTTGTAATTTTTCACGGTCGTAGTCAGAGCTAGAATCAGCAATTTGTGCGCGGATTTCTTGTACACGATCTTCGATTTGTTTAGCATCACCAACACCATCAATAATAGTGGTGTTTTCTTTAGTGATAACGATACGTTTTGCTGTTCCTAAATCTTCAAGTGTTGCTTTTTCTAAGCTTAAACCGATTTCTTCAGAAATAACAGTTGCGCCTGTTAAGATAGCGATATCTTGTAACATGGCTTTACGACGGTCACCAAATCCTGGTGCTTTAACAGCAGCCACTTTAACGATACCACGAATAGTGTTCACAACTAATGTTGCTAACGCTTCACCTTCAACATCTTCAGCGATAATCACTAAAGAACGGCTTTGTTTTGCTGCGCCTTCTAAAAGTGGTAATAAGTCACGGATGTTAGAGATTTTTTTATCAAATAATAAGATAAGTGGGCTTTCTAATTCAGCACACATTGTTTGTTGGTTGTTAACAAAGTAAGGAGATAAGTAACCACGGTCAAACTGCATCCCTTCAACAACGTCTAATTCGTTTTCTAAACCAGACCCTTCTTCTACAGTGATAACACCTTCTTTACCTACTTTGCCCATTGCTTCTGCAATGATGTTACCGATGTTTTCATCAGAGTTAGCAGAGATAGTTCCAACTTGTGCAATCGCTTTATCATCAGCACAAGGTTTAGACATGTCTTTTAAACGCTCAACAACAGTTAATACTGCTTTATCAACACCACGTTTTAAGTCCATTGGGTTCATGCCAGCAGCTACTGCACGCATCCCTTCAGTTAAAATAGCTTGTGCTAAAACAGTTGCAGTCGTTGTACCGTCACCTGCTGTGTCAGAAGTTTGCGATGCAACTTCTTTCACCATTTGCGCGCCCATGTTTTCGAATTTGTTTTCTAATTCGATTTCTTTGGCAACAGAAACACCATCTTTAGTGATTGTTGGTGCACCAAATGCTTTGTCTAAAACAACGTTACGACCTTTAGGTCCTAATGTTACTTTTACTGCGTCGGCTAAAATATTAACCCCAGCAATCATTTTTTGACGTGCGTCATCACCAAAACGAACTTCTTTTGCAGCCATGTGTATAAAACCTCTAAACTGTATTCTTTAATTAATCTTTAATTCGGTACAACTTACTTAAATTAAGTACTTAAGTTGTGTTGGCTTAGGCTTCAATAACACCCATGATGTCATCTTCACGCATCACTAATACTTCGTCGCCGTCTACTTTTACTTCAGTACCAGAGTATTTACCAAATAAAACAATGTCGCCAACTTTAACGTCTAAGCCACGTACTTCACCGTTTTCTAAAATTTTTCCGTTACCTGTAGCAAGCACTTCACCACGACTTGGTTTTTCAGTTGCTGAATCAGGAATGACAATACCAGAAGCTGTTGTTTTTTCTTCTTCTACACGTTTTACAATAACACGGTCATGTAATGGACGGATTGCCATTGATTAACTCCTTCAATTAATTTTTTTAGCTTATTTGCTTTACTAAATAGCCAGTATATTCGTTGTGTAGGGGAATTTTAGCACTCCCCCACATTGACTGCTAATAATAGGGGCTGGGAATATGATGTCAAGAGGTAAATATATTTTTTTTACCTATATTTTATTTTTTACCTAAAAATTAACACCGCTAATACTACAAAAATGTAGACAGTGAATACAGTCATTATCTCGTCAATCAGCTGTCAGCTGAATAACGGCTGCTATCTTAGTTATTTCATATTTACTAGAAAAATCAACCTACTTGATTGATTTTAATAAATTTTTATCCATTATGAAAAGTATGGTATAGCTTTTGCTTTTATACTAATTAATAGATTTAAATTCATGTCATTTTAGTTAGAAAGTAGATAGCATCATGAAAACCATTATTTTACTCTTAACATGTATCGGTATTTTATCCAGTTTTACTGTACAGGCAGAAATGCGCCATGTGAGCTTAAAAACAGTAAAAGATGCTAATTACAGAATGCATACTGGGGAAGTAAAATGGTTTGATCGTAAAAGTGGTTTTGGGTTTATCGCTCCTAGAGATGGAAGCGAAGATGTATTTGTGCATTTTAGTACGATTGTGCCTAATAATCACCATAAAACCAAAACACTAAAAAGAGGTCAAGCAGTTGATTTTGCAGCAATTAATGGGGCAAAAGGTCGTCAAACCATTTGGGTTTACCCTAAATAATTGCTATTTACATCAATTTAAATCATATATTACATGTTTTCTACACATCATTAGTCTGTCTGATTAAATGATGCACTTCTAAAGTAGTTATTCCTTCAAAGCTTAACCTGTTGGCTAAGCTTTTTTTCTTATATTAAATAACTGATATGCACCTTAACCCTATTATTAACCCTGCTATAATGGCGTTGTTTGTAATATGACTAGAATAGTGTTTAGGTTTTATTATAGTGTGTGATAGCTTCTGCTATTTATGGGAAAGATACTTTTTAATAGCTGCCAAGATACCAAGTAAGATATTAATTTCACTTTGGGTTAAACGTATACGGTTAAAAATATTATGCAAACGGCGCATTAAAAAACGTGGATTTTTAGGATCAAGATACTCCACCTCAACCATTAATGACTCTAAGCTTTGATAAAAATGCTGCATACTTTTCCCTGATGCTAAGGCTTCATCACTTTCTGTTGTGATGTCTAATTTATTGCTATCTTTTATATTATGCTGTTGAGCATATAAAAAACTAGATCGTAATTCATAGCTTAATACTTGTACTGCGGCGGCAATATTAAGCGAATAAAAATCTTCTGTTGTTTGAATATTGACTAAGTAGTGACAGCGGTCTAATTCTTCATTGGTTAATCCTGAGCTTTCACGCCCAAATAACAATGCAATATTACGCCCTGTATGTTCATGAATAATTTTTTCTGCATACTCTCGTGGTGGGATACAAGGGCAAGAAAGGTTACGTAAGCGTGCGCTGGCTCCAAATACCACTTCACTATCAAATAATGCTTGATCCAATGACGTGACCACCCGTGCATTCTCTAAAATATCTTGTGCCCCTGAGGCGCGAGCGGTGGCTTCTTCACTGGGAAATGTTTTAGGATTGACCAAGGTTAAGCGTGATAAACCCATGGTTTTCATCGCCCGCGCTGCCGCTCCAATATTACCTGAATGAGTTGTCGCAATTAAAACAACATTAATATGGTCAAACACATTGATTTCCTTTCTATTTTCTTATGTTACGCAACAGTAAAATAATATTATTTTTGCTTCAAATGCGGGAATAACTTCATTGTCAGCGTAAAAAATTTTACAATGGGCGGTTTAGTTTCCACTCATTACTCATTGCAACAGGACATTTACCTGTCAGTTTCATCAAGGGGAATTGCATGTCAAGCATTCAACGCGCACTCATTAGCGTGTCTGATAAATCTGGAATCGTTGAATTCGCACGTCACTTAAGTGAGTTAGGTGTAGAATTACTTTCAACGGGGGGGACTGCAAAGTTACTCACAGAAAATAATATACCTGTGATTGAAGTGTCCGATTATACAGGTTTTCCTGAAATGATGGCAGGGCGTGTAAAAACCTTACATCCTAAAATTCATGGTGGATTATTAGGACGACGTGGGATTGATGATGAAGTAATGGGGGAACACAGTATTTACCCTATTGATTTAGTGGTTGTGAATTTATACCCATTTGAACAAACCATTGCCGATCCCAATTGTGATTTAGCATCTGCTATTGAAAATATTGATATTGGTGGCCCTGCTATGTTGCGCTCTGCGGCTAAAAATCATGCTTCTGTGACAGTGGTCGTCGACAGTGCTGATTATGAGCAAGTATTAACAGAAATACGTAGTAATGAAGAGCATAGTGTCAGTACTGCAACCCGCTTTAATTTAGCCCGTAAAGTATTTTCTCATACTGCACGTTATGATGGTGCAATATCCAATTACTTTGGACGTATGGCAGAAGCAGAAGATAAAGATTTCCCACCAACTTTATCTTTACAATATGATAAAGCACAAAGTATGCGTTATGGTGAAAATCCTCATCAGAAAGCTGCTTTTTATACTGAAAAAGCAGTCACTGAGCCGTCTGTGTCTACTGCAACACAATTACAAGGTAAAGCCTTATCTTTTAATAATGTGGCGGATACCGATGCAGCTTTAGAGTGTGTCAAAACCTTTGATGAACCTGCATGTGTGATTGTTAAACATGCTAACCCATGTGGTGTGGCAATTGGTGAGAATATTTTAGAAGCTTACGAGCGTGCTTTTAAAACGGATCCAACGTCTGCATTTGGCGGTATTATCGCGTTTAACCGTCCTTTAGATGAGAAAACAGCACAATTAATCGTTAAGCGTCAATTTGTCGAAGTGATTATTGCCCCTGAAGTGGAAGCCGCTGCACAAGAAGCGGTACGTGTGAAGAAAAATGTACGTTTATTATCATGCGGTCAGTGGAAAGAGAGTGCCCCAGCCTTTGATTTCAAACGTGTGAATGGCGGTTTATTAGTCCAAGAACGTGATTTAGGGCGTGTGAGTATTGATGATCTAAAAGTAGTCACAGAACGTCAGCCTACAGAACAAGAATTACAAGATTTATTATTTGCTTGGAAAGTAGCAAAATCTGTTAAATCTAATGCGATTGTTTACATTAAAGAAGGGATGACAATCGGTGTTGGCGCGGGGCAAATGAGCCGAGTATACAGTGCGAAGATTGCAGGCATTAAAGCGGCTGATGAAGGCTTAGAGGTGAAAGGCTCTGTGATGGCATCTGATGCTTTCTTCCCATTCCGTGATGGAATTGATGCAGCAGCAGCAGCAGGGATTGTTGCAGTGATTCAACCGGGTGGCTCTATGCGTGATCAAGAGGTGATCGATGCAGCTAATGAGCATGGTATTGCAATGGTGTTTACAGGCATGCGTCACTTTAAACACTAATTAATAAGTATTGAACTTAATACAAGTCGGGTAATCTATCATTAACCGACTTGTATCGTTCCATATTAACCTTAGCAATTTTTATTATTATATAGTCGAGTAATATGGGCACGACGTTGTTGAATGGCTTCTTCTGCTTGCCCTGCATCATAATAGGTATAAGCTAATCCGGGTACCCAGAATAAAGCTGCCGCAACATTTGTTCCAGTTACTCCTTTTTTATCTCGTACACTTTCTGCTGCTTCATCAAGACGCTGAAATTCTTGACCCAATTGATTACAAGATAAGCGTTGATCACCTGCTTGTACAATACTGATTTTTGGTGATGTTGAGCAAGCACTTAACCCCATTAACATTATGATAACTGATAATACACTATATTTGTTTTTCATTTCTTTACACCTTTATAAATATTCAAAAATCTATGCTGAAATTTATAAAAGAGTATGAATAAAAACTATGTAATTGTCTGTTATCATCTGTGATGTTTTGTAATGGTCGTTTTAATTTAGAAAAAAGGCATTTGATTAAATATGCCCTTGTGAGTTGATATTAGTTCACTAATTTTAAATCGCCCTGCCATGTAGGTTTGTGACTTTTCCAAGGTTTCTCAAATTTTAATGGGATATCTCCCAACCAACCTGGGTAAATATCTAAGGTTTCTTTAGTAATTGGGAAAGTAGGTACAAGAATATGTGCAGCCACCTCTTTACCTTGTGCGACATCATAAGCAACACGCATACTATGCGCACCTAATGCACCACAAAACTGTGCAGAATCAATACGGGTTAGCCGTCCTTTCCTAATATTTTCTACTGATTTTGGATCCCCATCAATACTGGCAACAAAAATTTCAGTTCGTCCTGCAGCATCTAAACCATCAACAACACTTAAGCCACCCCCATCATTAATTGTAAATACAACATCAATACTATTTTTTTCAGGAAAATCTTGTAGCATTTTAGCCACTGCTGCGCGTCCACTTTTAGGCTCTACAGCTGTATAAGTATTTAAAATTTTAAACGGCTGTTTGTATTGTTTTAAGGCATCTAAAAAGCCATTCACCCGCTCAACAGTTGATGAAACATGTGGGTATTCTACTAATATTAATTTTATTATTTTATCATCTGCAAAATGGGCACTGACATATTCACCATCTAAAAAACCTGCTTGGTAATTATCAGAGGTTAAGTAAGAAGTTAATTTTCCCCCAACGATATATTGATCGTAAGCAATAACAGGGATATTGGCTTTATTTGCAGCAACTAATGGTTTAACCAAAGCGGCATTATCAGTAGGTTGTACAATGATTACATCCACTTTTTTCTCTATTAAGCTGTGCATTTGCTTGATTTGAGTTTCAATACCTTGATAACCATCCCCTGCAACATGAGGGTGTAACACAACACGAGGTAAATTATGTGTTTTAGCTTGCTCATTGATATGGTTTGCTCGCTTTTCCAAGCCTTTACGCATAGCCACTTGCCCTTCTATATTCATAGACCAATACAAGACACCCACATTAAATACTTTTTCTTTGGCGTACCCTTGAGGAATAATGCAAATGCTGAGTACCAGCATAAAACTGAGACGATAAATGTGCTGTAACATAGTGGTTTCCTTTTCCTACCTAACCTAAATATTATTTTAGTCTATTTCCAGATAATGATATTGCTAATAATAGAATATATTTACTTGAAAGGTTAGTCCCCTTACTCTTTTAATCTTGCTCTTTCTCTTAAAGCATAAAAATGTGTTAAAATGATCCTTTTACCCCACGTTTGTAACACATAATCATTGACGGGAGTATGACTCAATGGCGATTAAAGTAGCAATTAATGGATACGGTCGAATTGGGCGCAATATCTTACGTGCTTTATACGAAGCAGGACGTACAGACGAAATCCAAATTGTTGCCATTAACGATTTAGGGGATGCTGCCACTAACGCACATTTAACTAAATATGATACTGCACACGGTATTTTTAACGCTGATGTCAGCGTTGAAGGTGAAAACCTTGTTGTCAATGGCGATAAAATTCGTGTTTGTGCAGAGCGTAACCCAGCTTTATTACCTTGGAAAGAGCTAGGTGTTGATGTGGTTTATGAAGCAACAGGTTTCTTTGCTAGCAAAGCAAAAGCCAGTGCTCACCTTGAAGCTGGTGCTAAAAAAGTCATTATTTCTGCCCCTGGTGGTAGCGATGTCGATGCAACAGTTGTATATGGTGTTAACCATGACGTATTAAAAGCAACTGATACTGTTATTTCTAATGCTTCTTGTACTACAAACTGTTTAGCTCCTTTAGTTAAACCTTTACACGAAAAAATTGGTGTAAAACATGGTTTAATGACAACTATTCATGCTTACACTAACGACCAAGTATTAACAGATGTGTATCACTCTGATTTACGTCGTGCACGCTCTGCAACAATGTCTATGATCCCAACTAAAACAGGGGCAGCAGCAGCAGTAGGTTTAGTATTACCTGAATTAAATGGTAAATTAGATGGCTACGCAATGCGTGTACCTACCATCAACGTTTCTGTTGTTGATTTAACCTTCACCGCAGCACGTGAAACCTCTAAAGAAGAAATTGATAGCATCTTAAAAGAAGCTTCTGAGAATGAATTAAAAGGTGTGTTATGTTTCAATGAAATGCCTTTAGTTTCTATTGATTTCAACCACAACCCAGCTTCTTCTACTTATGATGCAAGCTTAACTAAAGTGACTGAAGGCACATTAGTGAAAGTATTATCTTGGTACGATAATGAGTGGGGCTTCTCTAACCGTATGTTAGATACAACTGTTGCATTAATGAATGCTAAATAAGTTGTACTAGTTCCTTCTTACACTCTTCTTTTTTTATTATTACTCAAATAAAAGAGGAGTGTAAGCACTTTGATATTATTGTATTTACCCCTATTTCCCCCCTCTTTTTAATTCCTCCTTCTTAAACGTTACCCCTTTTTAAGTAATAAAAATTCTGTTTATACTCTTGTTAAACATTAAAGATAGTGCTAATTTTTTACTAGTCTTATTGAGATATTTTTCATCATAAGTTAAAAAAATTTTCATCACTTGAAAGAATTTTTATTTTTGCTAGGTCTTTTATTTCAAGTAGAACAAATTTACATACCGTAACTATGTGAAAGCATAGTGATGACTTAACCAAACAAAATACCGACGTTAGGAATTATTATCATGGCTAAATTAAACAAAACTTCTATCGCTTTAGCAATGGGTGCTGCTTTCGCTGTGTCTGTTGGCACAACTTCTATTGCTAGTGCTGCAACTACAGAAAACCCATTTGCTATGAATGATTTATCTTCTGGCTACATGGTTGCTGAAGCTGAAAAAGCTAAAGAAGGCAAATGTGGCGAAGGTAAATGTGGCGGCGACATGAAAAAAGACGGCAAAGCCAAAGAAGGTAAATGTGGTGAGGGCAAATGTGGCGGCGACATGAAAAAAGATGGCAAAGCCAAAGAGGGTAAATGTGGTGAAGGCAAATGTGGCGGCGACATGAAAAAAGACGGCAAAGCCAAAGAAGGTAAATGCGGCGAAGGTAAATGTGGCGGTGACATGAAAAAAGACGGTAAAGCTAAAGAAGGTAAATGTGGTGAAGGTAAATGTGGTGGTGACAAAAAATAAGGTAAAGCCTTAATACTCATCATACTGCTTAATTCCCCCTGATATATTCTAATCATATTAGGGGGGATACTAATCTCTCCCCCCTTCTTTCTTTTAAAATATGTTGAACCTGCTATGACACACACTTCTCTTCATGGTGCTGGGCTTGGATTTCGACGTGACTCCATTCCTGAGCTACTTGAACAACAGCCCTCTCAAATTAATTTTATGGAAATTGCACCTGAAAATTGGATCGGTGTAGGTGGACAATTAGGAAAAAGATTACATCATTTTACTGAGCGTTACCCCTTTATTTGTCATGGTCTGTCATTAAATATTGGTGGTTTTTCGCCTTTAGATGAAACGTTTGTCTATCAAGTTAAAAACTTGATGAAACAGCATAATATTAGCCGTTATAGTGAACATCTAAGTTACTGCGGAGATGACGGACATTTATATGATTTAATGCCCATTCCTTTTACTGAAGAAGCGGTTAAACATGTGGTCGCGCGTATCCAACGTGTACAAGATATTTTAGGGCAACGTATTATCATGGAAAACGTTTCCTACTACGCTGCGCCTCAGCAAGAGATGCAAGAAATTGAGTTTCTTTGTGCTGTCTTAAAAGAAGCCGATTGTGATTTTTTAATTGATATTAATAATATCTATGTCAACAGTGTGAATCATAATTATGATGCAATTGAATTTTTAAAAGCATTACCAAAAGAGCGTATTGCCTATGCACATATCGCAGGGCATTATAATGAAGCAGAGGATTTAATTGTTGATACACATGGTGCAGAAGTGATTGATACGGTTTGGGATTTACTCACCGTTGCCTATCAGCATTTTGGAGTCTTCCCAACTTTACTAGAGCGTGATTTTAATATTCCTCCTTTAGCTGATTTATTAACGGAAGTGGATCAGATTCACCGTCTACAAGCCCCTTATCAACAGCCTTCTCTTCATGCACAACAGGGGTAAAAATCATGCACTTTATGGATGTACAACGCCAGTTTTCCGCTCATATTCGTAATCCTGCAAAAAATCCTGCACCCACTGATATTGAACCGCGCCGTATGGCAATTTACAGTGAATTATTTTTTAATAATGTACAAGGATTAATTGCCAGTAGTTACCCCGTATTACATAAAATTTTATCTGAAGAAAAATGGCTTCGTTTATTACGAGGTTATTTTGCAAATCATGTATCACACACACCCCTATTTCCTCAAGTTCCTCAAGAATTTTTAAATTATTTAAAATCAGACTATATACCAGAAGCAGACGATCCTGCTTTCATGTTAGAGCTTGCTCATTACGAATGGGTAGAGCTTGCGTTAATGGTTAATACCCAAGTGTTAGATTTTACAGGGATTGATAGTGAAGGTGATTTACTTACAGGTAAACCTATTTTAAGTCCCTTAGCATGGGCACTTAATTATCAATTCCCTGTCCATGCACTCAGTCCTGATTATCAACCTGCTCAAGCACCTGATGAACCTACTTATATTGTTGTTTATCGTGATAAAGAAGATGAAATTGGCTTTGTTCAGCTGAATACAATCAGTGCTTTATTAATGCAAAAATTAATTGCTTCTGAAGGACAGCATACAGGTGAAGCCTTATTACAAGCGATTGCCACAGAAATCAACCACCCTGACCCTGCTGTAATTTTGCAAGGTGGGCAAGGTATTCTACAAGAATGGTGTCAGCGCGATATTATTTTAGGCGTGAAATAATCTTTTATTCTGGTTATGATAAGGTTTATTTTTACTTGATTAGCCTATTAGATACATGTCCAAAATAATTAAAATTGAAAAAGAAGAAGTCCCTTATCACGGTTTTTTCCAGCTCCAACGTTATCAACTTCGCCATAGTTTATTTGCAGGCGGAATGAGTGAGACAATTAGCCGTGAAGTCCTAGAACGTGGACACGCAGTGGCAGTATTGCCTTATGATCCTGTACGTGATGAAGTGGTGATGGTTGAGCAATTTCGTATCGGTGCATTAGGTGACACGGCAGACAATGCCAATAATGCATGGTTACTCGAAATCATTGCAGGCATGATAGAGCCTGAAGAAAGTGTCACCGATGTCGTGCATCGTGAAGCGGAAGAAGAAGCACAATGTCATTTATCCCAGCTAGAAAAAATACACACCTTCTATGTTAGCCCTGGGGGCACCAGCGAAACCACAGCATTATTTTGTGGTAAAACAGATACCCGCCAAATCGGAGATATCTGTGGAGTTGAAGGAGAGCATGAAGATATTAAAGTGCATGTGTACTCATTTGATGAGGCTGTGACTTTATTAGAACAAGGTAAAATTTGTTCTGCCGCACCGATTATTGCTTTGCAATGGTTGCAGATGAATCGAGCACGTTTACGTCAACTATGGAGTACACCAGCTTTATCATAATATATTTTTATTCCCCTTATTTCTCTAAAAATTAAAGGGGGGAAGTCGATACAGCTATATGATAAGGGCAAATAGCTAAACTCCCCTTTCTCTATGTTTATATTACCTTACCTCTTTCTCTACATACTCCTCAATTCTTCTGATTGAGAGTACTAGAAATTTCATAACATCAGTAAAACCTTCAAATTCTTTTTTATAGCTTTCATGTGGAATACCTGAAAAGCGTACCAGTGTAAATTTTTTTTCTTTGGGTAGAATTGAGAGTTGATGTAAGTATTCATAAGTCAGTTCTTTATCATCAGAAATACACGCGGTTAACGCTTCGGTTAAAATTTTAATGCGGCGAAGTTCCTCTTTTAAATCAAAAGGTTCTGATAGTGATATCGTTGATTCCATATTTATTTTCTTGATTAAAAAATAGCTTAAAATATGGTAAATTGTTGCGGATATAGGAAGCCCAACAAAAAACCACTGTACTGATTAAATCATCCCACATAAAGCTGTACGGTTTTACCAAAAATATGGGCTAATTTATCCCATTTAGTTTCCATAAAATCATAAGCGTAAACATTCGGGCAGCGTAAAAATACCGCCTGATCACTTTCATAAGCGCGGCTAGGTAATACAAAATTCATATAATCTGATTTTTTGATATCTTTGCTGAGTGTTTGCTGGATCTCTTGCCATGTCTCATAAGAGGGGAAAATATCATGGGCTTGTTTGGGGGTTGGTTTTTCACGGTTCACGCCAATAATCCCTGTGATTTTTTGATTGCTTTGTTGGTGTTGGCTTTGGGTGGGGTTAAAGCTGCCTTGATTGGCGCGTTTCACTAAAGCGGCTAAATAGGCGTATTTATTCTTGATATTGCCCTGATTGAGCGCATGATGCCATTCATCAAAAACAGCTTGATATAAGGCAGGATTATGTAAACTTTCCAATATACTGGAGGTTTCAATATGATCTTTTAAAGGCAGATCTTGCAAGAGTGAAAATAATACTAATGAGCTTTTGATTTCCTGCTCTTCATTTTCTTTTTCTTCAGAATTTAAAGATAAAGAGTCAGCAGCAGGAGGTGATATAACCTGCTGCTGATTAGGGATAGGTGCACTATTTTCAAATTCTTCAAGCAGCGGCACCTCTGAATTTTGCTGTGTTTTACCTCCTTTGTAGGGGGTTGCTTTCTTAGCAGTGTTTTCTTTTTTTGATTGAATATATTGTTCTGTCAGCCATTGATTAATCACTTCAGGGTGGAATAAAAAGTGGCGGGTTCGATCATAAGCGTAGCGTTTGCTAGGGTTACGATGAATAGTAATCACCTGTTTTTCTTTTAGAAAATTGATGCCTTTTCTAATATTTGCAGGGGTGTGGGTGATACTGAGCATTTTATCAATCAGGTCAGTTTCACTATGAAATTGGTATAAATCCTTGGTTTTACGATCTTCTTCCGCTTTTTGTAAGTATTTTGAGTACTTAATGTTGTACCAATATTCAAAAATGGAGAGTAAGCCCGCTGCCACTTTGTCGCCTTCACAAAATTCTATTTGCCAAGTGCGCAGAATGAGCAAGTAATCTTTTTCAGGGTGGTTTATACAGGAGTAATTAGCCATGATTTTTCCTTGCTCAGTGAGTGTGTGAAGTGTGTGGGAGAGGGGGGAAGGTTTTTTTGGAGATCACAGGATCTACAAAACCGTAATGGGCAACATCAGCACAAAATACAAGCGTAATATGGCGTAGATTGCTATTTTTGGGCGCAAAAATAGCAGTATAAATAGCATTTGCCTGTTTGGTTTTTGATTTTTTAATACGCGGATCTAGGGCATAGGGGCGCACTAGTGTGTATTGTTGCGTTGTGTTGTCCATGCGTTTAATCTTAAAAAAAATAAGTTTAAACACACTGAGTTTACGGTTTTGTAGTGTGATATATATGTATTCGCACGTCGTCCTGTGTGAGTCACTGGGCGAATCTGTGATACAATTATATTACGTTACAAACTGGTATAGACAGTGTGTAACCAGTGCGAACCTGAGAAATTCGCGCGGATTGGGGGTAGGTTGAGAGACCTGCCCCTGTTCTTTTTTATCATTATCCAATTCACAGAATTTAGCAACCTTTTTTTTATAATTTCTTTTCTTTTTCTCCACCCTTTTGTTTGATTACTTTCTGTAATTTTAAAATTATCAATACCCCTGTTATAGGTTGGTGATGAGGCACAAAGCTCAACATTACAGGTAAATTATTTATTTTCCCCACCTCTTCAAAACTTGTATTTTATGAAAATAAATCTTTAAATCATTATTGTTGTTTTTTTTGTTGAGCTTCCTACGTTAGCACCAACCTACACATAGTTATTTTGTATGGGTAAATTTAAGCGATTGTTTTTATTGCAATCACATTTTTCTATGATTGGGTACAAAGAATTCTACGGATAGCTAGAAAGGTTTATTTTATTGCTTCCACAGGATTCTACGCTGCAATACCTAAAACTACTCCCTAAGATTACTCTTTTAGATTACAACTACGTTATAGTGGTTTTTTAATAATTATAGATGTGTGGCTTGGAGGGGGAATTAAAAAAGGGGGTAGCATTCCCCCTTTTTAATTTTGTATATGGCGATTTAGTTAATATGCTTTGCTATTAATTCTTTAATTTTTTGGTGTTTAAACTGTGTTTCAAATTTAATATTTACTGTTTTCCCTAATTGTTCGAACATTTTCATTGCATGCTGTACCTTGCTACTCTCTTGCTTTCTTAAATTATTTGAGCTTTCAGTATCTTTTGTTTCAATAATAAAGTTAAGTATTTCATTGTTCAACGTTTTAATAATGTAAGCAAAATCTGGGGAGTAGGTAGCTCCACCTGAAACAGGTATTTTTATTGAGTTTTTAGGGATTTTGGTAAATACCGTTACGCTTTCAATTTGCTCTATAATGTTATCTTTTTCTAAATCAGAATCAAAAAATACTTCTTCAAATAAATAACTTGTATCAGGTAAATGTTCATTATATTGAGTACCTAAGTTATGAGCTACCACTTCATTTAAAGGGTTCCCTTGTGAGTTGGTAAATTTAGTCGGATGAATACTATTTGAAATACGTGAATAACCTACTTCAAATTTGTTAATAGCATTAAGTAGTAAAAACTCATTAAAATCTTGTTTTATTTTTCTTATAGTTTGTACATTTAAATAGCTAGAAATATCTAATGTACCTTTTACTTCAACAAATACCTTATGAAGAGTCTCACGTTTAATAAAAGTATTTTCGGCTAATTTGGTAATAAACTCATGGTATGCCATTGTTGATATTTGTATAAAGGTATCATCATTATCATACACATTTTGTGCTTCCATACACTCATGTTCTTTATTGAGATATAATGATTTTTTGGTGAGTTGAATACCTGCTTTACTAAAATTAGTTATTTCATTTAATAAATAGGTTTTAAATAAATTAGCAAATTCATTCTCATCTTTAATATGATATTCCAGTATTGTTTTTTGGTTTATCAATTCCCATAAATCACGTAATTCTTGATATTGAGCAACACGAATTTTACTTAATCTCTTTTTTCCTGTATCAGTTGTAATTTTACTACCTTTTATACCACCACTAAATACCAATGGAAATTTAGCTTTTAGTTTATTATACCCATCATTGATAAAATTATCATTTTCATCAATAAAACCTTCATCATCTAATTTATTCGTTAGCTTACGTTTGGTTAATTCAGGGTAGGTAGCTATGATTTTATCTTTTAGCTCATCAGTTAATGCTGTGGCTAAAACCTCTTTTTCAAGTGCAGAATTATTTACCTCACCAATAATATTTTCAACAAAATCTGTTTCGGTAAAATCAACAAAATAATTAAGTTTAAATTCTTGGTCTTTCACTCGTCCCATGTATTCATTTACAGGCAAGCGTAAACCGCGACCTACTTCTTGTAATTTTGATGTACTACTACCACTTGAACGCAATTTACAAATTTGAAACACATTCGGATTATCCCACCCTTCACGTAACGTCCATTTTGAAAAAATAAAACGTCTTGGATTATCTAACGACAATAATAATTCTTTATCATGTAATATTTCATTAATTTCTTGCTCTATTTTATCGTCTTTACCCGTATTATCTTTTGAAAAATAACCACCATGAACAACGGACACATCATCAATAGTTTTCTTTAAATACGCTTTATAAAACTCATGCGTTTCTGTTTTATATAATCGTGTAGCTTCTGCTTTTACCCATTGTTCAAATGATTTTTTTAAACTACCCGATAAATTATTGCCATCTCGATATCCTTCAATATCATCGATAAAAAACAATGTTAATGGTTTGATGCGCGGTGATTGCGTTAGTAGTTGACGTTCAAGCTTAAAATGCTCTTTGATAGCCTTTTGCATCATTTGATCTTGCAACGTTTGGGCGTATGAGTATGAATTAATTGATGCTGACTTGGTTAATTCAACACCATTACTTAATGCCACTTTAGATTTTGTTAGTCCCTCTAAAAATAAATTACGTATGGCATGATGAATTTTAGCCAATGATTCACCCTTAGTTAAACTAAAGTGTCTTTTATTGCTATTTTTATCTAGGTTATGTTCAATCAATTCAAAAATAGCTTCTGTACCATCAGTGCTTATTAATTTTATGGTTGCATCACCTTTACCTTGTACCGTTTCAATATAGGCATTAATACCTTTAACTAAATTATCATTAAAGGCATCAACGGCGGATAGGTGATATAGTAAATTTTCGTAGTTATCTTTAAATGTTGCACCGTAACGGATAATATATTGGGCGTTAAGTTTTTCAATATTTGCCCATGTTTTCTTTTCAGTAGGGAATTTATGTGGTTCATCAATGATAATAAAAGGTTTAACAGCTTTTAACGCATCTATAGGTGTATCATATTGCTCATTAAATAATGCACGATCAAAACGTTTTACAAGTGTTTCTGAATTAATCATACCTGCATTAATAACTAATACATAAATGTATTTTTTATTAATATTATTTGCATTCACAAAATCATGTATTGCCTGTGGCATATACGCTTTAGAGCCTTTTTTTTGCTTACTTTGGCTTTCTACCACATAGGTTTTAATTTCTCGCCCAGTTTCTTTAAATGCTTCTTTTAACCCATCACTTTTTAAAAAATTAATTGTACCTGCCTTAATAGATAGCGTTGGTACAATGACAATAAATTTATTGATCCCATACGCACCATTTAAAGAAAACATCGTATTGGCATACGTAAAGGTTTTACCCGTACCCGTTTCCATGGAAATATCTAAAATATTACTATCTAGATTGTAATATCCCTCTTTGTGTTCAATTTTACTGGCACGTTGAGCTAACTCTATATTTTGTTTATATTGTGAACGTAGTAATAATAGTTTAGGGTTGGCTAATAGCTTAGTTGTTGCATCAGTAGATACTTCAACCTTAACATTATTAAACACATTTAAAATTGCGTTAATGCCTGCAACTTGGTGTGGTAAATCTTTTTCAAAGTGTAAACCTGCCATTAGTTGCGTACCACAATGTTTAAGTCTAAGGATTTTTTATTTGAGTAATTTTTTAATGCTTCATTTAATTCACGCTGTTTTACACTATCAAAATTATCACCATATATAACTACTTTATGTGGGACAAAAGTCACGTCATTATCAAGTTTGAGTAATAATGCTTTTAATGCTTTATTTGAAAAACCAGGTGCAAGTAAATATAAACAACCATTACAATAATAACCTTGATAATTATTTAATTGTATATTAATGATATTATCAGTTAATAAATTACTATCATATAATGACCATGTTATTAATAAACTTTGATATTGCTCATAAGTTAATAAACTACTATCAAAAAAATTCAAGCTTTCCAATGTTAGGGCTGTATTGTCGCGCCTAAAATCTTCAACAGTTTCAAAAATTTTAAAGCCTAAATCACCTTTATAATCTAAATTTTTAGATTTTATTTTTTGTGCTGCTTTGGTTATACGTATATTTGTAATATCAAAGATAGTTTTATAACCTAATTTCAGTGCTTCATTACTCAAAGTCATTTTTTCAGCTAATTGAATAGAAATAAATTTCCTTGTTCCATTATCATAGATATTTTGTTCTAGAACTGCATGAGCTGTTGTTCCAGAACCAGAGAAAAAGTCTAAGATATAAGCACTTTTATCTGAAGTTATAGAAATTAAATATCGAATTAAAGATACAGGTTTAGGAAAAGAAAATGAGATATTAAATTCTTTATTTAGTTGTGCCCCCATACTTTGAGTACTTCCCATATTCATTAAGGAACTAACAACATGGCTTTGGATACCTCTTATTTTTACACTTTCAATAGCACCATTTTCAGTAAGCCTATAATCAGTTAATTGCCCTTTTGTATCAACTGTTGGCTTCATGTTATTACCAATAAACAGTTCAAGATTTCTTTTTGAGCTCCAACCACTCTCAACAGTCACATCATTAACTAAAATATAATTCTCAATGACTGCATCATTATGAAAATAAGGAAAAATATTATTTCTAGCTTTAACAAACCCTTTTGCAAAATTAGCTTTAAATCCTGCAGGTAGAGTAATAGTGCTAACAGGGTTTTTATCTCCATTTTTTACAATAGTATTTATTATTTTATTTTTAAATAATTTACTACTTTCCTCAATATTGGGATCAATTGTTTCAGGAAATTTTAGCATATTTGCTTGTTTAACATAGCAAACGATATATTCATGATTTACTTTAATTTTTGCTTGATTATCAAAGTTCCCATCTGTTCGCCACGTAAATTGGCATAGTAAATTTTGTATACCAAAGATTTCATCACAAATAATTTTAAGCTGAGCCTGCTCATTATCATCAATAGATATAAAGATAACACCATCATCTTTTAATAACTCTCTTGCAACATACAAGCGTGGGTACATAAAAGTTAGCCATGCACTATGGCTATTAGATTTGCTTGTGGTAAATTCTAAAATACGCTCTGCTTCATCAATATCAATGCCTGCTAACTCACTAAGCTGCTCTTTGGTAAATTTTCTATCATCATTATAGATAAAACCATCACTACCCGTATTGTAAGGCGGATCGATATAAATCATTTTTACCTTTTCACTATAAGCATTAACCAAATGCTTTAATACCTCAAGATTATCCCCCTTGATCAGTAAATTCTTACTATCTTTATTTTCATCTAACTGGTTATGATTTTTATCTTCAGTAAGTAGTGTTTCAGGAGGTAAACTGGTTAATAAACGAGCGTATGATTTACCCAACCAATTTAAACTGTATGATTCTTTAGATAAATCAATGTCATTTTCATTTACTATCTCTAGCATTTTTTCTTGAATAAAATTACCTGATTTATCAAAACACTGAGGAAAGTGCTTTTTTAATAAATCTATTTGCTTACTATTTACTGTTGCATGATTATTTGAATAAAGGGTTTCTTTATTTAAGGACATACTTTTAATTATCCATCAGGTATATTTTTAATTGCCGCTATATTATCAAACTACATTGAAATACAGAACCATATTGTAACTTTTATGCATAAGATTGTTATCTGGATAAAAAAATATTTAGGGTGGCTTATATGGGGGGAGATAGTGAAAACTGAATTGCGTAGAAAATTGGGACGCTACCCTTTTTTAATTTTCCTATGAAAAATATCGGGGTGTGGTGGGAAAAATTGGGACGCTACCCTTTTTTTAATTTTTCTATGAATAATATCAGGGTGTGGTGGGCAAAATCCGTAAAAAATTCAACAACAGAATTAATATATTACACGGATTTCGCCTCACCCTACGGTTTAAAATTATTTATTGTGCATCAACTGCTTGCCCTGTCACCCCTTTACTATCTGCCCCCATTAAATATAAATATTGAGACATAATCTCCTCTGGAGCAGGTAAATCCATAGGATCTTCCCCGGGATAAGCAGAGGCGCGCATGGCAGTACGGGTTTTTCCGGGATTAATACTATTCACTCGAATAGCCGTATTTTCTAACTCATCCGCCAAGGTTTGCATTAAACCTTCTGTGGAAAATTGGGACGCTACCCTTTTTTTAATTTTCCTATGAAAAATATCGGGGTGTGGTGGGCAAAATCCGTAAAAATTAAACAATAGAATTAATATATTACACGGATTTCACCTCACCCTACGGTTTAAAACTATTTATTGTGCATCAACCGCTTGTCCTGTCACCCCTTTACTATCAGCCCCCATTAAATATAAATATTGAGACATGATTTCCTCTGGTGCAGGTAAATCCATTGGATCTTCCCCAGGGTAAGCGGAGGCACGCATGGCGGTACGGGTTTTCCCTGGGTTAATACTATTCACTCGAATAGCGGTATTTTCTAACTCATCGGCTAAAGTTTGCATTAATCCTTCTGTGGCAAACTTAGATACTGCATAAGCTCCCCAATAAGCACGCGATTTACGCCCTACCCCTGAAGAGGTAAATAAAATAGAGGCATCTTCTGATTGTTTTAATAAAGGCAAACAGGTTTGAGTTAATAAAAAAGTCGCATTAAGATTAATTTGCATCACTTGCTGCCACAAGGTGACATTGTAATGTTCAATAGGCGTCATCGTGCCTAAAACAGAGGCATTATTTAATAAACCATCTATACGTCCAAACTCTTCTGTCAAAGTATTGGCTAAATCTTCATAATCTTTAGGACTTGCACCTTCTAAATTCATTGGATAAATAGCTGGCTGAGGATGTCCTGCTTCTTCAATTTCATCATAAACTGCTTCAAGTTTACGTAAAGTCCGTCCTAATAAAATCACCGTTGCACCATGTGCTGCAAAGGTTTTGGCAGCTGTGCGTCCAATACCTGCCCCTGCCCCTGTTACTAAAATAATACGATCCTGTAATAAATTTGCAGGTGCTGTATAGTCTGTCATAAAAAAATCCGTACGTTGTGATACTGCATGATAATTTTGTTAATCGCCATAGCCTGAAGATGTTGGGCTTCCTATGTCAGCACCAACCTACAGGATAATACATAATCAATGGAGTTTATTTTAAACGATAGCAGTTAATGATGTGGTATTAAGAATAAGCTGTACAATCATGATGATAATGACTGTCAAATTGTGCCAAAAATTAATGCAAAATAATAGCTTTTACAGCCCACTTTCTCGAATTAATACACTATAAATCACTTTCCAGATACCTTGTATAGCCGCTTCAGGCTGTTGACGTGCTATCACTATTTGTCCACGTTTGACTTGTACAGGGGGCAGTGTTGAGGTGCTTAGTTGTACACGATAAATGGCAGAATGCGGGGCAAGCTGTTGTTTTTCCACAGGCTGTACTGCAATATCCCCTTTATAAATAGACGCAATATAATAATCATCAGGCTGTAAACGGTTGATATTTGCTGCATCAATATCGGTAACAATTGCCTTAATAGAATGCTCATCTTGTGAGCTATAAAACTGCCCTGTTGCCCCCACTTTTATTTGTGTGACCTCATCTTCATGTAAATAAGCAGTAATTATTGCATGATTGGAGTTTGCCAAAGTAACCAAGGGTAATTGTGGAGAAAACCAGCGTCCTATGTGTAATTGCGGATCAAGATAAACAACTGTACCCTCAACAGGGGCACGTACAAGCAATTGTTCCACTTGGGTTTGTAAACCTAATACTGTGGTTTCAGCCTCAGCAAGTTGCTGCTCCATCACATGCGTCAGCTCTAGATAACGACGATCAGCAGGCTGTAGCTGAACTTGTAGGCGTAATAAATCACGTTGAGACAGGGCGACTGCTAATTGATGCTGAATATCAGGGGCAGAAAATTCAAATAATAGATCACCTTTTTGCACCGTTTGCCCTGCTTCAACATGAATGGCTTTTAATTGTGCAGGCAGTGGTGCATACACCTTTTGTGTCATGCTACTGCGATAAATAGCTGGCAAATGTAAATCTGTTTGCCACGGAATAAATAAACTGATCAGTAAGGCTAAAAATAAGCTAAAACTGACGATAGTATGACGATTAAGCTGCATATCTGCCCGCCGTGAAAACCAAACGTGTATTTCTTTATAAATAGGACGGAGAATAAACCAAATAATCTCCACTACCATTAAAAAAATACCCAGTAATTTAAAAAAGAAATAATAAACTAATAATGCAATACCGATAAAAAGGAAAAAACGATAAATCCATGTTGCATAGGCGTAGGTGATTAAGATACGTTGCTGTTTAATCGGTAAATGCTCAGGAATAGGGTCATTTAAAGCAAAGAGTTTTTCACGTAATAACCAACGACCTAAGGCAAAAGAACGTTCTTGAAGATTATTAATGCCTAAATAATCAGCTAATAAATAATAGCCATCAAAACGCATACATGGGTTACTATTAATTAATAGCGTCATGCCCCATGTCACCGCTGCCAACATAAACACCGCACTTTTAAATACCCCATCAGGCAGGAAACTCCATAATAAAGTAGCAAAAACGGCCAAACTTAATTCAGCAATAATGCCCGCGCCGTCAATTAATAAGCGTTGTCGTCGTGATGTCAGTTTCCATGCATCAGAATTATCGGTATACAACACAGGCCACATTACCAATAAGGCGACCCCCATCGTCGAGACACTTAAACCAAAATATTTCGCTGCATACGCATGTCCAAACTCATGTATCACCTTAGCAAAAAATAAAGCAGCGGCAAAAGTGACTGCGCCTTGCCAAGTAAAAAAATAAAGAAAGGTGTTAAAAAAGCTGTCACTTTGCCGTGAGACTAGAAAAATACCTAATAGCGCGCAACACAGCATAAAAACATGAAAACCACGGGAAAACAGGAAACGTATATAAGGTAATGTTGCAGTCAGAAATTTATCAGGACAAATAACGGGAATGCGAAAAAACAAATAATGATGTAATAACCATGTACCAATATTAGATTTTGCTCGCTGGGCTTGCTTAAAAAGGTGCTCGCCTGTCGCCTCTGTGGTCGCCTTAATTAATTGGTTGTGAATTAAAAAATCTAACAACTGTTTTAAAATTTCTTCAGAAACGTGTAAACTGGTGGATTCATTAACACTTTGTAATAACTTTTCTGCACTGTATTGATGCCATTGGCGCAATAGCTCAAATTCTACCTGCCCTATCTGAAAATAACGATGACGCACAGGGTCGTAAATCACCCATGTGGGGGTGCCTGTAGCAGTGGGGGTACTGGGATGCAGCACAAGATCAGTACGAAGTGGGGGTAAATTTGCCATTTTTATAGTAAAATGCTCTGTTGCAGTCGCGCGATGAACCTATCATTTCCTGTTTTTTTATTTGATGTAAGCAAGATAATTGCCACATTGTAATGTGTTAACAAGTTCACTATAATCAATCAAATAGCTTAACAGATACAGCTTTAAAGTACACAATAATTGTATGATCACTTTACGCCAACTCCATTTACAACGTGGAATTAAATTCCTTTTACATGATGCCAACCTCAGTATTTATACACAACAAAAAGTAGGAATTGTTGGGGCAAATGGCTGTGGTAAATCGAGTTTATTCGCCTTATTTAAAGGTGAGTTGCATCACGATAGTGGGGATTTTTCCTTTCCATCATCATGGACGATTGCACATGTAGCACAAGAAACCCCTGCTGTAGAAATGTCTGCTTTAGAGTATACCTTACTTGGCGATAGTGAATTACAAGAAATTAATCAAGCTTTAGCAGAAGCGCAAGAGCAGCATGATGGGATGCGTGAAGCAGAATTACATGCGCGTTATGATGCGATTGGTGGTTATACTGCCCAATCCCGTGCCTCGCAATTATTACATGGTTTAGGTTTTAGTGAAGCAGAAATCTACCAACCTGTGAAGACATTCTCAGGGGGCTGGCGAATGCGCTTAAATTTAGCCCAAGCCTTAACCTGCCGTTCTGATTTATTATTATTAGATGAACCGACTAACCATTTAGATTTAGATGCGGTATTGTGGTTTGAACAATGGTTACGCCAATACCAAGGGACACTCTTATTAATTTCCCATGACCGTGATTTCTTAGATAATGTTGTCGATCACATTGTCCATATCGAACAGCAGCAAACAAATTTATATACAGGAAATTATAGCGATTTTGAAAACCAACGTGCTGAACGTCTTGCTCAGCAACAAGCTTTGCATGAAAAACAACAGCGTGAAATGGCGCATATGCATAAGTTTGTGGAGCGTTTTCGTTATAAAGCCAGTAAAGCTAAACAAGCCCAAAGCCGTTTAAAAGCATTAGAAAAAATGGAAGTGATTCAAGCGGCACATATTGATTCACCATTTCATTTTGATTTTCCAGCACCAGAAAAAGTACCGCAGCATTTAGTTAATTTAGAAAAAATGGATATTGGTTATGCTGCTGATAAACCATTATTAACCAATATTAACTTGGCGATTCGTGCAGGTACACGTATGGCGTTACTGGGTGCAAACGGTGCAGGTAAATCCACTTTAATTAAATTATTAGCCAATGAATTAGCCCCCCTTGCTGGGGAATATACCGCCAGTGAACATATCCATATTGGTTATTTTGCACAGCATCAATTAGAAGCATTGCATGAAGATGACAGTGCTTTATTACACTTACAACGCCTTGATGAAAACGCCTCAGAACAAAGCTTACGCAACTTCTTAGGAGGTTTTGCATTTTTTGGTGATATGGCAGACGCACCGATTGCGCCCTTCTCAGGGGGAGAAAAAGCGCGTTTAGCCTTAGCTTTATTAGTGTATCAACGCCCCAATATCTTATTATTAGATGAGCCAACCAACCATCTTGATTTAGAAATGCGCCATGCCTTAACCATTGCCTTACAGTCTTATACTGGTGCATTAGTGCTTGTCTCACATGATCGCCACCTTCTCAAAACCACCACTGATCAATATTTATTAGTGGCAGATGGAGATGTTAAACCCTTTGAAGGGGATTTAGATGATTATAAAACGTGGTTACTTGCTCAACGGGCTGCGGAGCGTAGTGAAAGCCGTGCCGCAGATAAAGAACAGAAAACAAGCAATACACCACAAACGGCTAAATCACGTGCTGAGCAAAAACGGATTGAAGCAGAACAGCGTGCACTACGTCGCCCATTAAAAAATAAAGCTGATAAGCTAGAAAAGCAACTAGAACAACTCAGCGAGAAAAAAGAAGCTATTGAAGCACAACTTGCTGATCCCAGTATCTACGACGATCAAGATAAATTAAAAAAATGCTTACAAGAACAAGCCACATTAAGCCAACAAATGACGGCTATTGAAGAAGAATGGTTAGATATTACGGAACAACTTGAAACCATGATAGAAACACAGCAAGCAGGTTAAAGAATTTATTACTAAATAAACTCCATGGAGTCGATACAATGTTATCTCAACACACCATTGCTATTGTCAAACAAACTGCCCCTGTCATTAGAGAACGTGGTGAAGAAATCACTTCCCGTATGTATGATATTCTGTTTGATACTTACCCTCAAACAAAAGCTTTATTCAGTAAAGCACCCAATAATCAACCTGAAATTTTAGCAAAATCTATTATTGCTTACTGTGATAATATTGAGCGTTTAGAAGCCTTAAAAGGTGGTTTAGACAATATCGCACGTAAACATGTAGCCGTTGATGTTCACCCTGGGCATTACCCTATGGTAGGACAATCATTATTACAGGCTATCTCTGATATTTTAGGCACTGATGTAGCGACCCCTGAAGTCATTGAAGCATGGAAAGAAGCTTATTTTTTCTTAGCGGATATCCTCATTGACAAAGAGCGTCAACTTTCTACACAGCAACAGCCTATTGACTAACGAGGTCATTTTATATGTTTGAAAATTTAACCCAGCGTTTAGGTGAAACATTTAAAAACCTACGCGGTCAAGGGCGATTAACTGACAGCAATATTAAGGATGCATTACGTGAAATTCGTCTTGCATTATTAGAGGCTGATGTTGCTTTACCTGTGGTCAAATCACTGATTGAACAAATCCGTGAACGTGCTATTGGTCAGGAAGTTATTGGTAATTTAACCCCTGGGCAAGCATTAATCGGTGTTGTACGTGATGAGCTAACCGCCATCATGGGTGAATATAATGAAGCCTTAGATTTAAAAGCTGTCCCCCCTGTTGTCGTGTTAATGGCAGGTTTGCAAGGGTCTGGTAAGACTACCACCACTGCAAAACTGGCGCGTTTATTAATTGAGCGTGAAAAGAAATCTGTGATGGTGGTGAGTTGTGACGTATACCGTCCTGCTGCGATCAACCAGTTAGAAACCGTTGCAGGTGAAGTGGGTGCAACCTTCTTCCCTAGTGATGTGTCACAAAAACCTGTTGCCATTGCAAAAGCTGCTTTGGAACATGCGCGTAAAAACTTTGCTGATGTATTGATTGTTGATACCGCAGGGCGTTTGCACGTTGATGATGAAATGATGGGCGAGATTAAACAGCTTCATGCTGCTGTTGATCCGACTGAAACCTTATTCGTCGTTGATAGTATGACAGGGCAAGATGCTGCCAATACAGCGAAAGCATTTAATGATGCCTTACCGCTTACAGGGGTGGTATTAACTAAAACAGATGGGGATGCACGCGGTGGTGCAGCTTTATCTGTTCGCCATATCACAGGTAAACCGATTAAGTTTATTGGGGTGGGTGAAAAAACCGATGCCCTTGATCCTTTTTACCCTGATCGACTTGCCTCACGTATTATTGGGCAAGGGGATGTTTTCAGCTTAATCGAACAAGCTGAGCGTAAAGTTGATAAAAAAGAAGCGGATAAATTAGTTGATAAGTTCAAAAAAGGGGAACGTTTTGACTTAGAGGATTTCCGCTCTCAATTAGTACAAATGCGTAACATGGGTGGTATGTCCAGTATTATGGATAAACTCCCTGGGATGGGAAATATCCCGCCACAAATGCAAGGTATGGTGAATGATAAAGAGATGAAACGCCTAGAAGCGATTATTTCTTCCATGACACCCCACGAGCGCAGTTTCCCCGCAGTGATTAAAGGCTCACGTAAACGCCGTATTGCGCTTGGTTCAGGGACACAAATTCAAGATGTGAATCGTCTGTTAAAGCAATTTACCCAAATGCAGAAGATGATGAAGCAAATGAAGAAAAAAGGCGGCATCGGTAAAATGATGCGTGGTATGAAAGGGCGCATGCCTCCTGGTATGGGCTTTTAAGCTAATTTTTTAGTTTATGTAAACCCTACTAAAAGAGTAGTAGGGTTTAATGCAGTACAAAATTTTATAGAGAAAATCTTAGTATATGATAAGAGATGCCAATTTTTCTTAATACAAATAGATAATTATAATAAATAATGGATTTTCAAAATATTAAGATCTGTGCTGAATTCTAGCTATATTTTCTCAAGAATTTCAGGAGGTAATCCCTCAGCAGAAAAATCAATAATACGACTCATCATCATATTTTTCCACCAATAGGTAGAGCGTATTGCACCTAAAATATCATCCCGCAACTCATCAGAGATATTAAATTCTGCACGGCGGCTTTCCATGTACTGCACACCTACTCTAAACTTGAGCGTCACAGTCGCAACAAAATACAGCATCCAATCCTCTGAATCTGCAAGTTCTATTGTGGGCATTTCAAAATTTGGTAACCCAATTTCATTAATTTCAATTTCTTTAATTTCTTGTACGATCTGGAACAGACGTAGCATATCTTTACGGGTAAAGCCAAAATACAAGCTGGCATGAATATGTAAATTCAAGCCACCAATCCAGCCAATATTACCGTATGGATCAGAAGGATCCCCCGGAAGGATATCACCCGGCATGGTATACCAAGATTCAACAATACAGATTAAAGCCGCCATTTCTTCCACATATTTATAATCACTAAAATGCGCTACAAAGGTTTGATGTTCTTTAAAAAAATGACTGAAATACTCTTTATCAAGCTGCATCACCGAGTGCATACTGGTAATAATCGCTTGGCGAGCACTGGCACAATGCATATTATCTTGTAGACAGTTATGCTCAACACGCATGGCTTGACGTAGTGCCTTCATAGACTCTTTACGATCAGCACCATTTTCATCATCATGGGCATGTTTACAAATATCTGACCATATTCATACTCCTTGGTGTTTTTAAATATGATTCAGTTTTTTCATTGCCCAATTTAATAAACCTACTCTATGTAAAATTAACAGTAGCTAGGCTATTAAAAAATGACTAAAACATATTTATAAAAATATTATGAACTTAACTCAGCTATTATTGTTTTCTTATTAAGGCTTATATTTATTTTGAGGACTACTTATAAATCACTGTTTAAAGAATCAAATAGTGGTTAAATAATAATACTCTTATATAAGTGATTTATTATACTCATAAAAAAAATGGAATAGCAAGCATAGATATTTTTTAAGGTAGATGAGGAGATATTTTGTACAAATTTGCGGCTTTAACTCGGAATGGCTAGACCTACTTAATAAGTAGTTTATAATGTAAAAGAAAATGAGATGATGAAGATGCTGCATCTAAGATACAGAAAAATATACTCTTTATCATTTTTTGATAAACTTCCCTTCACTTTTATTTTAGTAAAGCTACCTATGTATAAATTAATTTTATCTGTATTAACACTGATAATGATCAGTGCATGTAATAGCAATCCTGTAAAAGAATGTCCGTATAATCATCGTTTTGGGGCGGTGTGTCAGGATAATAAACAAGTGCCAGAGCGGGATGCAAAAGCATGTCAACAACAAGGTGGGGTGAAAGAGTGGTTATGTTCAAAGCTGCCTGTCGATGGGCGTAAACGCTAAATGACTGTGATTAACTAGAAAATCAAGGCAGGGAAAAGAGAATAAAAATATGATAACAAGGCAAGTGCAATACTTACCTTGTTAAAACTATAATTATTTCACTTCAGGTGTTAGCTCACCACTGGCATAACGTGGTGCCATATCTAAAAGTGAGACAGGTTTTATTTTATCTGCCATACCTGCACAGCCAAAGGCTTCATAACGTGCTTCACAGATACCGCGCATTGCTGCTGTAGCCACTTTTAAGAATTTGCGTGGGTCAAAGTTAGCAGGGTTATCATGTAAATGCTTGCGGATTGCCCCTGTCGATGCCATACGTAAATCGGTATCAATATTGATTTTACGCACACCGTGCTTAATGCCTTCAACAATTTCCTCTACAGGTACACCATAGGTTTCACCCATACCACCACCGTATTCATTAATGATTTTTAACCATTCTTGCGGTACGGAAGAAGAGCCATGCATCACTAAGTGAGTATTAGGAATGCGTGCATTAATCTCTTTAATACGCTGGATGGCTAAGATATCACCAGTAGGCGGGCGGGTAAATTTGTACGCGCCATGACTGGTACCAATCGCAATCGCTAAGGCATCCACACCTGTTTGTTTTACAAAATCAGCCGCTTCTTCAGGATCGGTTAATAATTGATCGTTTGATAACTGCCCTTCTGCCCCTGAACCATCTTCTTCAGCAGCTAAACCTGTTTCTAGTGAACCTAAGCAGCCTAATTCTCCCTCAACAGATACACCACAAGCGTGTGCCATATCAACTACTTGTTTTGTGGTATTTACGTTGTATTCGTAACTGGAAGGGGTTTTCATATCTGCCATTAATGAACCATCCATCATCACAGAACTAAATCCACTTTGGATAGAACGCATACATACGGCAGGTTCTGAGCCGTGATCCTGATGCATGACAACAGGAAGGTGGGGGTACATTTCTAAGGCAGCACTGATTAAGTGACGTAAGAAGGGTTCACCTGCGTAATCGCGTGCACCTGCTGAACCTTGTAAAATAACAGGGCTGTTAGTGGCATCCGCTGCTTGCATAATCGCGTGAACTTGTTCCATATTGTTCACGTTAAATGCAGGCAGACCATAATCATTTTCCGCTGCATGGTCAAGTAGTTGACGCAGAGAAATCAGAGGCATTGCAATCTCCTAGAGATAATTGTCTTTTGAGAGGAAGAGGGTAGGTAACAAACAAAAAGCTGTTAACGCTTACTGTCGTGTGAGATATGCCAAGGCAAGGTGAATGCAAAAGCATCCACCTTATAGTTCATCTATATTTTATAATTATTGAGTATAGTCGATTATGCAGGTTGTGCTGCACGCTCTTCTAAAATAGCCACAGCAGGTAACTGTTTACCTTCAAGGAATTCTAAAAATGCACCACCACCTGTAGAAGTGTAAGAGACTTTATCTGCAATACCGTATTTATCAATCGCTGCTAAGGTATCCCCACCGCCTGCGATAGAGAAGGCTGAACTTTCCGCAATCGCTTCAGCAAGGGCTTTAGTGCCTTCACCAAATTGGTCAAATTCAAAGACACCAACAGGACCATTCCATACAATGGTGCCTGCATTTTTTAAAATATCAGTAAATTGTTTGGCTGTATCAGGCCCGATATCAAAAATCATATCATCATCAACGACTGTATCAACCGCTTTTAATTCAGCAGGGGTATTGATATCAAAGGCTTTCCCTGTCACTACATCACTAGGAACAGGAATATCCCCATTATTTGCTTTTGCAGCAGTAGTTAAGCGTTGTGCTTCGGCAACTAAATCATCTTCACAGAGTGAATTACCAACTTTATGCCCTGCGGCGGCAATAAAGGTATTTGCAATGCCCCCGCCGACAATTAACTGATCGACAATTTTTGATAAGGAATCTAATACGGTGAGTTTTGTAGAAACTTTTGACCCCCCAACAATCGCCACCATAGGACGGGCTGGATTATCTAAAGCTTTACCTAATGCGTCTAATTCATTAGCTAATAAAGGACCTGCACAGGCAATAGGGGCATATTTCGCTACACCATGTGTAGACGCTTGGGCGCGATGTGCAGTACCAAATGCATCCATCACATACACATCACATAAAGCTGCCATTTTTTTGGCCAGCTCATCATTGTTTTTCTTTTCGCCAACATTAAAGCGTACATTTTCAACCAGTACCACTTCACCCGCAGCAACTTCTACACCCTCTAACCAGTCTTTTTCTAAGCGGACGGTTTGACCTAAGGCATCGCTTAAGTAATCAGCAACAGGACGCATAGAGAATTCTTCTGCATACTCCCCTTCTGTAGGACGACCGAGATGAGACATGACAATGACATGTGCCCCTGCACTCAATGCATGTTGAATGGTAGGTAAAGAGGCGCGAATACGTGCATCACTGCTCACTTTGCCATCTTTCACGGGTACATTAAGATCTTCACGAATTAATACGCGTTTCCCTGCAAGGTCTAAATCCGTCATTTTCAATACGGTCATAATCTCTCCCAACTATGGTTTATCCTAGACAAGCTCTTTTTACATTAAAAATGTATGTGCATTGTGAGCTAACGGGGTGATACTATTGAGGCACCGCTTCAATAGTAAATAACGCGCTATTATATCATAGCCAACTACTTAAATAAGTGTGAGATGATAAGTTTTTATTTCAATAATACAGTGAAAAATCCTTGTTTTATTTATTGGAAAAAACACTGTCTTTTTATTCATTTTCCATGTGATACCTTAGATTATGATGAGAATAAATAGTATGCTCAGATATGCTGTGTTATCAGTATGTCTCCTTTTTTCACTGACTGCACTGGGGGCGAATAAAATCCCCATGACACAGTCTCAATTTATTAACCATATGGTCAGTAAACATAAGTTTAACCGCACCTCTTTGCAGCAATTACTCAATCAAGCAAAGAAAAAAGATAATGTTATTAAATATATGGGAAAACCCCGTAAACCGGGGCAAGCCAAACCAAAACCATTAGCATGGTATAAATACCGTCGTCGCTTTATTACTGATCGTCATATGAAAACAGGCAGTGCTTTTTGGCAACGCAATGCAAAAACTTTAGCTGCTGCGGAACGTCAATTTGGTGTTCCTCAAGAGGTGATCATGGGGATTATTGGTGTAGAGACTATTTATGGGGAGTATATGGGGACTTTTCGCATTATTGATGCATTAAATACCCTTGCCTTTCATTACCCCCGCCGTGCTGCTTATTTTGTGAAAGAATTGGAGCATTATTTATTAATGACCCGTGAGCAAAAGCTCAATCCTTTAAAATTAAAAGGCTCTTATGCAGGCGCAATGGGATTAGGGCAGTTTATGCCCAGTAGTTACCGAAAATACGCCATTGATTTTGATGGAAACGGCGTGGCAGATATTTGGCGTAGTGAAACTGATGCCATCGGTAGTGTTGCCAATTATTTAAAAGCACACGGCTGGCAACGGGGTAAAAGTGTGATCACTGCCACTCAAATTAACCCTAAATATAAAAAATATTTAGAAGATTTAGGCATGAAACCGACAGTGACATTAAAACACTTAAAACAGCGTGGAGCCTTGTATCATGGGAGTGAGAAAAATAATACCCCCGCTACTATTATTGATCTACGCTCAGAGCAAGGGATGGCGTATTGGGTTGGCTTCCAAAACTTTTATGTAATAACCCGCTACAATCATAGTAAACGTTATGCTATGGCTGTTTATCAACTTGGTCAAACCCTTAAGGAGCATTTATGCACACGCAAAAATCTATACTGCAACTAAATGGGTTACTGCTGACTTTAGGGTTAACTGCTTGCGCAAGCTCGTCACAAGTACCTGATAAAGCTTCTACACCTGCGCCGATTCGCCCCCCTGAGCAAGTAGAGGCTATTGTACACGCACCCAGTGAGACAACAGAGCGTCGTATTCCTGTGATCACAAAGGAGCGTATTCCAACTGTGGTCGCTACGGTACGCCAACCCAGTGCCCCTTATCGAGCATACCGTAATACAGGAAAAGTGAATTGGTACAACTTAGTTGATCACGGAAAGAAAACCGCCAGTGGTGAAATTTATGATCTATATAAATTAACCGCAGCTCATGCCAGTTTACCCATCCCCAGCTATGTAAAAGTAAGTTATGGTAAAAAGAGCATTATTGTCCGTGTGAATGATCGTTTACCAACACAATCCTCTCAAGAAATTAAGCTCGCCTATCATGCAGCCCAAAAATTAGGCATTACTAAGAAACGACAACCTAAAGTTGTGGTACAACGCTTAGCCCGTCCTTAAATTTTATATTTATCAGGCTAGAATAATCATTATTCTAGCTTGATATTTCTCTTTATTTTCCCCTCTCCCCTTTATTTTATCTTTTTATAAAAAATAGCTTATATCTTGCTATAAATACCCTATATACTGTTAAAATTCGGCAACAAATAAGGGTGTTATTTACTTGTGATAGAACTAAAAAAAACCTCTTTGGTTAGTATTGGCTTACTGCTCTTTTTTTCTGCGCTTTTAATTTGGCATACTAGCTATTATTACCCTTTTATCTCTGATGATGCCTTGATTTCTCTACGATATGCAGAACGATTTTTAGCAGGGCAGGGCTTAACTTGGACAGCAGGAGAAGCTGTTGAGGGCTATTCAAATTTACTGTGGATACTGCTTTCTGCTTTTCTTGGTGCATTGGGCATGGATTTAGTCGATAGCCTACGGGTACTTGGCATCACAGGCATGATAGTCATTTTTTCTGCCATTATTTATGGCTATAGAAAACAAGATAGTTTAAACACTATATGGTTTCCTATTGTTGTCGGACTTTTATTTCTTGCGCTTGCCGCGCCGATTGCCGTGTGGGCAATTGGAGGCTTAGAGCAACCTTTATATGGCGCATTATTAGCAGTCTCAATTCCCTTAATGTATCACGTATTGAGCGCAGAGAAATATAATACTAAAGTACTGTTATCTTTATCGTTTACATTGGGTTTATTATGTATTACCCGCCCTGATGGTGCACTATTTACAATCACCAGTGTCATCACATTATTACTTGTTGAGTTGTTTTATAAGAAAAATAATTTTAAAGAAATTGCTTCAAAAATAGTGTTCCTAAGTATTTTTCCTATTTTATTTTATGGCGGGCAATTAATTTTCCGTCTAAGTTATTATGGGGAATTTGTACCTAATACTGCCTTAGTCAAGCTAAATCCATCTATTCATAATTTATTACAAGGTATAGAGTATTTTCTAACGGGTATACAATCACTTGCCCCTTTTTCTTATATCACTTTAGTGGCATTAATTGTATTAATGTTTTTTTCTCATACGCGCGTGAGAGCCACTTATTTATTGATCACTGCTGCACTTTGGAGTGTTTACATCATTGTCATAGGTGGTGATATTTTTCCTGCTCACCGTCATTTTATTCCTTTGGTGGTTATTTTTGCTTTTATATTAGTTGAAGGGAGTTATGCTTTAATAAGCTATTTAAGAACATTAGCCACCCCCTATTACACTTTTATATTCATTATTATTGGCTTTATTTTATTTATTCCTTATGTAGATACTCAGTTTGAAAGTAGTGCAAATAAGAAAGCGATATATGAGCGTTGGGAGTGGGAAGGAAAGGAAATTGCCACTATTCTTAAAGATGCTTTTTCTACACAACAACCTTTATTAGCGGTTACTGCTGCAGGATGTTTACCTTATTGGTCAAAATTACCCTCTTTAGATATGTTAGGTTTAAATGATTATTATCTTCCCCGTCATCCACCTAAAGATATAGGGAATGGGTTTCTTGGGCATGAATTAGGAGAAGGGCGTTATACCTTAGAGCGTAATCCCGATATTATGATTTTTAATATTGGGTCTTCTCCTTATTTTAGAGTAGGGAGTGAATTGCTCAATATGCCTGCTTTTTACCATCGTTATGTCCCTATTTCCCTAAATACCTCTTATGCAAAAAACCAATTGCCAATTATTTATTTTAATCGCTATAGTGAGAAAATAGGGATTATACAAACGGATACACAGATTAAAATTCCAGGGTTTTTATTGGCAGGAGAGGGGAGTTTTATCCGCTTAAATACTGAAAATAAGTTGGTTTCTATACTTAAAGCTGGACAAGTCATCAAGCTTGATTTTGATGTGAAGGCAGATCACACTTGGGATATTCAGGTTAAGGCGAGTATTACAGAGGGTATCCGTTCTAAAGTCAGTCAACACGGCAAAACTTTAACACTTCAACTTTCTGCAAATACAGATACGGAAATTGAGGAAGTGGTTTTAAATTGGGTTAACTAACCCATTTATGCAAACCTGCCTATTATTTAATTTATAGGTGGGTTTAGGTTATTGTTTTTTTGAAAGAAAAATTCTAGCATTAAGTAAGGCATTACTTATATAAGTTTATACTTCTAATTTAACCAAATAATACTTAATATCCATATTAATTCTTTTCTAAACCTACCAAAATATAAAATAAACAAAACCACTAATAATAGCCAACAATATAATATTAATAGTAAAATTACTTATTTCCCATTGATTCAATTTTTCCTCTAAACTATCTTTAAGTATAAAGAAAAGCATCATACTAGAAAAAGCTACAGCAAGAAGAATAGAAATAATTGATAATATAGGTATCAAAAAGAATTTATTTAAAATGCTTTCTTTATTGTATTTAGTATCAATTAACATATTATTGCAAGGAAATATAAAATCCCCTAAATTATTTATATCATTGAGAATTAACTCTCCTTTAATAGCTGCACAATAAATATAAAAATCTGTTTCTACTTCTTCTGCAAAAAAACGATAGCATTGATAATTTTCACAATTAGGTAGAGTCTTTTCATCATAAGAGGGTAAAAAGTTTTCTAAATCACTTTCTGGAACCACTCTAATTTCATTGATACATTTACCACCAATTGAGAAAGAAAAATTAATTGGGAGGTGAAATAAATTTACATACTCAAAACTAATTTGAAGTGTTTCATCCTCTCTTTCACCTCCAGCACTACTAGTAAATTCAAAAATAAATCCTTGATTATCATTGTCATATTTAACAAATCCACCATCATTTATTTCAGCATAAAAGCTATTAATACTTTTAAGATCTTTAAGTGTGCTTTTTGCCATAAAATTAGAATACCCTATAAATAATAAACTACTATATAGTAATATATTTTATGAATATTGTCCTGTGGATAATGGATGTTCTAGGTTTAAATCAAATAATAGAGGTTTAGGAATATATAAGTGAGAATATTATTGTGTAATTAAAGTTACCCAAATACAAAATAAGCAAGAGTACTAGTAATAAAATCATTTATTTTCTATTTTTTAATTTACTCTCTTTGTCTTATTTTAAAAAAGCCTACTTAAAATCTTCTTTATAAGGATATAAAGTAATTTCATTCCCATCCTCTTAATCAATACTACATAATCTTTATTACCCTTATGAGCTTCATATTTTTTATTTTTTTGAAAAGCTAATTCAAAGTCATTTTGTTCAGCTCTTAATATCAGCTCATACTTATCACCACAATGTAGATGGCATATACTCGAAGGATATCGATTAATAAATGCCCTTCCTGCTTTTTTAGCCTCTTCTAAATTTTTGTATTTTCTATAATACAATACATCATCTTTATTTTTTTTATCAGCATAAGTAAATGATTCCCCATTATGGGTATAAATAAGCTCTCCTGAATTATTTGTGTAATATAATGTATAACTTATGTTATGTAGTATTAGTTCTCCTTGAAGCTTTGCACAATAGACATAGAAATCTGTTTCTGCTCCTTCTATCCAAAAACGATAACACTGAGAATGACTATTCTCTGATTTCATATCTCTATTAAAAGAAGGTAAAAAATCTTCTAAAACACCTTCAGGAACAACTGTGATTTCATCAATTGAGTGAAAAGAACTAACTGGAAGATTAAAGTGTTTTACATGTTTAAAACTAATTTGAAGTACTTCATTCTCTTCTTCATCTTTCTCTCTTACACATTTTAAAACCAGTGATTAATTATCACTATTATATTTTACACCCTCTATATTATATATTTCTTCACAACAAACACTAATAATTTTAAGGTCTTTAAGTATGAGAGTAGCCATAAATTAAAATACCATATAAATAAAAAACTACTATATGGTAATATATTTTATGGATATTGTCGTGTAAATAATGGAAGTTTCAGAAGCAGTAATTTAGGAAGATATGAATATGCTGAAATATATTAAAAACTTTTTTAAACCAGAGCAAAATCAAGCACCAGAAGACCCTGCTGTAATACAAGCTAAACCTATTTCTAATAATGCAATAAGAATTATTGCACCCTATTGGTTTGAAGGTACATGGGTTTTTGATGATGAAAGGGTAAACCTAATTAAAGAGCCTTTTGTGGTGGGTGTACCTGAAATGCTGGATGATTTAGTGAAAGACATCCCTAATGCAAAAACAGGTTTTCGTTTACTATTTTCAACCACTGCTTTTCCACAATATCAGCGTAAATTAGTTTGGTTAAGAGAAGAATCAGGTGGGAATTGGTACCAGTTAGAGAATACAGAAATGGAAGGCTGGCTGTGTCCTGCTTTATTCAAATATTATCAAAGTGCACCACAAGAGATTTTTATCAAAGCAGAAGCTAAAAAAAGAATATAAACGTGGTTTATTTTTAAGAGCTAAAACATGATCAATCATATCAAGATAACATCTGTTAAATTTATTCTGATTACATTTTCAAGCCCTTTATTTTTATGGGGCGTGTATAACAACTTAAACCTCTATCTAGTCAAAGCCGCTGCATTTATCACCATTTTATGTACAGTTCACATTTTTTTAAGCCTAAAAAGATCAATCAGCTTATTCTATTTAGCTTGTATTCTTGTCTATTCCTCTATGGTGATATTGCTCTCCACTTATATCATCAACCCTTACGAATTTATTAGCTCCTTCTCCTTTCTCTTGTCTTGGTTCTTTCTTCTATTATTTTTTGCTGTGGTTGTAGTCATACCAGTTGTATCAAAAGCAATTGATGGGAAAGATTGATATTAAGTTATTCCATTATGTAGATACTCCCTTTCTAGTCAAGCTCTAAAGAGCCTTTTTTCATAAAAAATACTTATGAGTAAGGAAAATAAGCTGTCTGATATTATCAGGCAGCTTTTCCACTAGGAAATTTATAAAAACGTGTTCCATCAAAAGGTTTTCCCACTTTAAACATACCGTAAATAGCATGTAGTAATTTACGCATGACTGCACACACAGCTTGTATTTTTTTCAAACCATTATCATTTGCAAGGTGCATATAATAGGCTTTTACATTACCTTCCCAACGAACACCAGATAATGCAGGCATAAATAAAGCACGGCGTAAATGCTGGTTACCTGCTTTACTCAAGCGCGGTTTTTTATTCACACTACTGCCTGAGCTAAACTGGCGTGGATCGAGTCCTGTATGAGCAACCCATTGACGAGCACTCATATCTTCAGGTAAAACAAGCAATTCACCAAGTATTTGTACTGCACTTTTTTGTGCAATGCCTTTAATACTAAGTAACAGTTCATAGCGCATTTTGATAAGCTCATCTTGTTCAATGACTTGAACAGCTTTGTTTCTGATAGATACAATACGTTTTTCAAGTGAAACAAGAGCTTGCTGATTATCTTTCAATAAATATACAGGTGTTGTTCCATTACTTTTCATCGCATGAATTTGGTTTCTCAAGCGAGTACACTGGTAACTCAACTCTTCTAAATGCCGTGAACAAGCACGTATTTCTAAAGCTTTGCTTGAAGGGCATTGCCAAGGGGTAAAGTCCATACGTTCTGCATACTGGGCTAAGATTTCTGCATCAACATTATCTGTTTTAGTTCTTTTCATCAATACTTTAGCAAAGTTATGACTTGTTTTAGGATTGATCACCATGACATCTAAATGAGCTCGAGATAAAGCAAGTACTAAATCTAGATGATAGACTCCTGTTGCTTCAACACAAATACGTACTGAGTCTGAAAGTTTTTCAAGCTTTTTAATAATTGCTTGATGACCTTTAAAGGTATTCGTCACTGTTTCAGCTTTAGAGCTTTTACCTTGGTGACGTATAACAAATACCAGTTCTTTACAACCAACATCAATACCTACAAAAATCATAACTTTTACTCCAGTTATCAAAGTTTGTATAATTGTCAACGGTTTCCCATCTTGATATCTCACCTACCCTCCTTGTTTATGCAGGTTCAATAAAGCTTTATGCTTTAAGACCTCGGATACTCCTCGGTATAGGTGAAGAGGATGGGGAGCCACTCTACATACAAGCTCGAAGCTTCGCGACGTGCCGACTTCCCCGTTAACTCTTTTTATACTCTCTCATTATTAGTTTATCTTATACCTAAATACTTTCCTTATCTGTATCTATTAATATACAAGGGTGTGGCGAAATCTGTGTATATCAATTATTCTGTCTCTATCTTACGCAGATTTTGCCCACCAAACCCTGATATAAAATAAAAAGAAAATCCTTATTTTATTTATATTACTCTTATGAAATAAATTGAGGTGTGGTGGGCAAAATCCGTGAGAGCTTCACAATAAAATATAGAATCGTGCACGGATTCCGCCACACCCTACTGAAAATAAGCATATTATGAATTCAAGATTAAAAATAGGTATGATAGACAGCGGTATCATTCAAGCAGAACAGCATAAGATTACAGATAGTGCTGCATTTATCATTCAAAATAAACAGCTTATACAAGCTCCTGCCCAAACGGATCAATTAGGACACGGTACAGTATTATGGCGTATTATCCATCAAGCTGCTCCTGCCGCTAATTACTATATAGCGCAAGTCTTCCAACAACGTTTAAGTACCACACCACATCAAGTTGCCGCAGCCATTGAATGGCTTATTTTTCAAAAAGTACAGCTTATTAACTTAAGCTTAGGACTAGCAACACCTTCCCCTATTTTGGCTGAACTGTGCCAACAAGCACAGGCTGAAGGGATTTTTCTTATTGCTACAAATCCTTCTTGTGGTGCCCCTGTATACCCCGCTGCTTACCCTAATATGATACGCGTCACAGGTGATGCACGATGTCAAAAAGGAGAGATTGCCTACTTAAATACATCACATGCAGAATTTGGTGCACATGTTTATTCTGATAAAGAAAATATTAGGGGGGCAAGTGTGGCAGGCGCGTATGTCACTGCCCATTTTGCAAAACAATGGCAATCAGAAATTAGCTACAAAACATGGTTAGCACATGCACGAGAAAATGTTAACTATAAAGGCGTGGAAAAAGTAGAAGAGAGAAAAAGAGAAGAGGGGAGAAGAAGCTGAGTTTGAAAATGGTATTATAAACTGAAGTGACGCACTCATCAGAAAATGATGATATTCAGCAAATCGTAGCGGCGTTGCATGCAACGCTTTTCACTGAATCCAATTCAGTCATGATTGATGACAGCGGGATGATTGAAAAATAAAATAGTGTTTTATTAAATTCAATCATATTCACCTCATGGGTTCTATTATGGTAGTTATGAATTAAGAGTGGTGAAATGAATGAGATCACGAGGACGTTGCATGCAACGTCACTACAATATATAAGATAACTACACCAGTGAAATGAGAGAGCACAAACGCTCACAGAGCCTATTTGGTTTTATTGCGTAACTTCAGTTATAAAGATAAAACCATCAAACTCAGACAGTATAAAAACTTATACTTTCTTTAAAAAACAGGCTTTAAGTACTAATTTTGCTTTGCCTTCACGACATTCGACTTCTGAGCTGGATGTCACGCGTATATTTTTCATGGTTTTACCACGTTTTAATACAATTGAAGATCCCTTTACTTTCAGATCTTTAATCACTTGTACTGAATCACCATCACTCAATACATTACCATTACTGTCTTTTGCTTCCATAAACCACCTGTTTTTCTATTTTTCCCATCACCCAAAAAGCACAATGCCGTGTATAACACGGCATTGTGATTAACCATTATTTAACAAAATAATGACTTAACTTTTAGTCTTCTGCTTCAGGGGCTGGTGCAGGTGCAGCCGCTTCTGGTAAAGCTTCTTTAATACTTAAACGTAAACGACCTTGTTTATCCACTTCAAGTACTTTAACACGTACTTCATCACCTTCAGAAATTTCATCACGAATTTTGCTGATGCGACGGTTAGCAATTTGTGAAATATGCACTAAGCCTTCACGACTGTTTAAAATCGCAACGAAAGCACCAAAATCAGCTAAACGTGTCACTTTACCTTCGTAGATTTTACCAACGATGATATCAGCAGTAATTTCTTTAATACGACGTAGTGCTTCGTCCCCTGCCGCATGATCTGGGCTGGCAACTTTTACAATACCGTCATCAGAAACATCAACAACAGCCCCAGTTTCTTCAGTAATACTGCGGATTGTTGCGCCTCCTTTACCAATCACATCACGGATTTTTTCAGGTTTGATTTTTAAGGTCACAATACGCGGTGCATAGGCAGACATCTCTTCACGCGGTGCGTTTAAGTGGTCTTCCATAATACCCAGAATGTGTAAACGTCCATCACGCGCTTGTTCTAAAGCTTTTTCCATGATTTCACGGGTAATCCCGTCAATCTTGATATCCATTTGTAATGCAGTAATCCCTTCACGGCTTCCTGCAACTTTAAAGTCCATATCACCTAAGTGATCTTCATCACCCATGATATCGGATAAGACAACAAAATCATCGCCTTCTTTAATTAAGCCCATCGCAATACCAGAAATAGGTGTGCGTGTTGGTACCCCTGCATCCATTAAGGCTAAGCTTGCACCACAAACAGATGCCATTGAGCTAGAACCATTAGATTCAGTAATTTCAGAGACCACACGAATGGCATAAGGGAAATCTGTGAGTGAAGGTAATACAGATTGTACACCGCGTTTAGCTAAACGACCGTGTCCAATTTCACGACGCTTAGGTGTCCCCATGCGTCCTGTCTCCCCAACACAGTAAGGAGGGAAGTTGTAATGGAACATAAAGCTATCTTTATATTCACCTTCTAAGGCGTCAATCATTTGAGAGTCGCGCTCTGTACCCAGTGTAGCGACAACTAAAGCTTGTGTCTCACCACGGGTAAATAAAGCTGAACCATGCGTACGAGGTAATACACCTGTACGAATGGAAATAGGACGCACTGTTTTATTATCACGTCCATCAATACGGGGTAAACCTTGGATGATATTACCACGTACAATATCTTGTTCTAAGGAAGAAATTTCACCAGAAACTTCTTTTTCTGTCCAGTCAGCAGGAGTTTCTTCTGTGACGGTGGCAGAAAGTTGTTCAAGCACATTTTGCTGAACTTCTTTTAAGCGATCTTTACGTGCAAGCTTATCAGAAATCTCATAGGCTTCACGTACTTGTGATGCCGCTAATTCTTTAACTTTTTCACCTAATGTTTCATTAACTTCAGGTGCTTCCCATACCATAGCAGGGGTGTTAATTTCTGCAGCCAGTTCATTAATCACATTAATCACTGTTTGCATTTGCTCATGACCGTAGATAACGGCCCCAAGCATGATTTCTTCTGATAGCTCATCAGCTTCAGATTCAACCATTAATACAGCGTCGCTAGTCCCTGCAACCACGAGATCTAATAACGAGTCATCTAATTGACGAAAAGTAGGATTTAATACATATTCATCATCCATATACCCGACACGAGCGGCACCTATTGGACCATTGAAGGGAACACCAGAAATAGCGAGGGCGGCGGATGTACCTATAATGGCGGGAATGTCAGGATCGATCTCAGGATCAAGGGACATGACAGTCGCGACGACTTGTAATTCATACTTGAAATTTTTAGGAAATAAGGGGCGCACAGGGCGGTCAATTAAACGAGAAGTTAAAATCTCTTTCTCAGAAGGACGACCTTCACGTTTAAAAAAGCTACCAGGGATACGTCCAGCTGCATAGGTACGCTCTTGATAATCAACAGTTAATGGAAAAAAGTCGCCGTCAAAGGGTTTTTTCCCTGCAACGATAGCGACTAAAACAACAGTATCCCCCATAGTAACCATTACGGCACTGGTGGCTTGACGCGCAATTTCACCTGTTTCAATGGTAACGGTGTGTTGACCGTATTGAAATGATTTTTTATAAGGGGCCATCTAGTATCCTTAGCTATTGAAGAAAGCAAGCACGTAATTATGAAGTAAGCGAGCTTATTATCCTATGCAAAAAAATTAGCGACGTAAACCTAAACGAGCAATTAAATCTTGGTAACGTGCTAAGTCTTCTTTCTTTAAGTAGTCTAATAAACTACGACGCTTGTTCACCATGCGGATTAAACCACGACGTGAATGGTTGTCTTTTTTAAATTGTTTGAAGTGACCTGCTAAGCTTGTGATGTTAGCAGTTAATAATGCCACTTGAACTTCTGTAGAACCTGTGTCATTCTCACCACGTTGGTATTCTTTAACGATTTGTGCTTTTGCTTCATTTGATAAAGCCATGTAAAACTCCTGAAATATAAATAAGGTGTCACTCTAAACAGGGTATTTTAACCTTGTCCGTGAGTCTCGACAAGCATTTAGTTTAAATTTTTTTATAGGTTAATAAGTCGCTTAGGAATTATTTTCCGAATAGCGTTTACGGTTCCAATTCCCATAAATTTTTTCTCTGCATCAAATAGCTTCAGTAAGTGCTCAACAGGGTACTCATGTGTCAAACTGATGGCTTGACCATGACATAATGCTGTGGCTTGTTCACTATTTAAATACAGGCTGTCCCAATCTGTTAAGGCAGTATCAATGGGAATGAGTAAGCGGTCTAGGGCTTCCATACCATGTGTGGCACAGTGCTCTAAGGTTTCAAAATCAATCATGTTTTTGTAAGGACCTGCACCAATACGATGCAGATAACTGATATACGCACCACAGCCTAAAGCTTCGCCAATATCTTCAGCAAGTGTACGAATATAAGTCCCTTTTGAACAATGTACTTCAAATTTTAAACGATCCCCTTCAAATCCATCTAGATTAATATCGTAAATGGTAATCGGGCGGGGAGGGCGTTCAACGGTTTTTCCTTGTCTAGCTAGCTTATATAGCGTTTGCCCTTGCTGCTTTAATGCAGAGTACATGGGAGGAATTTGTTCAATATCACCAATAAATTGTGGAATCACAGCGGCAATTTTTTCCTCAGTAATCCCTTCAATACTGCGTTCTTGCAGAATTTCACCCTCAGCATCTCCTGTGCTAGAGGTTTTACCTAAAATACATTCAGCTTGATATCGCTTATCTGCATTGAGTAGATAATTAGACACCTTTGTTGCTTCACCTAAACAAATCGGCAATAAGCCACTGGCTAGCTGGTCTAAGCTGCCTGTATGCCCTGCTTTATTGGCATTATATAATTTTTTAACATCCTGTAATGCTCCGTTAGAGCTAATGCCTGCAGGTTTATGCAACAATAAAATACCGTGTACATCACGCCCATTGCGCTTGGGTCTTCTACCCATTAATGCTAATCCTCTGCTTCGTTTTTCTTATCTGAAGCGGGTTCTTCGGGTTCAACAACCGAATCAATCAAGCGTGATAAACGCTCCCCTTCTACTGTGGAATTATCATAAATAAAGAATAATTTAGGCACAGTACGAATATTACGTATTTGTTGGGAAAGGTGATGGCGTAACATCACATTACGTTCATTTAAGGCTTTTGCAACTTGCTGCTCAGTCATATTATTTGCAAAAACAGTAAAATATACTTTTGCAGTTGATAAATCAGAAGTGACTTCAACATCAGCGATGGTCAAAATACCAATATCGTGCATATTGATTTCACGACGAATAATATCAGCCAATTCACGGCGAATAAGCTCACCTACGCGCTGATTACGTTTAAATTCTTTTGCCATTTTTTATCCACTACATCATTACTATGTGGAGGCTGAAAACAGCACCGCCCCTTTGTAATTGTAACAAAGAGGCAGTGTTGTTTGACCTATATTGTGATACACAGTAGCAAAAGATTATGCTGCTATGTAAAAGGGGCTTAGGCTAAAGTACGTGCCACAGAAACACGCTCATACACCTCAATTTGGTCACCCACTTTCACGTCATTATAGTTCTTCACACCAATACCACACTCTGTGCCTGCTTTGACTTCAGCAGTATCATCTTTAAAGCGACGTAAAGATTCTAATTCACCTTCGTAGATAACAATATTATCACGTAATACACGGATAGGGCTGTTACGTTTAACCACCCCTTCAGTCACCATACATCCTGCAACAGAACCAATCTTCGGTGAACGGAAGACATCACGTACTTGGGCAAGACCAATAATTTCTTCACGAATATCAGGGCTGAGTAATCCACTGATAGCACGTTTTACTTCATCAATGGCTTCATAGATCACACTGTAGTAGTGTAAATCAATACCTTCTTCACTGATGATACGACGTGCACTAGCATCCGCACGAACATTGAAACCAATCACAATCGCGTTAGAGGCTACGGCAAGGTTTACATCGGATTCATTAATTCCCCCGACACCGCCTGCAACAATATTTACTTTCACTTCTTCATTAGAGAGTTTCACTAATGCTTCAGATAAGGCTTCTACAGAACCATTTACATCGGCTTTTAAAACGATATTAACAGTGCTCACTTCGCCTGTTTGCATTTGTGAGAACATATTATCAAGTTTAGCGGCTTGTTGACGTGCAAGTTTCACTTCACGGAATTTACCCTGACGGAATAGCGCGATTTCACGGGCTTTCTTCTCATCTGGAACAACAATGGCTTCATCACCTGAAGAAGGTGTACCTGATAATCCTAATACTTCAACAGGAATAGAAGGACCTGCAACGCTGATAGCGTGTCCTGTTTCATCTAACATTGCACGGACACGACCAAATTCACGCCCAGCAAGTAAGATATCCCCTTTATTTAGTGTTCCACTTTGTACTAATAAAGTGGCGACCACCCCACGTCCTTTATCTAAACGTGATTCAATCACTACAGCGCGCGCTAAACCTTCTTCAACCGTGGTCAGCTCTAAAACTTCAGCTTGTAATAATACGCCATCTAATAAAGCATCAATCCCTTGTCCTGTTTTAGCGGAGACTTCAATAAACATAACATCGCCCCCCCATTCTTCAGGTACCACTTCATGGGCAACAAGTTCTTGACGAATACGCTCAGGTTCTGCGCCTGCTTTATCAATTTTGTTGACTGCAACGATTAAGGGTACACCCGCAGCACGGGCATGTTGTACCGCTTCAATTGTTTGTGGCATCACCCCATCATCTGCTGCCACCACTAAGATAACGATATCCGTTACTTTAGCACCACGGGCACGCATTTGAGTAAAGGCAGCATGTCCCGGTGTATCTAAGAAGGAAATCATGCCTTTTGGTGTTTCTACATGGTAAGCACCAATATGCTGGGTAATTCCCCCTGCTTCCCCTGCTGCTACACGGGTTTCACGAATGTGATCTAATAAAGAGGTTTTACCGTGATCAACGTGACCCATAATAGTGACAACAGGTGCACGGCTGACTTGCTCACCGATTAACTCTTCTTTATCTAATGCTTCTTCTAATGCATTTTCTTTTAATAGAACAACGGTGTGACCCATTTCTTCTACAACAATGCTGGCGGTCTCTTGGTCAATCATTTGGTTGATGGTAACCATTGACCCCATGTGCATCATGGTTTTAATAACTTCTGCCGCTTTCACAGACATTTTTTGGGCTAAATCTGCAACACTAATTGTTTCAGGTAAGCTTACTTCATGCACAATTGGAGCAGTTGGTTTTGTAAAACCATGAGGTTGCACAACACCGCGATCTTGTTTACGTCCGCGTTTATTGCGCCCTTTACGCTTCGCATTTAATGAATCTAAACTACCTTCTTTATCATTGCGGCGTTTATCATGACGTTTTTTCTTGCCCTTCCCATCTTTTCCGGGGGCGGCATTACTTGGTGCAGGTGCGCCATTATTGATAGCTGGAGCAGCTTTATTACCTGTTGCTGCTGGTGCGCCAGCAGGACGAGGACGACGATTTGCCCCTGCCCCTGTACGTTCTTGACGTTGTCCATTAGTAGAACTAGAGCGTTTATTCTCTGTTGCTACTTGCACTGGTTTCGGTTCAGGTTTTGGTTTCGCCTTCACAACAGCCGTAGCTTTAATTTCAGTTTTACGTTGAGGACGTGTTTTAACTTTTACTGTTGCTTTAGCTGAGTTAGTCGCAGAGCTAACATTTGTACCACTTTTAGCAGCTTCCTTTTTCAAGGTTTCTTTACGTGCTTTAGCTTCTTCACGGGCTTTCATTTCAGCTTTACGTGCAGCCGCTTTTTTCGCTTTTATTTCTGCTTGCTTAGCTTTCTTTTCAGCATCTGCTTTAGCACGAATTTCTTCTTCAATACGTGCTTTTTCTTCCGCTTCTACTTTTGCAGCATCTTCAGCTTTTGTTTGTTTACGTAAAATTTCTGCTTCAAATTCACGTAATGTTAAAGCTTGTTGCTCTTCTTTTGACGTAAATAAGGGGCTTAATTCAGGTGTTTTTTTCTCACCCCCAACAATACTGCGTTTTTCATAGCTACGTTTTTTACGAACTTCTACACTCACCGTTTTAGGGGTACCTTGTGTCCCTGTTGGTAATTGAATTTCGCTATGTACTTTACGTTTTAGTGTCACTTTTTGTGAATCATCATCATCTTTATTTGCATTTTTCATATCATTACCATGAATATGACGCAAATGCGCTAATAATTGTTTCTTTTCACCTTCAGAAATATTATCACTTGGTTTTTTTGCAGCCACTCCTGCATCACCTAATTGTGAAAGTAAGCGTTCCAGTGGAATATCTACCACATCTGCAAATTGTTTAACAGTCACTTCAGCCATACTAGTTCCCCATTCATTGAATTCTGTTCAAGTCCTCAGCTCGTTAACATCATTTAGTATGGAGGGGCTGGAATGAAATATTACGTTGGCTGGTAATATCCGCTACTTTTTACCCACTACTTAAAATCAACGATTAGGTGATTTATACTAAACATGCTTGTGTCGTCATAGGTTCATAGACCGACACCTTTGATGTATGCATATTGGACAATGTTAATCATTTTCAAACCACGGTGCACGTGCGGTCATAATAAGTTCACCTGCTTTTTCAGCGTCTAAACCTTCCAGTTGAACAAGTTCATCAATGGATTGTTCAGCCAGGTTTTCCATGGTCACAATGCCACGGCTAGCTAGTGCGCGTGCTAATTCGTCGGTGATACCTTCCATTGCTAATAAGTCATCGGCAGGTTCACTATCACCTAACTGCTCTTCACGTGCTATTTCACGTGTCACCAGTGCATCTTTAGCGCGTTCACGTAATTCGTGGACTAAATCTTCGTCAAAGGCTTCAATTTCAAGCATTTCTTCAAGGGCAACATAAGCCACTTCTTCAATGTTTGAAAAACCTTCATCAATTAAAATATTGGCAAGCCCGTCGTCCACATCAAGGTGCTCTTTGAACAAGTTACGTAAAACGCTATTTTCTTGTTCATGTTTTTCATTGGCTTGTGATTCAGTCATCACATCTAAACGCCACCCTGTTAACTGACTTGCTAGGCGTACATTTTGTCCGCCTCGCCCAATGGCTTGAGAGAGTTGGTCTTCACGTACCGCAACATCCATGCTGTGTGTATCTTCATCTACGACAATCGAGACAACTTCAGCAGGAGACATTGCATTAATTACAAATTGAGCAGGGTTTTCATCCCAGAGGATAATATCAACCCGCTCTCCTGATAATTCATTTGATACAGCTTGTACGCGTGAGCCACGCATTCCCACACATGCGCCAATTGGATCAATGCGTTGATCAATTGTGGTCACCGCAATTTTAGCGCGTGAGCCTGCATCTCGTGCAGCAGTGATAATTTCAATCACATTTTCGCCAATTTCAGGCACTTCAAGTGTAAATAAAGCGGTGAGTAATTCAGGTGCAGTACGGCTCAAATACAACTGAGGGCCGCGTTGCTCTGCTTGAACTTTATATAAATACCCACGTAAACGATCCCCAGGGCGCACTGCTTCACGCGGGATCATATCTTCACGCTTAATTAACGCTTCGGCATTACCGCCTAAATCTAAAATAATGTTGCCGCGTTCAATGCGCTTAATCACACCACTGAGTAATTCCCCTTGGCGATCAACATAGGCATCAACAATTTGCGCACGTTCTGCTTCACGGATTTTTTGTACAATCACTTGTTTGGCAGTTTGTGCACCAATACGGTCGAAATCAATAGATTCAATTTCTTCTTCAACAAAATCCCCGATATTGATATCTGTACCGTAATCATCAGCTTGTTCCAAGCTCATCTGACAAGAAGGATTTTCTTGATTTTCAGCGGCTTCTTCAACTACTTCCCAACGACGATAGGTAGTATATGCCCCTGTATTGCGGTTAATCACAACACGGACATGAATATCATTGTTATAGCGTTTTTTGGTAGCACTGGCTAATGCACATTCCAATGCATTGAAAATAACGCTTGGATCCACGCCTTTTTCATTGGATACTACATCAACAACCAGTAGAATTTCTTTATTCACAAATGGCTACCTCTATACTGTATAGCTTATTTGATTGCACGATTATTCACTATTTATCTTTCAGTACAACAGGTACTAAACGTGCTTTATCAATGGCATTAAAAGGAAGTACAAACTCTTCCCCATCTAAATTAATAATTACAGTGTCATCTTCAACACCGCGTAACATCGCATTATTAAATGTACGACGATTTGATTCTTCTAATGGATAACTGAGCTTGACATTAATTTTATGTCCAATAAAACGCTCAAAATGTGCCAAGGTATAGAGTGGGCGATCTAAACCCGGTGAAGACACTTCTAATACGTAATCACCCGCAATAGGATCTTCCACATCTAAAATACCACTGATGTGGTAACTCACTTGACTGCAATCATCCAATGTGATGCCTTCTTCGTTCTCTACATCTAAATAGAGGCGAACAATAGCGCCTTGTCGTCCACGGGAGAGACGCTCTACCCCGATAAGTTCATAACCCAGCCCGATGACAGTGGGTTCAAAAAGAGCCTGCAACTTTTTATCTAACAAGGTATTTTTTCCAATTCATCTTACTATTTAAGATTGCCTTTGCCGTATCAAAGTGAGTGGTATTTTATGCACTGCAATCATTAAATTAAGGTATCTATTACAAATAAAAAATGGGCGCAAGGCCCATTGTTTTAGTTTTATTAACATAGTGTTATTTATTATGTATAGAACTATTCATTAATATATGTTCTCAATACTTAATTAAACATATATTTCTTTACATAAAAAATATCTCAAATATGCTATAAACTATGACAAACTATTTTTATAATAACTATAGTTATAAAAATTATTTGCTGTCAAAATCATCATGATTGATGAGTCGGTGTATTTTTTGATTATTTGTTTCATGAATTATGAACAAATCACATTGATTAAAAAAGCCCCTGATGGCAGGGGCTTTTTTAATTAAGACGTATCAATTAAATAACTTACCCATTTTAAAATATATTATGTTTTGTCGCAACTTATTTTTAATGTAAATAAACTAATATATTTGTTAATTTTTATATATAAGCCGTTTATATCCCAATAATTATTTATTTTAAAAAATAAAATAACCATTTATTTGTAAGCATTTAAACCCTTATTGTTATTATTTAAAGCAAGCTATACATAATAACAAATGTTTTTATATTTCAAATAGTTGAGCAATAGAGTAATGAAAAGAGCAGCCATTTTACTATCTGCCTGTGGTGTATTATGTGCAATAATGGCATTAAGTTACTATTACAGCAGTCACTATTTTTTAAATAATGCAATAACCAGCATAGGTACGATTATTGATTTTGAGAAAGTTGAAAGCTTTGATGAAACAGGATCTGCTATTGAAGTGCAATTCTTTCCTATGATTGAATTTAATGATACCCAAGGACAAGCAGTTCAATTTGTCGCAAATATTAGTGAAGATAATCCACAACAAAAAAAAGGGACACAAGTTAATATTTTATACTTAGCTGAACAACCACATAAAGCTAAAATTTATAGTTGGCAATCATTATGGCTAGAAACTGTCGTCTTGGTGCTCTTCAGCCTTGTTTTTTTCACAATGGCGGCTTTTCGTTTCTATCGTTAACCACTTTTATTACAGTCAATAAAAAATAACGCTTTGGCTAAATATCAGCAAAGCAATAGTTAAAAATAAGCGATACAGTGAGGACGAAAGTCATTAAAAACTAATCAACACTATAAGTTTATTAATATTTTTATACTATACACTGATTTCATAACTGATTATAATACCGTTTTTACTCATCAGATAAATCAGTAGGCAGTGTGAATGGTTGAAGGTATCCAAGAGTTTGAAGCAATTTCCATGAAAATAGGCTTAACCGTGCTGATTGGGTATATGATATTTATTGTATATGATTTGGCAAAAAAATCTAAAGCTGGTAAATATGGTTATATCGCATTATTTGGTGGTTTATGCTTAGGTTTATTTGGTTTTATAGCCAAAGGGGTGATTACCCATATGTTAGATATTCAATGATAACCCAAAATTAAGTATTCACCCTGTTGTAGCAGTGTTGCATGCAACACTTTGGCACTGACCATTATGTCGGGGGAGGGAGGTGTGATTTGTAGAATAGGTTGGTACTGAGGAATAAA